>Ga0114921_10001013_pt1 | contig 12474 bp, 13 predicted proteins | sample BentaG_FD_87016 | JGI IMG/M metagenome (GOLD analysis project Ga0114921, IMG submission 87016) | Deep subsurface microbial communities from South Atlantic Ocean to uncover new lineages of life (NeLLi) - Benguela_00093 metaG | ecosystem: Environmental > Aquatic > Marine > Oceanic > Sediment ...
CAAAGCTTCAGGCCTCGGTGCCCTTCACGCCAGTCACGGGGCCACGGTTGTTGGTGCGCGCTGGCGCCGACCGAATCGCTTGCGAGGCGGTCCTGCTCCAAGCGGGAATAACGCTCACCCAAAATCTCGATGTTTCCTCGCTCCACCTCACCTTCATGACGCGTGACGAGTGGGAGCTGGCTGGGCGGATCGGCTACCTGCAACGTACCGACCAGCAGTTCCATTGGTTGAACGACGGCTATAACAGCTTCGACGACTTCCTCGGCGCGCTGTCCTCACGCAAACGCAAAGCGATCCGCAAGGAGCGCCGCGCGGCGCTAAGCGAGACCATCGAGATCGAATGGATCACCGGCGGGGACCTCACCGAAGCCCATTGGGACATTTTCTTCGCCTTCTACATGGATACAGGCGAGCGAAAATGGGGCACACCCTACCTCACACGCGAATGCTTTAGCCTACTCGGCGAAACCATGGCGGACGAACTGCTGCTGGTGATGGCCAAACGCGGCGACGAATACATCGCCGGTGCCCTCAACATCATCGGTGCCGATAGGCTATACGGCCGCTATTGGGGCGCCGCCGAGACACACGACTTCCTGCATTTCGAGGTCTGCTACTACCAGGCCATCGACTATGCGATTGAGCATGGTCTCGCCCGGGTCGAAGCCGGGGCGCAAGGCGGCCACAAGCTCGCCCGGGGCTATCTCCCAGTCGAGACCTACAGCGCGCACTACATTGCCGATCCCGGTCTAGCCCGCGCGGTCTCCGACTATCTTGCCCGGGAGCGGCAGGCGGTGACGGAGGAAGCGGCGCTCCTTGCCGAAGAGACGCCCTATCGCCGCGACAAAGCCTAGGCGGCTCAGCCCTCGAGCGTGAACGAGATCTTGCCGTTGATGCGGTATTTTTGAATCTTGCCGTCCTTGACCGTGGCCTCGAAATTTTCGATCCAGATCGAGCGAACATTGCGCACGCTGTCATCGGCGCGCTTCACCGCGGTCTGCGCGGCATCTTCCCAACTCTTGTCAGACTCACACAGAACCTCGATCACTTTGAGCATGGACATGGGGCTCTCCTTGGTGGGGATGCGCCAGGGGTTGGCTCGCATCCCTTCTTCAGCCAGTTGATACCAGCTAGCCGAATAGTAGCCTCCAAGCTTTGATAGGAATCAATGGGCTGAGTGAGGCGGGGGCGCCTTCACGCCAACATGCTCATTATCAGGTTGACCTTATACGCCTAAGGAATCGAAATGATTCTGAAAAATGCGAGCAGCCAACTGCAAGCGAAGGAGGCACGACAATGGCGGCTTACGATCGGGACAACATCTTCGCCAAGGTACTGAGGGGCGAAATCCCCTGCCATAAGCTCTACGAGGACGACGACACCCTCGCCTTCCTTGACATCATGCCGCGCACCGATGGCCATGCGCTGGTCATCACCAAGGAGCCAGCGCCCGACCTGTTCGGCATTTCGCCTGAGGGTTTGGCTAAGATCATGGCCGTGGTGCAGAAGCTCGCCCCGAAGATCAAGGACGCGGTCGGCGCTGACGGCGTGCTGATCCAGCAATTCAACGGCGCCGCGGCCGGGCAGACTGTGTTCCACCTCCATTTCCACATCATTCCGCGGAAAGAGGGCGTGTCCATGGGCCCCGAGGGCGCGAAAATGGCCGACCCGGGCGCCCTCGCCGCCACGGCGGAGAGGATCAGGGAACAGATACATTCTGACGAAGTTCGAGATGAAGCGGGCCATGGATAGAAACCAGTCCATGAGCCTCTACCGAGAGGGGCGCGAAAAATGGAACGCTTGGGCCGAAAAACGCCCTACAGATAAGGCCAAACTCGAAGAGTCGGGAGCTTCCCTGGCTGAATGGGAAGAAACTGCTCACGCAGAATTCAAGTCGCGAAGCGACTAGCCCTCGCCGAGGGGAACCTTCGGCACGACGCTCGGTGAGGCCTTGCCGCCGCGTGGCTTGCGGGTCCGCTTGGCGCGCGGCTTGGCCGGTGCGGATTTGGCCGCAGCTTTGCCGGTCGTTTCGCCATCGGCCTCTTCGTCCTCGGGATCGCGCGGCTTAAGCGGCGTATCGGGCTTGATATATTCAAAGCCGAGCGCCTTAACGCCATCCTTCTCCTCGACCAGCACGCGCACGGTGCCGCCATCCTTAAGCGCGCCGAACAAGATTTCCTCGGCCAGCGGCTTCTTGATGTGCTCTTGAATGGTCCGGGCCAAGGGCCTCGCGCCGAACTTGTCGTCATAGCCATGTTCGGAGAGCCACTCAGTCGACTCCGGCGTGAGCTCGATGGTGATGTTGCGATCGCTGAGCTGCGCCTCGAGCTGGAACACGAACTTCTCCACCACCTTCGAGATGACATCCTTCGAAAGATTAGCGAAGGGAATGATCGCGTCGAGCCGATTGCGGAATTCCGGCGAGAACAGGCGGTTGATCGCCTCCTCGTCGTCGCCCTGACGCTTGGACCGGTTGAAGCCAATGGCCGACTTCTCCAGATCGGAGGCGCCCGCATTCGTGGTCATGATCAGGATCACGTTCTGGAAGTCCACATGCTTGCCGTTGTGGTCGGTCAGCTTGCCGTGATCCATGACCTGCAACAAGATGTTGAACAGGTCCGGATGTGCTTTCTCGATCTCATCGAGCAGAAGCACTGAATGCGGGTGCTGGTCGATGCCGTCGGTGAGCAGCCCGCCCTGGTCAAAGCCCACATAGCCAGGAGGCGCACCGATCAGCCGCGACACGGTGTGACGCTCCATATATTCGCTCATGTCGAAGCGAAGCAGCTCGACGCCAAGCAGCGTGGCGAGCTGGCGCGCGACCTCGGTCTTTCCGACGCCAGTGGGACCGGAGAACATGTAGTTGCCGATGGGCTTGCCCGGCTCGCGCAGGCCTGCGCGGCTCAGCTTGATTGCCGCGGCCAAGGACTCGATGGCTGCGTCCTGGCCGAACACGACTCGCTTCAAATCTTCGTCGATCGCGCGCAGCACTTCGGCATCGGTCTTGGAAATCGTCTTCGGCGGAATCCGCGCCATGGTAGCGACGGTAGACTCCACCTCTTTGACGCCGATGGTCTTGCGCCGCTGATTTTCGGGCACAAGCATCTGCGACGCCCCGGTCTCGTCGATCACGTCGATCGCTTTGTCCGGTAGCTTGCGGTCGTGGATATATTTCGCCGACAGTTCCACCGCCGACTTGATGGCCTGGTTAGTATAGCGGATGCGGTGGAAGTCCTCGAAGTAAGGCTTCAGCCCCTTCAGGATCTCAATCGCGTCAGGCACTGATGGTTCTTTCACGTCGATCTTCTGGAACCGACGCACAAGCGCCCGATCCTTCTCGAAGTGCTGGCGATATTCCTTGTATGTGGTCGAGCCGATGCAGCGCAGCGAGCCCGACTGAAGCGCCGGCTTCAGCAGGTTGGATGCGTCCATGGCGCCGCCCGAAGTGGCGCCGGCTCCAATCACCGTGTGAATCTCGTCGATGAACATGATGGCGCCTGGGAAATCCTCGATCTCGCGCATCACGGCCTTCAGCCGCTCCTCGAAATCGCCGCGATAACGCGTGCCGGCCAAAAGCGCGCCCATGTCGAGCTGGAAGATGGTGGAATCCAACAGGACTTCCGGCACATCGCCCATGACGATACGGCGTGCGAGACCTTCGGCGATGGCCGTTTTGCCAACGCCAGGATCGCCCACGAAGAGCGGGTTGTTCTTCTGCCGGCGGCAGAGCACCTGCACCGTGCGCTGAATTTCGGGTCCGCGCCCGATCAGGGGATCGATGCGGCCGGCGCGCGCCTTCTGATTGAGATTGACGCAGTAGATCTCGAGCACGTCACCGCCGCGCTTCTTCTCGTCGCCGCCTTCGACCGTCGCCGCATCGTCCTCGATGCCGCGCACCGTACGGGGCTCGGAGGCGCCGCCCCGCTTGGCGATGCCGTGGCTGATGTAGTTGACCGCGTCGAAGCGGGTCATGTGCTGCTCTTGCAGGAAGAATGCGGCGTGGCTCTCGCGTTCCGCAAAGATGGCGACCAGTACATTGGCCCCGGTCACCTCTTCGCGGCCCGAAGACTGCACATGGGCCACGGCACGATGGATCACGCGCTGGAAGCCAGCCGTCGGCTGGGCGTCGCCATGGCTGTCGAGCACTAGGCCGGCAAGCTCCCCTTCGACATAGCCGGTCAGCTTGTCACGCAGGAGATCGAGGTCGACGTCGCAGGCGCGCATGACCGCCGCTGCATCGCGGTCGTCAACCAACGACAGCAAAAGATGCTCTAGCGTCGCGTATTCATGGCTGCGCTCGTTCGCGTATTGCAGAGCGCGCCTCAAAGCCTGCTCAAGACTAGTCGAAAACGAAGCCACTGACGTCCTACTCCTTCTCCATCGTGCACTGTAACGGATGCTCGTGCTGATGAGCGAAACTGGTCACCTGCGCCACCTTAGTCTCGGCCACCTCGTAAGTGTAGACCCCGCAAATCCCCACGCCCTTTTGGTGGACCTGGAGCATGATGCGGGTCGCCTCCTCGGGAGGCTTGTTGAAATAGCGCTCGAGAACGTACACGACGAAATCCATCGGCGTGTAGTCGTCGTTAAGCAGCAACACCTTGTAGAGGCTCGGCCGTTTGGTCTTCGGCCGCGTCTTGGTGATGATATGGGTGCCGGCATCGTCGCCCGGGCGATTGTCGCCGTTTCGCGCCATCGTCAGTCCCTATGTGGCGTCTCGATCATCATCTGCCAAGGAGAGCAAATCGCTCTTTTAAGAAAATCGTCGTGACCCACTCTAGCGGCGCCAAACCAAGCCGGGCAAATGGATCGGATAGTTCAGGCACAACATAAAGCGACTTGGCGACGGAAAAACGGCAAAAAAAAAGACCCGGGGCGCGAACCCCGGATCTTTTGATCAGAAAAGGTGGAGCGTGCTTTTTAGCGCGCTATACAGCCTTCTTGGTCATGGCAGTCTCGACCGGCTTATAGGCATCTTTGGCCAGGCCGACATACATCTCACCGATCTTGGACATCTCGCTCACATAGGCCTCATAGGCCTTCTTGGCGAACTGAGACTGAATCTCAACGGCCTGCTCGACTGACTTGGCGCCGGAAAGCTGTTCGAAGGCACGGGTGGAATCTTCCATCGCCTTCTTGGAATAGTCAGCGACCTCGGTGGTGATCGCCTGGAAACCCTTGTTCATCTCGCCGAACGAGCGGACAGCAGCGTCGAAATTGCCTTTGCCTACTTTCTGGAACTCTTCAAAACCTTTGAGCATCTTAGCCTCTTACTGGATTAGAGATTGTTGCGAACGCGAAATCATATATATGCGTTGCACAATAAAAATCAATGAATTTTTTGCACTGCACAATATATTCAGCCGCTCGAGCTTAACGCTTTGGCAATCCGCAGATTTTAGCCTTCTCCGTTCACCATCCTGGGTGCCCGCGAACGGGCGACCGGCGGCCCATGGGTTGGGGCGCGCGTTTGAAATCGCGCGAGGGAAAGAAAGTCAAACAGGGGAAGGCGAACGCCTTCAAGTGTCGTGGAAGTTTTCAAGCGTAAAATTCAGGTGCCATTGCGCCGTTTTGTCTGCCTCAACCTCGCGCTCGCGCTCGGCCTTGGCGCCACCATAGTGCCCCTGAGACCAGCGACAGCCGCAAACACGGTCAAAGCCGCGATCATCGTCGATGCCAATACCGGCGGCGTCCTCTATTCGCGGTCGGCCGATGTCCGGCGCTCCCCGGCCTCGCTCACCAAGATCATGACGCTCTACATCCTGTTCGCCTATCTGCGCGCCGGGAAAATCACCTTCGACACGGAGTTTGTGGTCACCCCACATGCAGCGGGCCAGTCGCCGACTAAGCTCGGCCTGAAGCCCGGTTCCACCATCAAGGTCTCCGACGCCATCAAGGCGCTGGTGACGAAATCGGCCAATGACGCCGCGGCAACCATTGCTGAAAATCTCGGCGGCACCGAAGCCAACTTTGGTCGCATGATGACCAAGACGGCGCATAAGCTCGGCATGAAGAACACGACGTTCCGCAACGCCTCGGGCTTGCCGAACAAGGAGCAGCTGACGACAGCGCGGGACATGGCCATTCTCGCCATGCACATCATGCGCGACTACCCGGAGTATTACGGGGTCTTCGAGACGCGCTATTTCACATACAAGGGTCGCAAATACCGCAACCACAACCGACTGCTGTTTGGCTACAAGGGCACTAACGGCATCAAGACGGGCTACACGCGGGCCGCCGGCTTCAACCTGACCGCCTCGGTCCAGCGTGGCGACAAACATCTCGTCGGTGTCGTGCTCGGCGGACGCACCGGCGCCAAACGCGACGCCGCTCTGCGCGCGCTGTTCGACAAGCATTGGCACAAGGCGTCGAGGGGCAAGCCCTCCGTCAGCAGCTCCCTCATCGCCTCGCTCCTAGGCTCGTCGTCGTCATCCAATCCGCCGCCGCCCTCCAGGAAGCCGGCTTATGCGCTCGCTGCCACGCGCACCACCATGACACCCACCGCCGCGGCTCGCCCTGTGACCCTCGCCTCCGCCCCGGCGCAAGGTGACGCCAGCACGCCCGGAGACACGGTGCGCGCCAGCCTGTCCCCGAACCGGGCAGCACCGCGCGGCGGCACCAAGCCCACGCAATATGCCGGCACATTCCATGTACAGGTGGGCGCTTACACCTCTCAGTCCGATGCCCAAAATCGGCTCGGCATGGTCCAACAGCGCGCGCCCAAGATCCTCGACGGACATATGCCGTTCACTGCCGCGTTCATGAGGGGCAATCGGGAATGGTACCGGGCGCGGTTCGCTGGATTCTCCAAGAGCGATGCCCGATCGGCTTGCGTTGCGTTGAAGCGCATGTCGCTCGACTGCATCGCCCTAGCCGCCGAGTAGAACTTCCTTGGCCTCGTTGATCCGCGCCGCCAGATAGGTGGAGCCACCCTGGTCGGGGTGCATCTTCATCATCAGCCTGCGATGCGCCTGCGTGATATCTTCTTCGGTAGCATCGGGGCCGACTTCAAGCACTGCGCGAGCCTCATCGCGGTTCATGCCGGTGCCCTTGGACCGCGCACGCGCCCGTTTGGCTCTCGGGCCAGGCTCGCTGTCCTGATCTCTCTCGCGCCAGTCTGTGACCCGCCAATCGAGATAGGCCTCCATGAGAGCGGCCTCTCTCAGACCATCGACCTCAAACTCTTGGTAGAGCTCGATCGCCTCCCGATCGCTTAAAGAGGACAGCGTACGGCCGGCAAACCGTCCCGAGAGGCATTTGCCATCCATGTGGCCGGTGTCGTGATCGAGCTCCATCTCCAAGCGCTCGGTGCCGACATTCGATGTTTGGCCCGGCGACTTCCGTGACGAGCCAAACATGCCGCCGCCCCGGCCCACACCACTGATAAGCGCCAGACCGAACGCACCCAAAGGGATAGCCAACGGGACTGCCCCACGTATGACCAAGAATCCGGCTGCGGCCAGCGCCGCGACACCGGCAACCTTGCGCAGGATGACAGCGAGATTGTTGACATTGACCTTCGCCAGCGCACCAGCGCTAAGGATGAGAAGTACGAGTAGCCCGAGGCCAGCGAGGAAATAGATCATGCGCGGTTAGCCGAGCTGTTGAAGCAGGCGCACCGCCGCGCCGCTTTTCGTCTCGCCGCCGAAATCTTCCAGCGCCTTGCGGCCGCCCGTGGCGTAGACCGCCACCGCCGTCAGCAATTCTCGAAGCTGGCCGGCCGATCCCGTATCAAACCGGCAATAGGCGCCACGGGTCAGCCGAGCGATCTCCCGGAAGGCGGTCTCGACGCCCGGATCGTGCCCTTCCTGAAACAGGAACACCGGCACGCCGATCAGTCCGAGTTCCCCGGCAAGCTGGCTCAACTGGTCGATATCCTCCTCCATGGCATCGCCCACATAGACGACCGCGTTGACCTTGGTCTTGCCGGACTCAGCGCGCGCATGGGCCAGGACCTTGCGGATCTGCGTATGGCCACCCTGGCATGACACTTGACGCATCAGCCGGTCGAGCGCGTCCGGATCGCCAACCCAACGGCTCGCCTGGCATTCGTTGAGCCCACGGAAATAGACAAGCTGCACATCAAGGCCCCCGACCGCCTTAACCGTGCGGAACATGTCGCCCTGAAGCCCGAGCGCCATATCCCAAGACGGCTGTCGGCTCATGGTCGCATCCATGGCAAAGATCAGCCGTCCCCGGCCTGAAGCCGCGGGCTGAAGCCCACGAACTTCCTTCAAGAACGCATCGACATCGCCACGCGAGGAGGCCCTAGCTGCCACGTCGCCGCTCGTCGTCTTTGCTGGGGCTTTACGCTCTGCCATGCGGCTCAAACTCCACGGCAAATCTAATCACCCATTATAGATGGACCCTTAGCCGCCTGGCGGCAATGCCATCCGGCGCGCCGGATTTAGACCTTCCGGGGCCATCCTTGGAGGCGCTATGGTCCCGCTCCGTTGGAGACAATTGAAATGACGCGTGCTGAGGATGCTGTGAGGACTATCCGCGATTTACGGGCCCAGGTTGCCGTATGGCGTGACGCGGGGGAGAGAGTCGCGCTCGTACCCACCATGGGCGCCATCCACGCCGGGCATCTCTCCCTGTTGGCGGAGGCGAAAGCCAAAGCCGACCGGGTGGTCACCTCCCTCTTCGTCAATTCTCTGCAATTCGGCCCGCGCGAGGATTTTCAAGCCTATCCCCGCGATGAGGCCAAGGATGCCGCCGCACTTGCTGCCGGCGGCAGCGATCTCCTCTATGCCCCAGAAGCTAGCGAGATGTACCCGCCTGGCTTCTCCACTAAGGTCAAAGTGGGCGACCTCACCGAGGACTTATGCGGCGCGGCGCGGCCCAATCACTTCGATGGCGTCGCCACAGTGGTCGCGAAGCTTCTGCTGCAATGTGCGCCAGACATTACGATCTTCGGCGAGAAGGATTATCAGCAGCTCCTGGTCATCAAGCGTCTTGTCCGCGATCTCGACATTCCCGTGGAGATCGCCGGTGGCGCGATCGTACGCGAGGACGACGGCCTCGCGCTCTCCTCGCGCAACGCCTATCTCTCGCCGGCGGAACGGAAGATCGCCCCCGTGCTGTACCAGACCATCTGCAACGTCGCGGCCGATCTAGAACAAGGACGTGGCGCGGACGACGCATCGGCAGCGGCACGCTTCAAGCTGGAGGCTGCGGGCTTTCGCGTCGACTACGTGGCGGTGCGAAACCCCGACACGCTAGAGGCGCTACATGGTCCGGTGAAAGATGCGCGCGTTCTCACCGCCGTCCGTCTCGGCAAGACGCGCCTCATCGACAACCTCCCCGTACCGTCACAAACCCGATAGCCTCACCAATCGATCAGACGAAGTTCGCGCAGATCCTCACGCATGGCGTGGGGCATGTCGTCATGGGCAACGTCCAGCACATCGGCGTCGCGTGGCGCATCGGCGGCGGCAAGATAACGCCAGCCTTGGAAGGCGCGACGCTTGCGAGACCGCGTCCCAAACAGTTCGGGATCAAGCACGACGCCGCAGCACGGCGTGCCGTCGTCCTTTGTGTCTGCCCTGAGATCGACAATGCGCTGGCGGACAAGCACAAAGCCCTTGACCACCCAATAAAGGGAACCGCCGTCGAGTATCTCGGGGCGCCGGCGCGGCATCTGCCGGGTTCGATGACAAAGCTCGACGGTCTTCCCGGCCTGGGCCAGTGTCTTTAAGCGCTCGGACTGCCAGTCACGCAAGTCCTCGACAGTCTCGACACCAACGCAGAGCTTGAGAAGATGCACCGTCATGTCAGTGCGCCATGAAGAGCGGGATCGTCGCCTCTTCAAGCATGGTGAGCGTCACCCCACCCAAGATGAACTCCCGCCACCTTGAATGATGGAAAGCGCCCATCACGATCATGTCGGCTTCTAGCTCTTTAGCCTGCGACAGAAGCAACCGGCCGATGTCCCCCTCGCCCGCCGGCACGCGCTTCACTTCGACCGCTACACCGTGCCGCTTCAGATGCGCCACCATGTCATCGATCGGCGGCTCGTCCTTCTCGCCGGAGCTCTCAGTGACGCCGACGAAGAGAACGACACGCTTTGCGGGTTCAAGGAATGTGAGCGCATCGTTGAAGGCGCGCGCCGCCTCCGCGCTTCCGTCCCAGGCGGCGACGACAGTGCCGCCGAGCGCAAGCTCGGTTGGTGCGGCCGGCACAATCATCGCGGGACGCCCTGAGGAAAACAGGCACCGCTCAACAAGCGCGTATTGGCCAACAAGCGGATCGCCGTCGCGCGGCTGACCCAGTATCGTCAGGTCCACTTGGCGGGCGAAATAAGCGAAGTCGTTCGGGAATTGCTCGCTCATGCCTTGCATGAGTCTGCCCTCGGCCTTGGCGCCCGCGGCTGCGGCGCACGCCTCGAAACTTTTGAGCGCCGCCTCCCCTTGCGCCTTCACGTCACCCAGCACGCCGCTCATGTCAGCGAAGCCAACATCAGCGCCACATAGAGGAAGGAGCGCGTTCGGGGCAAAAGCAATGCCAATGAGATAGGCATCCTGCTCCTTGGCAAGCGCCACGGCAAATGTGACGCGAGCCTTCGCCGCCGCCGTGCCGTCCACATAGACGATGATGTCGTTGAAACTCATCGCTTCCTTCCCGGGTGCCGGGTCTCGGAAGCGATCATACCCCGCCACGTCCCGGCCCGGAATCACCGATGACCCGTTATGCCCGGCTTCAATCACTGGCCCAGAGGTCACAGAGCTTTGAACAGCCGTGAGGGAACTACCTACGCGCAGGAGGTCTATAGCTCTTGTAGTGGCCCTTACGCCATAAACCAAACCGCATGCACAGGAGTGGAACATGAAGCTCAACAAGAAGTCCGGAGCCAAGATCGCCATCGCCGTCGCCGTGCTGATGGCCTCAGGCGCGCCGCTGGCCGGCGTTGCAAATGCCGAAGCAGGAAAGGTTCACTGCCAGGGCGTCAATGCCTGCAAGGGCAAGAGCGCTTGCAAGACTGCGGCCAACGATTGCGCCGGTATGAATGCCTGTAAAGGCAAAGGTTGGGTCTCGATGACCGCGGCTGAGTGCAAGGAAGCCGGCGGCACCGCCGGGTAAATCCAAACGCGACGAGCCTTCGATTAGACTGGCCGGCCGCGCGTCAGCGGCCGGCCCACATCTCATGCGCCGCTCGGGACAACGTGATCTCGCCACCGCCCATGAAACCAACGAACATACGTCTCCAGGTGCCGTTGCCGTGCTGAGCCGCGCACGAAGAGGTCACGGAGCCTTGAATAGGAGTGACGCAAGTCATTCCGGGTTAGCGGCTATAGCTCAATCGTGGCCCTGCGCCACGAACCCAGAACCCATCTAGGGACTTAGCTAAGGAGACGACTATGAAACTCAATCAGAAATCCGGTACTAAGATTGCCATGACCGCTGCGGTGCTGCTCGTGACCGGCGCGTTCGCAACTGCTGCCATGGCCGAGACCGTCAAGGGCCGCTGCTTTGGCGTCAATGGCTGCAAGGGCAAAGGCGCTTGCAAGACCGCCCAAAACGACTGCAAGGGCCACAACGCTTGCAAGGGCAAGGGTTGGGTCTCAATGCTTCAGGACGAGTGCAAGGGCTCTGGCGGCCAGTGGCAGTCGATCTAACCGGCTGTTAAGTGCAAAGTTGTGGGGGCTGGTCATCGCCGGCTCCCATTCCTTGGGAGTTCAGCACATGAAGACGGAAAAGCCCCCCTTTCTAGGCTTTGGCTTGGGCCTTAGGCCTCAGCATTATGAGGAGATCCTAAGCGGCTCTCCTACCGTTGATTGGTTCGAGGTGCTCTCCGAGAACTACATGATTGCGGGCGGCCAGCCGCTCCACATCCTCGATCAGATTTGCGAACGCTATCCAGTCGTGATGCATGGCGTGTCTATGTCCATCGCCTCGATCGCACCGCTCGATATGGACTATCTCCGCGACCTCAAAACACTCGCTGAGCGCGTCAATCCGAAATGGATTTCCGACCATCTGTGTTGGACGGGCGTGCACGGCGTGAACCTGCATGACCTGCTGCCGATTCCCTATACCGAAGAAGCGCTCAATCACGTGGTCGACCGCGTGAGCAAAGTGCAAGACGTGCTCGGACGCCGCCTGACACTTGAAAATGTGTCGAGCTATGTGACATTCGACCAATCGGAAATGAGTGAATGGGAGTTTGTCTCCGAGGTCGCGAAGCGCGCCGATTGCTGGCTCCTGTTCGACGTCAACAATGTCTATGTGAGCGCGTTCAACCACGGCTTTTCCACGGACGACTTTTTGCAAGGCATCCCGCGCGACCGTGTCGTGCAGTTCCATGTTGCGGGCCATAGCCACGAGGATGACCACATCGTGGATACTCACGATCACCCGGTCTGCGACGAGGTGTGGGATTTCTACCGTGAGGCCGTCACCCATTTCGGCCCTGTGTCGACAATGATCGAACGCGACGACAACATCCCGCCGCTGGCCGAAGTCGTCGCG
>Ga0114921_10001014_pt1 | contig 12471 bp, 14 predicted proteins | sample BentaG_FD_87016 | JGI IMG/M metagenome (GOLD analysis project Ga0114921, IMG submission 87016) | Deep subsurface microbial communities from South Atlantic Ocean to uncover new lineages of life (NeLLi) - Benguela_00093 metaG | ecosystem: Environmental > Aquatic > Marine > Oceanic > Sediment ...
AGATCGGTCAGCGACCGCAGCCACGGAAGATCTTCCCAGGTCAGGGGGTTCCCAAACAGCTGAACCCACTGCAGCACGGCGGCCTGCATGTTCTCTTCCGGAGGTTGGGCCAGCAGGCTGCGGAAGACCGGGTCGCTGGTGTAGTTCGCCAGGCAGCGGCCGCGCAGTTGCGGAAAATTCGACGTCTCCAGGTCACGCGGCCGCCACCCCGGGATCCAGGTGTCCAGAGTGACGATGATCGCCTTGTAACCGGCGTCCTCGGCCCGGCTGACCAGGCTGGCTGCCAGGTCACGATTGGTGGGCGTATAGAGCTGGAAGAAGCCCGGGGTATCGCCGAATTCGGCGGCCACGTCTTCGAGAGGATCTTCGGTGAGCGTAGATACCGCCATCGGAACCCCGGTGCGCGCGGCGGCGCGAGCCGAAGCCAGATCACCGTGGCCGTTCTGCGCGCAGATTCCGATGACCCCGACCGGTGCCATGAACAGCGGCGACGGCAAGGTCATGCCGAATAGGTCCACGGAGAGTTCACGCTCGCTGGCGCCGACCAACATCCTGGGCATCAGCCCCCAGCGGTCGAAGGCGATTCGGTTGGCCCGCTGGGTGTGCTCGTCACCGGCGCCGCCTGCGACATAGGACCAGATCGAGGTCGGCATGGCGACTTCGGCCTTCGCCTCCCAACCGGCGTAATCCATGGGAAGCGACGGGAGCACACCCGACAGGCCCTGCAAGTAGATCTCGAGTTGGTAGTTACCGAAGGTCATGATCCAAGGGTGCCACCGCCACCCGGGCCGGTACTGCTATTTCGCCTCAGCCTCGGCCAGTTCGCGCTTCCACTGCCGAAACGTCTCCTCGGTGCGGCCGCGCCGCCAGTAGCCCGAGATAGAGGACGCCCAGGCGGCCTCGACGCCTCGTACCTTGCGAATATAGGGACGCAAGTTGTGCATGACAGCCTGGGCTTCGCCGTGGATGAAGGCCTGGACCTGCCCCGGTAGCCAGGCAGCTTCGGTGACTGCGGCTATCAGCGGGGCATGGTCGCCGGCGCTGCCGTCGCCGATCAGGTCCGCGCGGCCGCCGCGATAGATCCACGTGACGCCGACGCCGACCGGTGCCGCCAACTCGATCTCGTCCTCGGGTCCGGCCACCTCGAGGAAAACCTGACCGATTGCGTTGTCGGGCAGCGCTTCCAAGGCTGCGCTGATCGCCGGAAGCGCCGCTTCGTCACCCGCCAGCAGGTGCCAGTCGGCGGCGGGATCTGGCGCATAGGCACCGCTGGGACCCATCACGAAGATGCGCTGTCCCGGGGTAGCGCAGGCAGCCCACGGGCCCGCGACGCCCTGGTCGCCGTGAACAAGGAAATCGATGGTGATCTCGCCCCGAGCGGTATCGGCATGGCGCACCGTGTAGGTGCGCACCGCGTAGTCCAGCGCCGCGAAGCTGTCCAGCGTCAGCGGTTGCTCGAGCGTCCCTGCATCGACCGCGTCATCGACGAACACCAGTTTCACGTATGCGTCGGTGCTGTCGATCGGCCGGAACGTGTCGAAGCCGGTCCCCTCCCCCGAGCCGCCGAGCACGACCCGGATCATGTGTTGCGTCAGGTGCTCGATGCGTGCCACCTCGAACGTATGCACCGGACGTCCTGCCACGTCTGCCATCCTCACTGCTCAACTGTCTGCTCCGACACTGCTCACCTGTCGAATTCGACTATACGAGCGCAACTGACAGCGAGGTTTCCCCAGCCCGGGCCTATCGTCTGGCCAGCTTCCAACCGCCCTCCTCCTGCGTGGCCAATCCACGGACATCCAGCATCGCGAGCGGGCCGAGCACGTCGGTCACCGGAAGGCCGGCCGCCACAGCGATCTCACCCACCGTGCGCGTCCCGCGTCCGGGCAGTGCTTCGTACACCCTGAGCTCTATGTCGCTGAGCTCATCGATCACCGACGTCGGCCGAGTGACATCAGGTGCCAACTCACCCATCCGGCCGACCAGCTCGATCACATCGGCTGCGCGGGTCACCAGATTGGCGCCTGCGGCGAGCAACGCATGGCATCCCACCGACGTCGAGGAAGTGACCGGACCCGGCACCGCACATACATGCCGGCCCAATGCACGGGCCCACGCCGCAGTATTGGCTGCGCCGCTGCGCGCTCCGGCCTCGATCACCACCGTGGCTCCACTCAACGCCGCGACCAGCCGGTTTCGGGTCAGGAACTGTCGACGCGTCGGCCGCACCCCCGGCGGGTACTCGCTGACGAGCAGACCGTGCCGGCTGACCCGGTGGAACAGAGCTGAATGTCCGGCCGGATAGGGAACATCGATCCCGGCGGCGAGGACGGCGACCGTCTCACCGTCGGAGGCCAGCGCCGCACGGTGCCCCGCACCGTCGATCCCGTAAGCGCCGCCGGAAACTACGGCCACGCTCCGCTCGGCCAGACCGGCCGCCAGGTCAGCCGCCACGTGTTCACCGTAGGCCGTGGCCGCTCGGGTTCCGACAATCGAAGCCGCGCGGTCGGCGACGTCACATAGCCGCGCAGGCCCGACGACCCACAACACGAGCGGTGGATGAGCCTGCGGTTTCTGGTTGCCATCCACACCGCGAAATGCGCTAAACGCCAGGGTCGGCCATTCGTCGTCATCGACGGTGACCAGACGCGCACCCATCCGCCCAAGTACATCGAGATCCTTTTCTGCACAATCTAGTTCGAACCGAGCTTCGGTAGCCCGCTTCAGTCGGCCGGAAACTTCGCGGCGTCGGATCCGCTCCGCTGCATCAACAGCGCCCACGGCGGCCACCAGATCTGCGAGCAGTGGATTGGGCGGCTCTGCGACCCTGGACAGGTACGCCCACGCAAGGCGCGTTTTCTCGTCCATCAGGGACATCCCAACTGCCGGAAGCTCATCGCCGTCATGACGTCAGCCGTGCTGGGTGAGGTGCGTCCGGCGAGGTCAGAGAGAGTCCAGGCGACACGCACAGTGCGATCCATGCCCCGGATGCTGACCGCCCCGCGGTCTACCGCCATCCGCAGCGGTTTCATGGCCTTCGCAGCCGGTTGGAAGCTTCGACGCAGCAGCGGACCACCGACCTCGGCATTAGTCGCGATGCCGTGCGGTCGCCATCGTTCCTGAGCTGCCCGCCGTGCATCCCAGACTCGTTTGCGAACAACGGAAGTCGGCTCGCCCTCCTCATCGCAATATGACCCCGCCCGTGACGCGTGCATCTCGACGCGCAGATCCACCCGGTCTACCAGCGGCCCCGACAGCTTGCCCCGATAGCGTCGCTTCTCGGCCGCACCGCACAGGCAGTCGCGGGGGTCAGGCGGCGCGCACGGACACAGGTTGGCGGCCAGGACGAGCTGAATTCGGCACTGATACCGCGCGACACCATCGCGGCGAGCGAGACGTATCTCGCCGTCCTCCAGAGGAGTGCGAAGTGCCTCCAGCGCAGGGGTATTGATCTCGGCGAACTCGTCGAGGAACAGCACGCCGCGGTGGGCGCGACTCACCGCGCCAGGTCGCGCCATCCCCGCACCTCCACCGACGAGCGCTGCGACACTGGCGGTGTGGTGCGGCGCGACGAACGGTGGCCGGGTGATCAGCGGGGCATCACCGGTCAGCAGGCCGGCCACCGAATGGATCGCGGTGACTTCCAGAGACTCGGCATGCGACAAAGGTGGTAGAAGCCCCGGAAGCCGCTGCGCCAGCATCGTTTTGCCGACACCGGGCGGTCCGGTCATCAAGAGGTTGTGTCCACCCGCCGCGGCCACCTCAACGGCATAGCGCGCTGGTGTCTGCCCGATGACATCACTGAGATCCGCCGAGGCCCCGCGCGTGTGCTGGGGACTCTCGACGCGGCCGTGGAGATCGCCCTTACCCGCCAGCCATGCTTGCAGCTGTCCCAGGCTGCGGGTACCCCAGACCTCGATCCCTTCGACCAAACTGGCCTCGGCCAGGTTGTCGATCGGCACCACGGCGGCGGGCCAACCCTGCTTCTGTGCGGCCAGCACGGCGGGTAACACACCCTTGATCGGCCGCATCCGGCCGTCGAGCGCCAGCTCACCGAGCAACACCGTCTTCTCCAGCCGGGGCCCGGATTTCCTGCTGTGGCCTGCTAGCACCGCAGCAGCCAACGCGATGTCGTACACGGACCCCATCTTCGGCAGCGTGGCCGGCGACAACGCCAGGGTCAGCCGCGCCATCGGCCAGGTGAACCCGCAGTTAGTGATCGCCGCCCGCACGCGATCCCGCGACTCCTGCAGCGCGGCATCGGCCAAGCCCACCAGATGGACTCCGGGAAGCCCGGCGGCGATGTCGGCCTCGATCTCGACGATCTCGCCTTCCACACCGCGCACCGCCACCGAAAATGCCCTGCCCAGCGTCATCACCCGACCCCCTGGATGTGGGTGATCTCCGGAGTACGGCGACGGCCGATCCGGATCGCAATGACATCGATGCGCACCGACGCCCACCTGCAGTTCTGCTGGGCCAGCCACAGCCCGGCCAACCGACGAAGCCTGCGCACCTTCTGCGAAGTCACCGCCTCCGAGACGCCGCCGAACTGCTCCCCTGTCCGAGTCTTCACCTCGACGAAAATCACCGTACCGGTGGCGTCGTCGACCGCGATCACATCCAGTTCCCCGTAACGACAGCGCCAGTTGCGCGTGAGCACCCGCGATCCGATCTGACGCAAATGGTCGACGGCTAGCTGCTCACCGAGCGCACCGATCTCAGCACGGCTCTCTGTTCTCGTCATACCGGCAACCTTGCGGCGACCCTCCGACAGATCCGCCCGCTACCGCCCGTCTGTCCCCAACCGCGAATTCATCCCCAGATTCCCGATCACGCGACAGAGCATCCGCCGCCGCGCACCCGGCACCTCGCGCAGTGAAGCCCTAGGGCCATGACGCACACCTTGACGTCCTCCCCACGGATGAATCCGGGGGATTCCAACGCCCGGATCGATCGCTATCGGCGTGGCGCTGACCCCGGCGGCGAAGCTGCTGCGCAACCAGTTTCGCGAACGCAGGATCACTTGGAAGGTTTCGGCGCAGGCTCCCGCTCTGCGATGAGCCCCTCCTGGGCCAGGGTCGCGGCGACGATGCCGTCGTGGCGAATCAGGCTGGCGGTGACCACACCGCGGCCCCGCGCTGCCGCCGGTGAGCGGCACTCGAGCAGATTCCACCGATCAGCGCGCACGGCACGATGGAACCACATCGAGGATTCCGTGGTACCGCTGCGATGGTCTCGCGACCGCATCGAGTGCCCGTGCACCTGCAGTGCCGGATCAATCAGGTACACGTCCGTGACATATACGGTTATGAGCGTGTGCAGCAGCGCATCGTCGGGAAGGTCCACCGTCGCCCGCCACCACATCCTCCGCACGAACTTCTCGCCCGCACCCTCGTCGGTGATCCTGATGTCGAGTTCGTCAAGCGGCATCGACGGCGCGGGACCGGCGGGACCGGTGCGGGCCAAGTCCTCCGGGTCGTCCGGCATCGTGTACCGGCGTCCGTGCTCAGGGCCGGCCAATGCAGCGGCGAAAGCGATTGTCGCCGTGGCGAGTAGGCGTTCACCCTGGATGGCATCGACTCGCCGGGATGCGGCCGTCCGGCCGTCGAACACCCGCTCCACCCGATAGTCGATGGATTGCCCGGCGTCTCCCCCGCGCAGGAACTGTAGATGCATATTCGTCGGCGCCTTGGCCGCCTCCACCGTGCGGGAGCCCGCGGCCAGAGCCTGGGCCATCAACTGGCCGCCGTACGCGCGCTTGCCCGCGGGTCCGCTGCCGCGTCCCTGCCACGTGCCCGCCGGTCCCGCGGTCACATCGAGGAGATCCAGCAGCATGCTCATGCCAGGATGCCCGAATTGATCAGTCCATCGATCTCGTCGACGGGCAGAGACAGCCATTCGGCCAGCACAGCGGTGGTGTCTTCGCCGAGTGCGGGTGCAGAAACCGGCTGTGGGTAGGCGCCGTCGATCGACATGGGCAGTCCCGGTGCAAGGTAGCGGCCCACCCGCGGTTGATCGAGTTCGGCGAACATTGGGTTACCAGTGACCCTATCGGCGGCAGCGGTCTCGGCGAAGGTCTGGTATCGCTCCCACAACACCGACGTCGACGACAGACCGGCAATGATCTCCTCGCCGGTGCGAGCTGCGAACCATTCTGCGAACATCGCACTCAACGCGTCGCGATGGCGATAGCGCTGGCCCTCGTCGCTGAAGTCAGCACCCAGTGAATCAGCCAGCGCTGCCACAGCATTGGTCGTTGCGGTCAATGCAGTCAGGTCGCGGAAGTGGCGGCCGGTCAGCACGACGATCATGAACGCGACGCCGTCGGCGCTGACGAAGTCCTGGCCATAGGTGCCGTACACAGCATTGCCGATACGCTGCCGCGAGGCGCCATTGACCATTGCCTCGGTGAGCAGGCTGAGGTTTCCGGCCGTCGCCAGCGCCACGTTCTCCAGTGGGATGCTGATGTGCTGGCCGAGGCCGGTCGCATCGCGGTGCCGTAGTGCGGTGGTCACCGCTAGTGCTACATAGATCCCGCAGATGACGTCCCAGGCCGGCAGCACATGGTTGACCGGCTTGGTGAACTCGGCCGGCCCCGTGACCAGCGGAAACCCGATCGCGGCGTTGACTGTGTAATCGACTCCCGTGCCGCCGTCTACGCGACCCGACACCTCCACCTGGATCAGGTCCGATCGGACTCGGGATAGCTCCTCGTAGGAATGCCACTGTCGGCCAATGACATTGGTCATGAACACGCCACTGTCGGCGATCAGTCGAGCGACCAGCTCCTGGCCCCGTCCGGAACGCATGTCAACGGCCAGCGATCGTTTGCCCTTGTTCAGGCCCGCCCAGTACATGCTCTCGCCTTCGTCGGTGAGTGGCCAACGATGGTAGTCAGCCGCGCCACCGATGGGGTCCACCCTGATCACCTCGGCGCCGAGCTGGGCCAACGTCATCCCCGCCAATGGAACGGCGACGAAGCTGGAAATCTCGACGACCCGCACTCCGGCGAGCGGTTTGGTCGGGTCAGTTCGGACGGTCATCCGCTCTCCTTACGCGCGATTTGGGTGCACTTGGTCAACCTCAGGGTGACCAACTGCGCCCAAATCACGGGGGGTGACTACTCGGGCAGCCGCAGCTCGGGCTTTTCGACCTCTTCGATGTTGACGTCCTTGAAGGTGATCACCCGGACCTGCTTGACGAAACGGGCGGGCCGATACATGTCCCACACCCACGCGTCGGCCAAGCGCAGTTCGAAGTAGACCTCGCCATCGGCGTTGTGGGGCACCATCTCCACCTTGTTGGCCAGGTAGAACCGTCGCTCCGTCTCCACCACGTAGCTGAACTGCCCGACGATGTCCTTGTACTCGCGGTAGAGCGAGAGCTCCATCTCGGTTTCGTACTTCTCGAGATCTTCGGCACTCATCGGCTCAGCTGTCCTTCATATAGGTCGGAGTCCATCGGGTCCGATGGCCCAATCTTTCCGCACGCGAGTTCTGCATCCTCCCCGGGCTCCCCTTCCACCAGACGACGCACGTTGATGAACGAGTACCGGTGCTGGCGAGAGGGTCCGAGGCGGGCCAACGCAACGCTGTGGGCGCGGGTGCTGTAGCCCTTGTGGTCGGCGAAGCCGTAGCCGGGGTGGTCGGCCTCCATGGCGACCATCAGCCGATCCCGGCTGACTTTGGCCAGCACACTGGCCGCCGCAATGCATGCCGCCGCCGCATCACCGCCCACCATTGGCAGCGACGGCATCGGCAGGCCAGGTACCCGGAACCCATCGGACAACACATACCCGGGCCGCGACGGCAGGCCGGCCACGGCTCGCCGCATACCCTCGATGTTGGCGACATGAACCCCTCGGCGATCGACCTCGACCGACGGGATGAACACCACGTGGTGCGCGAGCGCATACCGCCGGATCAGGGGGTAGAGCCGCTCTCGTTCGTTCTTGTTCAGCTTCTTGGAATCATCAAGCGCCGCCAGACTTTCCATCCGGTTGGGACCGAGCACACACGCCGCCACCACCAGCGGCCCCGCGCATGCCCCCCGACCGACCTCGTCGACGCCGGCTACCGGGCCCAGACCGGCGCGATACAAAGCGGATTCCAGCGTGCGTAGTCCCGAAGATCTGCGAATCACCACCCTGGGCGGCCACGCTGCGGGCAAGTGTCAGGGCCTCCTGTTAACTCTGCGGATCCACCGAGCTCACGCCGCCCCACCGCGATGGTGGCCAGGCGATGAACCGAGCCTTTCCAATGACATTCTCCACCGGAATGGTCCCGGCGACTGGATCACCGGTACACAGCAGACCCCGTTGAGCATCCTCCGGCCGGTTGCTGCAATGGCTGCGGGAATCCGCCGAGTGGGTGCGGTTGTCGCCCATCACCCAGACCCGATCCTCAGGCACCTTGACCGGACCGAACTCATTACCCAAGCACGGGTACACCGCGGGGTCGGCCATCATCGTGTCCGCATTGAGGTAAGGCTCGTCCACCGGTTTTCCATTAACGGTGAGCCCGGTATCCGCGCGGCACTGAACCGTCTGGCCCCCGACCGCGATGATGCGTTTCACCAGGTCGTTTTCATCGGGAGGGACGAATCCGACGAACGACAGCGCGTTCTGCACCCACCTGATGGCGGGGTTGTCCGAGCGGATCGACTTGTAACCGATGCTCCAGTTCGGCGGCCCCTTGAAGACGACGAGGTCGCCGGGCTCAGGGGACGAAAACCGATAGGTGACTTTGTCGACCATGATGCGATCGCCGATACAGCCGTTGCAACCGTGCAACGTGGGCTCCATCGACTCGGACGGAATCAGGTACGGCCGAGCGATGAACGTGAGCGTCACGTAATAGATGACCAGGGCGACGGTGATCAGAATCGCGGCCTCGCGGACCGCGCCGCGCTTCTTCTTGCCAGGCTCCTGCTCTTCGTCGGTGTCCGCGACTTCGGTGTCAGAAGCTGCGGTGCCGGAACCCGCGGTGTCGGAAGCCGCCGTGCCGGAACCCGCGGTGTCGGAAGCCGCCGTGTCGGAAGCCGCTCCACCGGCAGCGGCTCCGCCGGCTGGGATATCAGTATCGGAGCTCTCGAGCGGGCGCTCGGCAGGCGACGGGTCGCCGGATGCCGAGCGGCCTTCTGGGCCTTCTGTGGGTCCGGTCACGAGATCAGCGTAGCCAGTGCGCGGACGACCGCGCCTCGACCTCGGAGGTCAGCGCTTTTCCTTGATCTTCGCCTTCTTACCGCGTAGCTCCCGTAGGTAGTAGAGCTTGGCGCGACGGACGTCACCGCGGGTAACGATGTCAATGTGGTCGACATTGGGAGAGTGCACCGGGAAAGTGCGCTCGACACCGACGCCATAGCTCTCCTTGCGCACGGTGAACGTCTCGCGGACCCCACCGCCCTGCCGGCGGATTACCACACCCTTGAAGACCTGAATGCGCTCCTTGGAGCCCTCGATGACCTTCACGTGAACGTTCACGGTGTCTCCGGGGCCGAAGTCCGGGACATCATCGCGCAACGACGTCTGGTCGATGAAATCAAGCGTGTTCATCGGTGACACTTCCTTGCTGTTCGCGGCAGCTGGCAGGCGTCGCGAGGGCGCATGCAGAGCCGATATCTGTGATTCGGGCGTCTGGGGCGAGTCGTGCGGCGTTTCCGGCCGTGCACAGACAACTGCTCGATTGTGCCAGATGGAGTCCGATTCCCCGAAATCCGGTCCCGCGGCGCTGCGGTCCGGAGTTATCACTGCGACGTCGAACTTTCCCGGCTCGGGGGGCTCGCGGGCAGCTGCCACAGACTACGCTGATTATCGGGCTACCCAGCGTTCGCCAACCATTTCGATTGACAACGCAGTCCTAGCACTCACTGGAGGCTAACCGATGCAACGGCACCCGCGGAGGCTGGTCAGGACAGCCGCGGCCGTTGTTGTCGGCGTGCTGACCCTGGTCGGGTGCGAGGCGCAGGTACACGGTTCACCCCCCGCGCCGTCGAGTCCGCCGTTGACGGTGCTCGCGCCGCTCGGAAGGATGGCGCCGCTCCCCGAAACACCTCCTGACGAGCCTGCTGCCGGGTTCACCGTTCTGGAGGACCGCGAGCGTCAGGCCACCGCGGAAGCCGCCGGGGCCGGCGCCGTCATCACCGTGGCGATCCTCGACCGAAACACCGGTCAGCTGGTGACCAACGGCAACGGCATGACGATGGCAATCGCCTCGGTGGCCAAGCTCTTCATCGCCGATGACCTGCTGATGCAGGTGGCCAGGGGGGACACCACGCTTTCGCCGGAAGACCGCCAGTCACTAGACGTGATGCTTCGTTCCTCCGACGACGGAGCCGCCGAGGTCCTATGGAATCGCAGCGGAGGCAGCGCGACCATCGACCGAGTGGTTGCCCGCTATGGACTGGGTTCGACGCAACCGCCCGCAGACGGGCGCTGGTTCAACACCACCAGCACGGCGACTGATCTGGTGCGCTATTACGACATGCTGCTGGCGGGCACCGGCGGATTGCCTGCCGAACAAGCCAACATCATCCTGTCCAACCTGGCGACATCGACGCCGACGGCGCCCGACGGGATGGTGCCCGGCGGCGTCTACCCGCAACGGTTCGGCATCCCGGACGGCCTGTTCGCCGAACCTGTGGCAGTCAAGCAGGGCTGGATGTGCTGCATCGGCGCCGACTGGATGCACCTCTCGACTGGCGTCATCGGCCCCAACCGCCGCTACGTGATGGTCATCGGGTCGATGCAGTCGGCCAACAACGATACGGCTTGGCAGACCGTTACCCAGGCCGTCAAGACCATGTTCCCGGGCGGGCGAATTTAGTCCAGGAGATCCGGACGGCGCTGCCGTGTGCGCTCAACACTCTGCTCGAGGCGCCATGCCGTGATCCGGGCGTGGTCGCCTGAGAGCAACACGTCCGGCACATCGAGTCCCCGCCAACTGGCCGGCCGGGTGAAACTGGGGCCTTCGAGCAGACCCCCCACCAGATCAGAATGTGAATCGTCGCGATGGGACTCGGGATTTCCGAGCACATCTGGCATAAGTCGGACCACGGCCTCGATCATCACCAGTGCCGCCGACTCCCCTCCGGGCAGCACGTAATCGCCGATCGACACTTCTTCGACCCGCATCCGTCGCTCTGCATCCTGTGCGACGCGCTGGTCGATACCCTCGTAACGTCCACACGCGAAGACCAGGTGACTTTCTCCGGTCCAGCGCGCGGCATCAGCTTGCGTGAACAGCCGGCCCGCCGGCGTCGGAATTACCAGAAGTGTTTTTTCAGAACAAATTTCGTCCAGCGCCGCACCCCACACGGGCGCCTTCATCACCATCCCCGGGCCACCACCGTAAGGCGAGTCGTCGACCGCTCGATGGACATCGTGGGTCCAGCCCCGCAAATCATGAACGGCGAGGGCGATGACGCCGGCCTCGATGGCCTTGCCCGGCAGGGACTGCCGCAGCGGTTCGAGGTATGCGGGAAAGATGCTCACCACGTCGATACGCACGACTTCGCATCCCTAATCCAGCTCAAGAAGGCCGTCGGGCGGGTCGATCTCGATGGCCTGGTCCGCCAGCGACACCGACAGCACGATGGCCGACACGAATGGAATCAGTACCTCGGTTCCTTCCGCATCGCGCACCGCGAGGAGTTCGCCTGCTGCCGTGTGCAATACCTCAGACACCGCTCCGAGTTGCCGACCGTCAGTCGTGGCGACGGTCATGCCCTCGAGTTGATGATCGTAGAACTCGTCGGGGTCCTCGATGGGCGGCAGATCGGACGATTCGACGACGAAGACCGTTCCTCGGAGGCCCTCCGCCGAGTCGCGATCGGCGACGCCGGACAACCGCAACAACAGCCTGCCGCCGTGCGCGCGTACCGACTCGATGACGTATTCCGTATCGGCGTTAGTCTCGAGTTCCCTCTGCCCCGCACGGCCCCGAAGCCTGGCGCCGGGGGCAAACCTGCCTGCAGGGTCGTCGGTACGGATGTCAACGGCAACCTCGCCGGTGACGCCGTGCGCCTTGACGATCCGCCCGACTACCAGGTCCATTCGGCTCCGCCTTAACCCGGTCGCTGCGCTACTACGCCACTACTGGTCGGTATCAACCACGTCAACGCGGATACCCCGGCCGCCGATACCTGACACCAGGGTGCGCAACGCGGTCGCGGTGCGACCCCCACGGCCGATGACCTTGCCGAGGTCCTCGGGATGGACGTGTACCTCAACTCTGCGTCCACGCCGGTTGGTCACCATGTCGACCCGGACGTCTTCAGGGTTATCGACGATCCCGCGAACCAGATGCTCGACGGCGTCGACGACGACTGAACTCACGATGGTGCTCAGCTCTCGTTTGCGGCGTCGGCGTTCTCGGACTTCTCGGCTGCAGGCTCGGCCTTCTCGGCCTTTTCCGCCTTCTCCGCTGCAGGCTCGGCCTTCTCGGCCTTCTCGGCCTTCTCGGCCTTCTC
>Ga0114921_10001015_pt1 | contig 12470 bp, 10 predicted proteins | sample BentaG_FD_87016 | JGI IMG/M metagenome (GOLD analysis project Ga0114921, IMG submission 87016) | Deep subsurface microbial communities from South Atlantic Ocean to uncover new lineages of life (NeLLi) - Benguela_00093 metaG | ecosystem: Environmental > Aquatic > Marine > Oceanic > Sediment ...
ATTGATGCCAGGTGTCAGCTGATCGGCGAACTGCTTGGCAGCCACCTGCGCGGCCGCCAGCCGATTCGGCGCGACATCTGTGGCCCGCATCGACTGCGACACATCGACTACCAGCATGACCACGGCGCGGTTCCTGGGGATCCGGACGTCATGCGTTGGACCTGCCATCGCGATGGTCAACATCACCATCGACAGAATCAGCAAGGTAGCCGGAAGGTGGCGCCAACGGCTGGGTCGGGCCGGGGCGACGCTTTCGAGCAACTCCATGTTCGCAAAGCGCAGAACCCGCTTGTGACGGGCCAACTGCACAACGATGTAGAGCCCGACCAGCCCGAGGACGACCATCAGCAACAGGAACAACCAGGGGTTCTTGAAACCCGACAGTGATATCGGTCCGAGCAGTGGCAATGTCATGCAATCACCGTCATGCAATCACCGGCCAGCCAGGGCGCCACGGCGCCGGCCCGCGACGAACCGGACCACGTCGGCGATCCAGTCCCGATCCGTGCGCAAACTCATCAGCGGGGCATCGCAGCGGCGCAGCGTGCGCGCCACCTCGGCGCGATGCCCGGCGGCGGCCTTCTCGAAGTCGGTGCGCAGTTGCTCATCGATGGTGAACTCGCGAGTGCGTCCGGTCTCGGTGTCCTGCAGGATGACATCGCCGACAGCCGGCAACTCGACGTCTCGGGGATCGAGGATCTCGATGCCGAGCACTTCATGTCGGCCCGCGATCGCGCGCAGTGGGCGCATCCAGTTGATCGGCCCCAGGAAGTCGCTGATGATCACCGCCATGCCACGTCGCCGCTCCGGCCGTCGCAGCGCATCGATCGCCGCGGCGAGGTCGCCGCGGACTCCCACCGGAGCCCGCGGGGTGGTGGCGATGGCCCGGAGCAATTCCTGTTCATGGGTCCGGCCCGACAGCGCGGGCACCCGACGGGTGGTATCGCCGTTGGAGATGATGGCACCGATCCGGTTGCCGCCACCGCTGTTGAGGAACGCGATCGACGCCGCGGCGGCCACCGCGAGATCACGCTTCTCACATCCGGACGTGCCGAAGTCGAGGCTGGCCGACATGTCGACCACCAGCCAGGTTTCCAACTCCCGGTCGGCAATCATCTGCCGCACGTGGGGATGGGTCGTACGGGCGGTGACCGACCAGTCCATCCGGCGTACGTCGTCGCCGGGCTGGTAGACCCGCGACTCCCCCGGCTCGGATCCTGGGCCCGGCAGCAACCCCAGGTGATCTCCATGCAGTACACCGTCGAGCTTGCGCCGGACCGTCAATTCGAGCTTGCGCAGCGCGGCCGTCAGCGCCGGGTCACGAATCTCCCCACGCTTCATTGACGGCGGGTCGATCGTGGGGCGGGGCCGTTTGCCGCCCGTTGGACCTGAGGGTGAAGTCACTTCAGTGAGCCACTTACTCCGGTCAGCGGCCGCCGGCCGCGGCCGCAGCGGCCGGGACGACGGGCGGAACCGAATGGCCTTGCTGGGGAATGGCGTTCACCTGGGGCAACGCGACCGTCTGCAGAATGCGGTTGACCACCGTCTCGCTGGAGATATCGTCGGCGAGCGCGTCATAGGTCAATACGAGGCGGTGACGCAGCACGTCGGGGATCACCTCGACGACATCCTGGGGGATCACGTAGTCGCGACCGCGCACCAGAGCCAGCGCGCGAGACGCGGCGATGATGCCCAGCGACGCACGTGGAGAGGCGCCGTAGGCGATCCAGGCCTTGGCGTCGGGCATCCCGAACTTCTCGGGCTCGCGGGTGGCGGTCACAATGCGCACGACGTAGTCGACGAGTGCGTGATGGACGAACGTGTTCGCGGCGACGTCCTGCAGACGCAGCAGATCCTGGGTGGACAGGATCGCCTTGGCCTCCGGCGGCTTCACGCCCATCCGGTGGATGATCTCGCGTTCTTCTTCGGGCGTGGGGTAGTCGACATTGAGCTTGAACAGGAAGCGGTCACGCTGGGCCTCCGGTAGCTGATAGACGCCCTCCTGCTCGATGGGGTTCTGAGTCGCCATCACCAGGAACGGGCTGGGCAGCGAGAACGTCTTGCCGCCGATGGAGATCTTGCGCTCGGCCATCACCTCGAGCAGTGCGGACTGCACCTTGGCGGGCGCACGGTTGATCTCGTCGGCGAGCAGGAAGTTGACCACCACCGGGCCGAGCTCGATGTCGAACTCCTCCTTGCCCACCCGGTAGATGCGGGTACCGACGATGTCGGTGGGCACCAGGTCCGGGGTGAACTGAATGCGGGCGAACGTTCCACCGACCACCTTGGCGAAGGTCTCCACAGCCAGCGTCTTGGCAACACCGGGCACGCCCTCGAGCAGAACGTGCCCCTTGGACAGCAAACCGACCAGCATCCGCTCGACGAGCAGATCCTGACCAACGATGATCCGCTTGACCTCGAAGATGGCCCGTTCCAGGGCGTTCACCTCCTGCTGCAGACTGCCGTTGGACTGCGCGGAACCCGACGGTGCGGCGCTTGGCGCAGCGTGAGCACCGGCAGCGTAGCCCGGTGCCTGCCCGGGTTGTCCTCCAGCGCCTTGCGGCGGCCCACTCGGTGAGGTCATCGATGTTCCTTCCACATGCGCAGTGCATGCTGGTCTGTGCGGCGCGGGCCGGTTCTGGCCGCGCGCTCGCCGACAACTATTCCAGTTGCTTGGAAATCCGTCGACGTTGCCCGGGGTGTGCCGCGCCGCGCACCGGCATTCACCGGTGCTGTTCAGGTATTACTCAGTGCTCGCTCAGGATTCGATAACGCGCGCCACATACGGCTGCAAACCTGAGGAGCGCACCGGACTGACGGTGACTTTGCCCGCGCTGCCGGAGGACTCCAGCATCTTCCCGCCGCCCAGATAGATCGCGACGTGCTGGCTGCCGTTGGGACCCCAGAACAGCAGATCCCCCCGCTTGGCCTGGCTCGTGGGGACCTTGCGCCCGGTGTTGTACTGATCTCCGGAGTACTTCGGGATCAACACACCGACGCCGGCGTAGGAGAACTGCGTGAAGCCCGAGCAGTCGTATCCAACGATGTTGGCACCCGAGTCGACGCCGCGGCTAGGGCCGTTGGGCTTGCCGCCACCCCAGGAATACGGGGTGCCGATCTGCGACCCACCACGGCGGATCACATACTCGATGGCCGCGGGGCCGCGCACAACGCCCGGTGTGACGCCGGCGGGCGGGCCGAATCCCAGAGTGGTGAGAAACTTTCGGCCGAGATCCATGGTGATCTTGGTGGCGTGGGCCGTCGCAGCCAGCGATGCGTTGGCAATCGACAGTGGATCGCCCGGCGCGCCCGCGCTGAGAATCTTGGGCAAGGTCGGATCCCACTGACCGGCCGCCGGCTGTGCCGAGGCCGGTGCCACCGCCCCGAGTAACAGCGTGCCCGCGGCGACCACAGCGAAGATGGCGCGACGCAGAGCCGTCACCACTCGACCATGCGGACGACAAACGGCGTCATGCCACTGGTGCGCACGGGTGAGATCTTGACCACTGAACCGGTGTAGGGCGCCTCGAGCATCTGGCCGTTACCGAGGAACATCGCGACGTGCTGGCTGCCGTTGGGACCCCAGAAGATCATGTCGCCGCGGCGCATCTGCGACGACGGCACCTTGCGTCCGGCGTTGTATTGCGACCCTGAGTAGTGATCCAGCTTGATGCCGATACCGGCGAACATGTAGAGCATCAGGCCTGAACAATCGAATCCGACTGTGCCGGCGCCGGAATCGATGCCGCGGCTGGGCCCGGAGGCATTGCCGCCGCCCCAGGAGTAGGGCACACCCATCTGCGACATCCCGCGCCTGATCACGAACTCGGTGGCCTGCGGGCCGGCCGCCGCCGGTATCGCACCGCCGTTGGTGAGACCCGTCTCGGTGGGCAACAGCCCGAGGCTCTGCATGAACTTGCGGCCCAGGTTCGCGGTCCACTCCAGCGAGGTCTGCATGATCAGCACGACTGCGTTGATGATCTGGATCGGGTCGCCGCTGACGAATGCGCTCGGAATCTGGGGCAACGTCATGTCCCAGGCGGTTTCGCGGTTACCGGTGGAGGGGTCGATGTCCCAGTTTGCGTGGGGGTCTTTGGCAGCGGCTTTGGCGATCGGCGCGGCTGCCGGCTGACCGGGCGCCGGAGCAGCCGCGGGGGCCCCGGCCTGACCGGCGGTTGTCGCGGCCAGGCTCCGGGCCTCATCGAGCTTCGCCTGAGCAGCCGACCGTTCGGCGGCGAGACGATCGAGCTCGACCTGCTGGCGCTGGAAGGTCTCCTGCGCATCGGTCAGTGCAGACACTGCGGTCTGCTGGCTGGTCTCGGCGGCCAAGACAGCCTCATCGGCCTTCTGCTTGGTCAGCCTGGCCGCGGACTCCTTGTTGACCTGCTCGGTGCGAGCGCGCTGAAGGTTGGCCATCACCTTCTGGGAACTGATCGACAGCGTCTGAGCCGTGGCAGCGGTGTTGAGGATGTCGGTGGGATCCGAGGCAGTGAAGTACGAACTCGACGGGCCGCTGACGTACATCGCGGAGGCGAACGTGTCGAACCGCTGCTGGGCGGCGGCAATCGCAGTATTGGCGTCCTTGACCCGCTGAGCGCTCGCTTCGACCTCCAATTGGGCTGCTGCGGCATCGTCTCGCGCGTTCTTCACATCCAGGATCGCCTTGTTGACGCTCTCCTGTTTGGTCTGGATCGCAGCACCGAGGTCCTGCAATTGCTGGTTGACATTGGCGACCGAGGTCACCAACACCGCCAGGCTGTCGGGGTTGGCGGGTTGCGCCTGCGCAAGGCCGGGGGTCGTGAGCACCATGCCAAACGTCAGGGACACCGCGCACAGCCGCGAAGCGGAGGCGCCGACAGGGATGCGGCTCATCAGACTCAAGTCTCCTAAGGCTCCACGCGAACGTGCCGGAATATTCTCGGGCGCCTCAGCTCAGAAGTCACACTAAGAACATCTGCAACACCAGGCACTGTTTGTACCGTACGTCACATCTGACCCTAACGAAACTTTAGTCACAAATTACAGTAATGTAATTGCATTTGGCGTTATCAAATGGTGACATTGCAATTTGCGGAAGAATGAACTGAGGGTTAATCGGGGCTGCTGGACGCCGTATCTGGAACCTCAGTCCGTTTGCCAATCACCTGCAGCAATCGGACGCTAACCACCGCGATCGCCACCGCTAAAACGAGCACAATGGTGAATGGCGTCCACGGAAAGTGGCTGGTCGTCAACTCACCGAGGAAATTCTTCGAGGATTGCACCGAGTTGCCAGTCTTGGCCAGATCCTGGCCGGCTTCCAGCGTCACCCGGTCGAAGGCCGGACTGTAGGTGCCGGCGTAGGACGGACTCATCGCCAGTACGGTCGCGCCCGGGTTCGCGTCGCCGACCTCGGTGGCGATGTCCCGCAGCGGCATTTCGGTGGGCGGATTGAGATCGATCACGACGATCTTGAGATCGACCCCTTCACTATGGGCTTCCTCGACGACCTGGCGCAGCGCAGGCACATCGCCCTGAGCGGAGGGCGGCACGCTGACCCCGTCGTCTGCCACGTCGGCAATCACCTGCTCCATGTCGATCTCCGGCGGGATGTAGGACGGAGCAAACGGGACCTGGAGCGGGATCTGGAAAGGGATGGAGTGCGGTCCGGTCACAGCAGCACGGTACGCGACCGCCGGGCCGCGGCGGCAGCGACGACACGACTTTTCTTCGCGGGTATCCCATCGGGGTAGCGACGCGCGCACTGAAGGGCAAGACTGGAATGCGATCAACCGAAATAACCGTCCTGCCTTGCAGGACATGCGTACTGTCACGATAACGAGCGCCGCCGACACAGCCCGTCGCGGCGATGATCAAGCCGGGAGCTGATGTGAGCAGCAAGAATTCATCCCTGAACTCATTCGGAGCGCGCGACACCCTCAAGGTCGGTGACAACAGCTACCAGATCTATCGACTCGACGCGGTCCCGGGCACGGAGAAGCTTCCCTACAGTCTCAAGGTCCTCGCCGAGAACCTGCTGCGCTGCGAGGACGGCGCCAACATCACCGGGGATCACATCGAGGCGATCGCGGCCTGGGATCCGTCCGCGGACCCGAGCATCGAAATCCAGTTCACGCCGGCGCGAGTGGTGATGCAGGACTTCACCGGCGTGCCCTGCATCGTGGACCTGGCCACCATGCGCGAAGCGATCGGTGACCTCGGCGGCGACCCCGACAAGGTCAACCCGTTGGCACCCGCTGAGATGGTGATCGACCACTCGGTGATCGTCGATGTGTTCGGCCGCCGCGACGCGTTCGAGCGCAATGTGGACATCGAGTACGAACGCAACGGCGAGCGCTATCAGTTCCTGCGCTGGGGTCAGGGCGCATTCGATGACTTCAAGGTGGTTCCGCCCGGCACCGGCATCGTGCACCAGGTCAACATCGAGTACCTGGCCCGCACCGTGATGGTCCGTGATGTCAACGGCACCAAGACCGCCTACCCGGACACCTGCGTGGGCACCGACAGTCACACCACGATGGTCAACGGCCTCGGCGTGCTCGGCTGGGGCGTGGGTGGCATCGAGGCCGAGGCGGCAATGCTGGGTCAGCCGGTGTCCATGCTGATCCCACGCGTCGTCGGCTTCAAGCTCAGCGGCGAGATCAAGCCGGGCGTGACGGCCACCGACGTGGTACTCACTGTGACCGAGATGCTGCGCAAGCATGGCGTCGTCGGCAAGTTCGTCGAGTTCTACGGCGCGGGCGTGGCCGAGGTGCCGTTGGCCAACCGCGCCACGCTTGGCAATATGAGCCCCGAATTCGGTTCCACCGCAGCTATTTTCCCGATCGACGAGGTGACGATCGACTACCTGCGACTGACCGGGCGCGATGATGATCAGCTGGCTCTGGTCGAGGCGTACGCCAAAGCGCAGGGCATGTGGCATGACGCGAACAAAGAACCCGCCTATTCCGAGTATCTCGAACTCGACCTCGGTGACGTGGTGCCCTCGATCGCCGGGCCCAAGCGACCACAGGACCGGATCCAGCTGTCAGACGCCAAGTCGGCGTTCCGCAAGGAAATCCACAACTATGTGGACGGCGAGGAGGAAAGCTCCGTTCAGACCAAGCTGGACGAGGCCGTCGACGAGTCCTTCCCGGCCAGCGATCCGGTGGCCCTGTCCTTCGCCGACGACGGCGCGGTGGACGCCCGGCCCAGCGCGGCCAACGGAGCACACGGCAGGCCCAGTAAGCCCGTGCCGGTGACATCCGAAGAACGCGGCGACTTTGTGCTCGATCATGGTGCGGTGGTCGTCGCGGCGATCACGTCGTGCACCAACACCTCCAACCCCTCGGTGATGCTCGGCGCCGCGTTGCTGGCCAAAAACGCTGTCGACAAAGGGCTGACATCCAAGCCGTGGGTGAAGACCTCGATGGCGCCGGGATCCCAGGTGGTCAGCGACTACTACGACAAGGCCGGCGTTTGGCCCTACCTGGAGAAGCTCGGCTTCTTCTTGGTCGGGTACGGCTGCACGACGTGCATCGGTAACACTGGACCGCTGCCCGAGGAAATCTCCAAAGCGGTCAACGAGAGCGACCTGTCGGTGACGGCGGTGCTGTCGGGTAACCGCAACTTCGAGGGCCGGATCTCCCCCGACGTCAAGATGAACTATCTGGCCTCGCCCCCGCTGGTTATCGCGTATGCGCTGGCCGGAACCATGGACTTCGACTTCGAGACCGAGCCGCTCGGCAAGGACACCGCCGGCGCCGACGTGTTCCTCAAGGACATCTGGCCGTCGCAGAAGGAGATCTCCGACGTCATCGCGAGCTCGATCAACCAGGAGATGTTCTCGAAGAATTACGCCGATGTCTTCAAGGGGGACGAACGCTGGCGGTCGCTGCCCACCCCGGATGGCAAGACCTTCGATTGGGATTCGAACTCGACCTACGTGCGCAAACCCCCCTACTTCGACGGCATGCCCGCCGCGCCCAACCCGGTCAGCGATATCAGTGGCGCCAGAGTGCTCGCACTACTGGGGGATTCGGTGACCACCGACCACATAAGCCCGGCGGGCAACATCAAGTCGGGCACGCCGGCCGCGCAATACCTGGAGTCCAACGGTGTTCAGCGCAAGGACTACAACTCGTATGGCTCGCGACGGGGAAACCACGAGGTGATGATTCGTGGCACGTTCGCCAACATCCGGCTGCGCAACCAATTGCTCGACGACGTGTCCGGCGGCTATACCCGCGACTTCACCCAGGCCGCCGATGGCGGCGAGGCCCCGCAGGCATTCATCTACGACGCGGCGCAGAATTATGCTGCGCAGGACATTCCGCTGGTCGTGCTGGGCGGCAAGGAATACGGCTCAGGCTCCTCACGGGACTGGGCGGCCAAGGGAACCAGCCTGCTCGGTGTCCGTGCGGTGATCACCGAGTCGTTCGAGCGGATCCATCGATCGAACCTGATCGGCATGGGCGTCATCCCGCTGCAGTTCCCGGCCGGGGAGTCCGCGGCATCGTTGAAGCTGGACGGGACCGAGGTCTACGACATCACCGGCATCACCGAACTCAACAGCGGCAAGACGCCCAAGACCGTCCGGGTGACCGCCACCAAACAGGATGGGTCTCGTACCGAGTTTGATGCCGTCGTACGTATCGACACCCCTGGTGAGGCCGACTATTACCGCAACGGCGGCATCCTGCAATACGTGTTGCGCAACATGCTCAAGACATAGCCAGAGCGCCAGGTAGCAGACGTGCCACCTAGCAGCGTGACATGCCGCGGGTAACCCACGGTCACCTGGCGGCGCGTCGGCGCCAGATCCTCGAGGGCGCTCGGCGGTGCTTTGCCGAGTACGGCTACGACAGGGCCACCGTGCGCCGCCTCGAGCAGGTGATCGGGCTGTCGCGCGGCGCGATCTTCCATCACTTCCGCGACAAGGACACGCTGTTCTTCGAGCTGGCGCGTGAGGACGCCGAACGGATGGCCGAGGTAGCCACGCGCGAGGGCCTGATTCAGGTGATGCGCGAAATGCTCGCCGCACCAGAGCAATTCGACTGGCTTGCGACTCGCTTGGAAATTGCGCGCAAGCTCCGAAACGATCCCGCGTTCAGCCGGGAATGGGCCGAGCGGTCCGCCGAGTTGTCAGCGGCCACCGCCGAACGTCTGCGGCGTCAGAAACGGGCCGGGCGGCTTCGCGACGACGTGCCCGACCAGGTGCTGCGCACCTACCTCGAGCTGGTTCTCGACGGGTTGGTGGCGCGGCTGGCCTCTGGAGACGAACCGGAAAGACTCAGCGCCGCACTGGACCTCGTAGAGGCGTCGCTGCGACAGCCGTAGGCCGTCAGGCCAGCTCGATGAGGTCGCGGTATTCGTCTGACCAGAAGTCCTCGGTGCCGTCGGGCAGCAGCACGACCCGCTGCGGATTCAGCGCCTCGGCCGCCCCCGGATCATGGGTCACCAGCACCACAGCTCCCAGGTAACTGCGCAAGGCGTCCAGGACCTGCTCGCGAGAGGCGGGATCGAGATTGTTGGTCGGTTCGTCGAGCAGCAACACATTCGCGGTGGAGGCCACGAGCCCAGCCAGCGCCAGCCGGGTTTTCTCGCCCCCCGACAGCGTGCCCGCAGGCTGGTCGAGTTGCGCACCGGAGAACATGAACGCGCCCAGCAGACCACGAAGGTCCTGCTCACCGGTGTCTGGAGCGGCGTGACGGATGTTCTCCCACACCGTCGCGTTGTCATCGAGGGTGTCGTGCTCCTGGGCGAAGTAGCCGATCTTGCAGCCGTACCCGGGCTCCAGTCCTCCCGCATCGGAGCTCTCTGTGCCGGCGAGCAGCCGCAGCAAGGTCGTCTTGCCCGCACCGTTGAGTCCGAGCACCACAACACGCGACCCACGGTCAATCGCGAGGTCGACGCCGGTGAACACCTCGAGGGATCCGTAGTTCTTCGTGAGCCCCTTGGCGACCAACGGGGTTCGCCCGCACGGAGCGGGCGTCGGGAACTTGATGCGCGCTACCTTGTCGGCCACCCGATCTTCGTCGAGTGCAGCCATCATGCGTTCGGCACGCCGCAGCATATTCTGTGCAGCAACCGCTTTGGTGGCCTTGGCGCCCATCTTGGCAGCCTGCGTACGCAACGCAGCGGCCTTGCGCTCTGCATTGGCTCGCTCGCGACGGCGGCGCTGTTCGTCGGTGGCGCGGGCATCGAGGTACTTCTGCCACCCCATGTTGTAGACGTCGGCCTCACCGCGGACCGCGTCGAGGAACCACACTCGGTTGACGATGTCGGAGAGGAGATCGACGTTGTGGCTGATCACGACCAGCCCGCCGGTGTGGTTATGCAGGAAGGCGCGCAACCAGCCGATTGAGTCGGCGTCGAGGTGGTTGGTCGGTTCGTCGAGCAGCAGCGTGGTACCTGAGTTTGGTCCGGCGCCGTGACCTTCCGAGGCGGCGAACAGGATGCGGCTGAGCTCAACCCGGCGGCGCTGACCCCCGGAAAGCGTCCGCAACGACTGGGTCAGAACGCGCTCTGGCAGACCGAGGCTGGCGCAGATGCGGCTGGCCTCACTCTCAGCGGCGTACCCGCCGAGAGCGGCGAACCTCTCCTCGAGTTGTCCATAGCGACGGACCGCCTTGTCGCGGGCGGAATCGTCGGCCACTTCGGCCATCAACGCCTGCTGCTTCTCCAGGTCGGCGAGCAGAGTGTCCAGACCGCGCGCCGAGAGCACGCGGTCGCGAGCCAGCATGTCGAGGTCACCTTCTCTGGGGTCCTGGGGCAGGTAACCGATGTCTCCGGTCCGGGTGACCGTTCCGGCATACGGCTCGCCTTCCCCCGCGAGAATGCGCATGGTGGTGGTCTTACCGGCTCCGTTGCGACCGACAAGACCGATGCGGTCGCCGGGCTGAATGCGAAGCGCAGCACCGTCGACGGAGAGCAATGTGCGCGCTCCGGCGCGGACCTCCAGGTCCAATGCGGTGATCACGCTGCGCTCCCCTACTGCTTGTCGTCGGTAAAGACCGGGGCTCGCCCCTGAGCGCGCGCTGCGACCGCTTCTTCGAAGTTGCCGGTGAGCAAACGTAGGTAAAGCTGACCCAGACCCTCGGCCTGCATGTGCCCTTCCAGGCTAGTGGCGTCCAGTCCACTCCACAGGGTCCGTTTGGTCAATTCGATCCCGGGCCGGGAGAAAGACGCAATCCGCTCGGCCATCTCCAAGCAACAGTCGAGCAGATCGACCGGCGGGACCGAGCGCGACACCAGGCCGATTCGCTCGGCTTCGGCGGCAGCCATGTCCCGCCCGGTCAACATCAATTCGAAGGCGCGCGACGTGCCGATGGCGCGCGGCAACAGAAAGGACAGGCCCAACTCGCTGGCGGTCAGGCCGTTGTTGATGCCCGCTGCACGGAAATAGGCGTCGGTGGATGCGACGCGGATATCGCAGGCGAGCGCCAGGCACAGGCCCCCACCGATGGCTGCGCCGTTCACCGCGGCAATCACCGGTTGATGCATCTTGCGCAGCGCGAGGATAACCTCGTCGAGCACCTCCATCGAGCGCAGCGCGTACGTGGGCCTGGTCAGGCCATCGACATGGGGCACCGATCCGGCCGACCTGTGGTCGGCACCCGATGAGAATCCGCGCCCCGCTCCGGTCAGCACGATGGCGCGCACCGAATTGTCCGAGTTCAGTTCGTCGAGAACCGCTCTCAACGGCACCATCACATCGAAGGCCATCGAGTTCATCCGCTCGGGCCGGTTGAGCGTCACCAGGGCGACATGTGGACGCGGCCGGTCTACCAGTACGAACTCAGAGGGGTCTTGCGGGTTCACGCTTGCACGGTATCGGGCGCGATGTCAGCGATTACCTCTGGCCGGGTGCCTGCCCATCGCCTTGCGCCGAGATCGCGGCGTCGACGTCGAACTCCTTGATCTTCACTACCAGATCCTCCAACCCAGCCGGGGGTAGCGCCCCAGCCTGGTTGAACACCAACTTGCCCTTCTTGAAAGCCATCAGGGTGGGTATGGAGCGGATATCGGCCGCCGCGGCGAGCTCCTGCTCGGCCTCGGTGTCGACCTTGGCATAGACGACGTCGGGGTGCTTTTCCGAGGAGGCAGCGAAGGTCGGGGCGAACTGCCGACACGGTCCGCACCACGTCGCCCAGAAGTCGACGAGCACGATGTCGTTGGCGCTGATGGTGTCATTGAACTCTTCGGCGGTCAGGTCTCGAGTAGCCACGCCAGCCTCAACGCGCGTCGGCGCCGCAGTGTTCCCAGGCTCACCGGTACTCGGGATTGGCGAAGTCATACCGACAGCCCGCATCCCATCCCGACCGGACGTTGCCGTATGCGGGGATACCGCCGGCGACCTTCAGCATACGAGCGAAGTGCATCAAGTTCCACGTCATGAACGTGGTGTTGCGATTGGTGAAATCGTTCTCGGGTCCACCCGACCCCGGATCCAGGTAGGACGGTCCCGGACCTGCTTCGCCGATCCAGCC
>Ga0114921_10001016_pt1 | contig 12461 bp, 10 predicted proteins | sample BentaG_FD_87016 | JGI IMG/M metagenome (GOLD analysis project Ga0114921, IMG submission 87016) | Deep subsurface microbial communities from South Atlantic Ocean to uncover new lineages of life (NeLLi) - Benguela_00093 metaG | ecosystem: Environmental > Aquatic > Marine > Oceanic > Sediment ...
AATTTGTAGCTAACCAAGTCCAGACCGGTGAGAAGTTAGGAGCGCCTTTTATGACTTCCTTAAAAGCTAATTCGGCTTCATAATATTTTCCCTTGTTATGAAGTTTAATACCTTGAAGGAATTTCATTCGTATAGTTTCGTTTAATTCTTCTAATTGAGGTTTAAGGTTAGAAAATGCAGGTATTTGCCTTAAACATAACGCAATCATATTTTTTGCCTGCCCGTGCCCAGGAGTAAATTCTAATATCTTTTGAAAACTTTGAATTGCTTTTTCAAACTCCAACATATCCATATAAATTATTCCTATTTGGAGCCACGCAAACAAGTCTTGATTATTTAATTTTACAGCTCTCTTGAAATATTCTATAGCTTTTTCATTTTCCCCAAAATTATAATAAATAAATCCAAGACTTGAAAATAATTTGTGATCATTCTTGTTTAATCTCAAAGCTTCTTCAAAACATTCAAGAGCTTGCTTAAATTCATTATTTTGAATATGGTCTACACCTTCATTGAACCATTCATCATATTTTTTCATTTTTTACAAAATCATCTCCATCTATTTATTATCTCATCTTATTATTCCCTTTTTGAGTTGAGAAATTGTCTTTTCTTTAATCATAAGCAAACTTATAATTTATACTTTAAGAAAGTCGGTTAGTTTATAACTAACCAAATTTATAACTTTATTTTTTTATTACTATTCCTATTATTGTTGAAATAAATAGATATTGCAAAATATTTTTATATACCATTATCGCTATTATTCCTATGACAAAAATTTGCAATTCTTGTAATAAAGAAATCAAGGACGATGCTTGTTCTATTTTTATTAGAGATATGTGGTTTTGCTGTAAATGTATGAATATATCAAGATATACAGTTGAAGGAATTGAATTAATTAATAAAGGTGATTTCGAAGAAGGAATTAAAATTTTCAAAAAAGCTATAAAGACCAAGCCTACCGATGCTGAAGCTTGGTTCAGAAGAGGAAAGGCACATATGGCGCTTGGAGAATTTTATAAAGCTTTTGTATGCTTTACTGAAGCGTCAAAATACGGGGATTCCCCTAGTATAGATCTAAGTCTTAGAACCGCCCGACTTCGCTCTATGGGGCTCCCAGATCTAGGCAGTTTTTTACCAGCTGAAGCACAATTAGGAGATCTAGTGTACTTCGCAAATATCGGCGATCCTAACGATGTTAGCGATGAATATAATGAGAATGGAGTTATATTCCAAATGTCTGGAGATTTTAAAACTGCCCTTGATTGCTATGAGAAAGCATTAAAGAAGAACCCTCAAAATAAATATGCTCTAAGAAATAAAAAGAGATTATTAAAAATTATTAAAAAGACAAGCGGAAGTGGAACTTTTTTGAGTGAATTAAGATAGTAGATGTAATTCATGAGAAAGTTTAATACAATCAAAATTATAAAATAAAGTATGGATAAAAATTCTAAACCTGCCGTAATTAATGCAGAATCGTACGAGAGAATCATCCTCCATTCGTGCAGACATGCGAACGCGGGGATTCCAGAAGATGAGTGGAAAATGGTTTACGGCTTATTGTCCGGCTATTCTGATGACAAATTTCTTTTCGTGAAGAATGTCCACCCTATTGCAGTTGGAAGCGCTACGGAAGTTTCAGTTGGGGAGCAAGAATTTCTGAAAACACAAGAAATATTTGATAAGCTTGATTCGGAAGGGAAGGGTCATCATATCGTGGGAAGTTACAATTCACAACCGGGTCTAGGATTATTCATGTCCACCGTTAGTTTAATTAATCTTCTGGGCTTTCAAGCGAAATTTAACGACGCCGTTACCATATTGTTTGATCCTACTCTCCTCGGCAAGAAGATAGAGAAGAAAACAGACGATAAAACTATAACTATGTTAGATACGGGTATCAAGATATTTCGATTATCTGATGTAACCATGACTACAGAATCTGACGATTACAATAGTAACTACCATAGAGTCAATTATACTGTGGATGGTTTAAACAAATTTTTTTTTGCCAAAGTTTTGGTAAAACTTTCAGAACTCACAAAAGAGAGATAATTCCTCATAACCTGAGGTTTAAATATAAAGTAAGAATGGTGAACATTATGTATGACGAATGGAATGAATTGAAGTTCTAAGCGTGTAAATCTAGTACTGAGGTCTAATACTAGGTTTTTAATCTCTTACCAAGAAGTATATACCATTTTTAAAAAACTTATTAATTATAAACTTGTAAATATATGAATTAGTAGTAGTTTCAATTGAAAATATTTAAATCAGATTTTATTTGAAATTCCTGATGTAAGTTTGGTAGAGGCGCATAAATATTATAGAAAGCTGATTTAGGAATCCAAATTTCGTTTTTTACATCATCAAATTTAATTAATAAGCGATCCGAATCTTCTCCTCTAATAACACCTTTCTTACTAATACCACTCACTATACGAGGGCTTAGGTGTAGTTTTAGGACTTCAAGCTTTGTGAAATTTCTTAGGATCTCTAGTAGTTGCTCAAACTCACCTAAATAGGTGTGATCTAAATCCAAAACTCGGAGTGCAGTTAATTTACTAAAGGATGGTGGTAGTTCTCGCAAGAGGGTATTATGGGCGAGAGATAATTCCTCAAGGTTGCTTAAATTTCCTATTGAATCAGGTATTTCTTTAAACTTACAACTATCTAATTTAAGCACTCGGAGGGAATTTAATTTAAAAATGGATTGGGGTAATTTGTCTAAAGAAGAATTAAATGAGAGACATAACATCCTAAGATTGCCCAATTTTCCTATTGAATCAGGAATTTCTTTTAAATTACACATGGCTAAGTATAATTCTGTGAAAGAAGATTTTTGTAATATATAAAGGTCAAAGATTAATTGAGTAATGTTTTCCTCTAAATTTACTTCTTGTAGCTCTAATTTCTTTAAGCTTTTTAGTTCCTTAAAAGAATTTGGGAAATCTATTGAGAAACCTTCCTGATTGTTAAATATGGTTAACTCTTCGAGGAATTTGAGGTTACTAATTGAGTCTGGAATTTTTTTTAATCCATTCTTGTGTGAAACAAAATTAATTATAGCTATAGCTTTCACATGATCCTCTTCAATAACAAATTGAGAAAATCCTCTTCCAAATAACTTCCCTTCAAATTTATTCACAGTAATAACTACTACGCGATCATGTAAATCTTCTACTATCTCTGTTAATGCAAAAATTTCATTTTTATTTAATATTGATGAGAGAGATGTTAAAAGGCGTTCATTAAATTTTCTGGGTAAAGATAACCACCAACTCTTGCCAGTTTCAAAGTAGTCTTGTTTATCTGAGCTAAGAGCCTTGAATTTGGGTTCCAATTCTTCAAACTTTTTTTCTATAATTAAATTAGTTATATGGTCAACAATTATTTCATTAACACTTGTTTCCATAAAAGATCCTAAGTTTAGTAGCAAATGAAAAGCATCATATTCAGGTTTTTCATCTTTTAAACAATTTAAAATTTCCTTTTTAAAAGCAGGATACAAATCTAACACTAATTCGTTTTTGATTATGTTTAATAAAGATTTAGGCCATGTAGGTAAAAGTTTGCTCGAAAAAATCATCTCAGCTAGAATTATATCGCCTAGCTTTAAACAATTGATTATTGTATCTTGATTTAAAGAGAGGGCTTCATCAATAATATCAATAAAATAAAGACCAATTTCAAACCAAGCTTGGTGCTGGCGGAAGTTCCATTTAGGGGAATTTGAAGGTAAAAATAACTTTAAATTCAATTCATCTTTTAACTCTGCATAAATTTCTATAAAATCTTCAAGGAAATGAAGGTTCGCCCCTCTTAGGGTAGCTAAAATTTCCACGCTGTCCCCGCTTTTTAGACTTTCTAAAATCCTCTCCATCAAAATTTCACCTATTCTTAAAAATTCTACTCAAAATTTTTGCTTTTTTTATCTTCTGTCATTTATTTTCAATCTTAATTTTTGAATTTAATTTAACGATAACCTTCTTCCTTTAAAAGGCGAATAACTCGATTTCTATTCCTCTTAGCTAGAGTATGTTCTTTGTTAAACCCTAAAGCCTTTTCAAAGCAATACAAAGCTACTTCAAATTGCCCTAATGTCTGAGCATACGCTCCTTGAGAATTCCAAGAATCAGCACTTTGTATTGGCATGGTAGATTGAGGTGTTTTGTCCATTTTTCTCATAAGATCTTTTGAACTTCTTCCCATTAGTCTAGATTTAGCATAGAAATAATTGTTTTGGCTAGTAAGCCATTTTTTTAAATCACATGACTTAGCATAACAGTTAATCGCTTCTTCATCTTTTGCCAAAGCTGAGAGAGCCTTACCCTTCCAAAACCATCCCATTGCGGAATTAGGATCTTTTTCTAATAAATTGTTGCAGAGAACTATTATATCTTCAAAATCCCCGTTATATATTAATTCTTCCGCTTTTGCTTCCAACTCCCTAATTTCTTGTTGATTTATTACTGTATGAGTTGGTTTTAAATTTTTTGTTGCTGCATGAATTTCTTCAGGTGATGGCTCCATGATATCCCGCATAAAACCGGATGCAAAATCTGTTTTCTTTAGGTGATGCAAAGCATATTTTCTATTTTGTTTTGCTATCGGATTATCGATATTTATCTTCAGAGATTCATTAAAGCATTCTATTGCTTCATCATATTTTTCCTGCTTTATTAAAAGGAGCCCTTTGTTGTCCAATGTCTTAGTATTCTTAGGGTCTAACCCTATCGCTTTATTGAAGCATATTAATGCATTATTTAAATCATTGATACCCATATAGTCTGCTCCTAGATTACTCCAACCATCTGCAAATGTTGGATCTATGTCAACAGCCTTTTTATGATACGTAATTGCCTCTTTAAAATTTTTCTTTAATCCAAATTCATTACCTTTATTAAAAAAATCTGAAGCTTCATTTCGAGTTAAATTACGAAATTCTCTCTCTAATATTTTTTTTTGTTCTTCTGTAAGGTTTTTTTTCTCCATCTCAAATCCTCCCTATTGAAATTAAAATCAATTTATCAGTTTGATAAATTTTTGCTTTGATTAAAAATGAATTTGTTTAGATATTTAAATATTTTTAAAATAAGTCTAATTTGAAGACAATTTAATTCAATAACTTCTTAGCCAAACTAAAAAAAGTAGATATAAATTGTGCTCCTTCACGAAGATGGCCCTAAAAAAAATTCGGACTTCCGAAAAAATTGCTCCAAAAGAAATTAAAGAGGAACTTAAATGGGCAATTTAAATTACAATAATTATATTTAACGCCCGTTAAATTCATAAAAATTAACCTAATGTGAATTAATTAGTTAATTTTTGAAAAGTAGTCTTTTTTCTTAAGGTTACTTATGTAATGCGTGTTTATTAAATTATTAAAATTGTTTACAATAGAGAATTAATACTGAGTGTTATTGTGATCTTTTTTTTTAATTCTAATCTTATCCTTTTCTTCATTTATTTCCTTAAAAATTTCTGCCAGTTCTTCGTTAGTGTAAGGTAGATCTCCAATTCTATTGTTTTCACACTCCTTTATTTTTTCAGGATCTGAATCTATCATATGTTTATCAACATCTTTCCAAGAATTATTTTCATTCCTATGGGATTTTTTATATTCTAGCATGTTAGGTTTTGGTTCGTGTAAAGTTCCTTCTTTAATTAATTCCTCAATTGTGTCTTTGATCCATTGTTCACCTATTAGGTGAGAAAGGCTTTTTATGCACCTATCGATCACTCGATCTTTCTCAAGAACCCCCCATTTGCTTGTTTTGAATAAAGTATGAAGAATTGTTAATAAATTGTTTAATTTAACGAGTGTGTTTAGCTCACTCCTGCTTTTAACTTGATCTAAATTCTCTAGAGTAACATCAAGACCCAAATCTTTGGCTCTAAAAAGCAAATCATTAATATCGGAGTTTAAGCTCTTTATCAACTTTTCTTTCTCCTTTATCTCTCCTTTAATTTGTGTTTTTTTGTTAAGTATTTTCTTTAAGGTTTGCTTGATTTCCTGATCTTTATTGATTATCATATCAATATTTTTATTGGGTTCTTCAGGAATTTGTAGCATTTTGTTACAAAGGGTTTCTAAGTCAAAAAGATCCTCACGATTATAACAAAACTCAAAATAATGAGGTAACCTTTCTTTAAGTAGCTTCATTATAGCTTCTAAATGTATGTCAAAAATAGTAGGTTCATAAGAAGTTACAGGTGGATGATAATTCTTTGGTTTTGTATCAATGATAATATAATCCCTACCAATTCTGACTTGAGGATCGACTTTGACCAAAGGTGTATTAAAGAGATATTCAAGACTGTCTTGAATTTGTGTAGTAATATCTACCTCCATCTTATTTAGAAATGATTGTTCGCTGTCCTGTTCAATTATTTTTGAACTATAATTAAAAGCAAATCCTTCTATGACTCTATAGCGGGTAAATTCAAGTAAATAGCTTTCAAAATTCTTCCCTGAATCAGCTAGGCTCTCAACATCTTCTCTTGAAGCATCGTAAGCCCATTTTAATTTTAATGGATATTCTTCTCGAGGAATTCGATATAATTTATCAAAAGGAAGATTTATAGGGAGCCAATCGAGAAACCGGCACTCAACTTTGCCGTAGTAAAAAATTGGTTCAATATTGCGTTCTAACTTGTATGACCAACTATAATTAACTGACACTCCTTCAATATTTTTATTTGTTTTAAATGATTGCGAGCTAATTTTTAATGCTTTGTTCCCTCTTTTATAATACAAAGCTGATCATTTTAATTTGTCTTTTTCCTTACTGTTACTTATGTTCGTCGCGTTTATTAAAGTTACTCGGGATGGATATGTTTAAAATATTTATTATTGCTCTTATCTAAAATGAATAAAACTTCTTTAATGACATGATTCCCATACTATCATCTACACTGAAACCTCTAAGTAGGTGAAAATAAATCAAAAAAGTTAAGATTTTTTTAACACTCGTTTCTTTGCTTCGGTTGCTTGATGATGATCTGAATTAATTTCTAGTACCTGGTTTATGTATTTAAGTGCGTCTTTATAATTACCGAGAGTTTCTAATAATAATCCCTTATAAAATAATGCATTGATGTTGTTAGGTTTAGATTCCAAAACTTTATCATAACAATGAAGTGCTTTTTCATTTTCCCCTGAAATTTTCATAATCTCCGCTTTACTTAACCAGGACGGTTCTTTATTTGAGTTTTTCATTGAAACATTAAAATTAAACTTCGCATCTTCGAGTTTACCTATTTCCATCAAGGCTAAACCTTTATTAGTAAAAGCGAAAAAATTTTCCGGGTTCAATTCTATAGCTTTATCTATATTGGCTACTGAACTGCCTATAGACGCCATTAACTGGCACGATCAACAAACCTCACCGTCGCTCTCAGAAGCAAGAAAAATCTTTAAGGGAGGCCTGTTCGGTGGATTAGATGCAGAATCGTGGAAAGATATCTCAAATCCTACAGAAGTTTCTTCGATAATCACCGCGGTTTACAACAACTTCGATGGTTCGGGGTTAATAATCTCTCCTGGTTGTGTCATTCCTCAATTTGTCCGTGATTCGATAATTGGAGCAGCAGTGTCAACAATTAAAAATCTCAAAAAATAATTAGGTTAAGAATCATAATACTAATTATTAAAAGAATAGCTGTTTTTTGAAAATTAACTTGTTGCTAAAATGGATGAAAACATAATATTTTCAGTGTGAACTACTAATGAAAGAAGAGAGTACAGACTTAGTTAATGAAATTACATCTATTTCTTCGAAGTACGATGGTCCGAAATTTGACGCCCATGTTCATTTAGGGAGAAAAAAAGGAATTCCCAATTTAATTAAGTTTAGAGAGGAATTTAATATTAAAAAATCAGTAGCTATTGTATGGGACGATAGCAAAGAAGTGTATGAAACAAGATACCCTGATAAGTTTGTGTTGGCAAAGTATTTTAGAAATAAACATATGTTTATCCCAAACTCGGATCCAAAATTGTTAACGGACGACATTGAGGAAATTCATAGCCAAGGGTTCCCAATCGTTAAATTCTGGTTTGGACCTCGAGTGAGAGATTATATTAAAGATTACTATAAAATAGAAACAAAGGAAATTCGCTTATCTGATCCACTTTTTAAATCTATTTTCGCTAAGATGGAAGAATTAGGATTAATTTTATTAATACACGTGGGCGATCCTGACCTATGGTACGAAAAAGTTTATCAACCAGTGAGTCGATATGGCACAAAAAAAGAGCATATAGATGATTTTGAAGAGATTTTATCGAGTTTTCCCAAATTAAAAGTGCTGCAAGCACACTTTGGGGGTCAACCAGAAGATTTAGAGAATTTATCACGTTGGTTTGAATCATATCCAAATTACCGTATTGACACATCTTCGGCGAGATGGATGGCACGAGAGCTTGGAAGGTATCCGGAAAAAGCAAGGGAATTTTTTATTAAGCACTCAGATAGGATTCTATTTGGTACAGATATCGTTCAAGATCGAAACAAACCAATTTCAGCATATTATAAGACGCGCTATTATACGTTCCAAGCACTCTTAGAGACATCGGAAAGAAATTTACCCTTACCGTTTCCGGATCCTGAAAATGACAATAATACAAAAATCAACGGGTTGGATCTTCCTCTTGATGTCTTAAAGAAGATTTATTGGGAAAATGCAAATAAGTTCTTCAAACTCACGTAAAGCTTACAATTTAGAGAAATATCTCCATTCCCGGAGGAAGCCACGGTTTATAAATTTGTAAGTAATCTTTAAAGAAATTAGAGAAACCATTTTTTAAAATTAAATCCACCTAATGAAATATTGCTTCTTGACCGGATTTTTCCTTAGAGATTTTCCCGAACATATTACTTAAATAACTCGAAATATTATTTTTATCCTCTGGAGCTATCCCCGTTTCTTGGAAATTTACTAAAATACTTTCAAGTTGAGTCATATATGATTTAAAATTTGACAATAAGCCAATCATTTTTGCCCGATCTTGAATGTAATCTTTGGGTTTGTTGAGCAATTTGTTGAACTTTCCAAGGTTTTTCATTAATCCTTTAATATTGTCTAAGAAATCTGGTATATTTAACTCAACTAAATCTTGTTCTATTTTCCGAGTCATGAATGTGTTCATTGTTATTTTATTATAAAAGTAAATTACGGGTAGAGTTATAGTTTTGTCAAAACGCTTTATTAACGGAATTGCCATTGTATAATATCTCGCTTCACCTGTGCCCGCTATGTGTAGAGCTGGTTTGATAGTTTTCGAAACTAAATATTGTCGAGATTCAACCCTTGGAGTGAAAAAAGTGGTATGCTCAGAAAGATCGGGGTTGTTCTTTTCAAGACTAAAATCTATTAAATTCCCACATTCATTACATTCGCATTTAACGTGAATCATAGAAGCATAGTCTTGACCAGTTAATTCCAGCCTCCTACAGTGACAATCCTCATTAGTACATTCATAAAAAAAGGGAACAAAATCATCTCGAATATCCCGTAAAGGAGGGCGTATGTTGTTTTTTTTAAATTGATCTTTTAAATCGATATAAGTTTCAACATATTTACTCTGGTTCTCTAACAAAGTCTCATAAAAGGGTGTTAATAGCTTTTTAAATTCAACATCTGAAGCAGAAATGAAAAGATACCCCTGATCAAAAATGATATTAGAAATTGTCCCAATTATGTTGATGAACCAATCTGTGTAGTTTTCTGCGTTATTATGCGCGATTTTAATTAATCGAAGGGCTTCTTCTAACCGTTCTTCTAGTAGTTTTTTACGCCAATTATCTTGTAAACAAGAGTTAATAGAATTACTGTATCTTTTTCGGATTTCTTGAAATTGTTCTAAGAGATAGGATACAGAGGGTAACGGAAGATTTTTAATACTTTTATCAAGAAAATTCTTTTCTATTTCAGGTTCTATAGAAATTGAAAATCCATTTGGTGAATCGCTTTGCGAAAATTTAGTTTTAATTAATTCTGAATGAACCTTATCGTAATCGGCTACATAAAAAATAGGAACTATGGAGCTTTCAAGATTCGCAAATGCTGCTCCGCATCCGATTTTGTTGAAGAGAAACCGTTCCCCACCTAAAAATTTTGGTTGGTGCGATACTTCTAAACTTAAACTGTTAGGATCAGTAATGAACTTATCCAAATTTGTTTTAGCTTTGTCAGTCAGTAGATTATGCTTTTTATTTGTGTTTTCAAAGATTTTTCCTAATGCTGATTTCATTTCAGAGATATTAGTATCTTTTTCCGCTTCTCTTATTACTTTTTTCGCTAAAAAAATGGCGTCGTTCATAGACTGGGGTATTAAACCTTTCATACCTTCAGAAATCCAAGACTTATGACCCTGTAAAGCATATAGTAGGTAAAATTTTAATGGATCTTCAAAATTATCGTTTGACATTGCTTTTTTTCCTAAAATTTTAAGTTTTCAAAATCCATCATTATATATTCTGAATTAATAAATCCTTCAGCGTACTTTACCCTAATTTGATATCCCAAATACCCTGCTCGTTCTTTTATATAATCGAAAATTCTTAAATGTTTTTTATTGTCAACGAACTGAGATTTATAGGCTTTAAGGGAATTTATTTTTTCTTCGAGGGAATCGGAAATATCGATCAAAAAGTCCAATTTTCGATTCTTATCCTTCAAATGGGAATGATCAAAATAGAAAACATATTTTGGGTAATGTTCAGGATATTTTGATTCGGTTTTTGTTAGTTTAGCTTGAAATTTAGCGGCGTTTACAATCTGATGACAAGCCACGTGGTCTGGGTGCCAATCATTTAGAGGATGTGTAATAAGAATATTTGGTTTATATTTTCTAATCACTTCAGAAACTTTCTTTCTATTCTCAATTGTATTTTCAATATATCTATTCGTCATGTCTAGCGTAACCCTTACATCAAGCCCTAAAATTTCGGAAGCCGCTTTAGCCTCAGCCATTCTTTTTTCAACAGTACCGAATGGGGTTGGTTCTCCATTAGTTAAATCTAAAACCCCCACTTTTTTACCTCTTTTCGTATAATGGGCAATTGTACCTCCACATCCAATTTCTGCATCATCTGGATGGGCTCCAATTACTAGAATATCTAACTCAAGGCTCATTTTCATCTACTTAGATTCTAATTCTCTAATTTGAGTAAATATTGATTCTTGTATTTTTTTAAAATTATATTTAGTAATATCATCCACAGTATTGAAATAATTTGAAAAAATTGACTTAAATACATTTAATTTTGTTTTTAAAGGGGTATTCGTTAGTAATTCAATTAAGTGAATATATTTTTCTATTCTTTCTTCTCCTTTCTTAAACAAGAAGCTATCTTTAGCATTTTTTAAAACGGCATCTCTATCTTTATATATCACTGGAACTCCTTTTTCAATAATATTGTACTCCTTTTTTAACGATTTAATCCAAATTTCGATGGGTATTTCATATCCGGTTATTTCTAATTCCAAATCATTAATTGCAATACATTCATATGCCTTTAGTCCACAAAATGCATCCGTAATTGAAAATCCGATTGTATTGAGAACACCTGTTATAATCGTATTAACAAGAAATCTATCTTTCCACGGATTTTGCCAGAAATGGTCTGAATTTTTATATCTTGAACCTGAAATAATTTGTTCTTGTGGTCTTTCAAGAATTAGTTCGATAAATTTGTATAAATACTTTGGTTCATGTTGACCATCCATATCGAATGTTATTATCCAGGAAAATTTCATTTCTTTAGCGTATTTGAAACCTCTTATAAGAGTATAGCCATAGCCTCTATTTTCTTTAAAGTTAACAATACTAAAAAGAGAGTCGTGATTTTTTTTCTCCAAAATTTGCTTAGTTCTATCTGTAGAACCATCATTAATGATAAGGATTTTCAATATTAACTCGCTTCTTTTCTGAAAATTTTGTTTCACAGAACGGAGATGTTCTAATATATGCTCTATGTTTTCTTCTTCGTTAAAACATGGAATAAGTAAAAGAATATCAACATTATTTTCGGAAATGTCGATCACACCTTGTGAATCTTCAATGAAACAAACCATCTAAATTTTTTGTCTTAGATAAATTGCTTGTAGTCGAAATGCTTGATATATATGACCAATTGTATGATGTATAATGAATCCAAACCAATCTTCGTAAGTCATTTCTCTCCCAAAAGGGGTTGTAAATGTTTCTTTAAGATCTTGTTCGGTATATTTTATTCTTTCCTCCTCATAAGCATTAATCGCTTTATTAAATAAACCCAATAACTGTTCGTGTAAAGGTGCGGTGGATTCAGGATCTAATTTGATTGTAATATCTTTACTACCTGCATTAGGATTGGTGGTTTTTTTCATTGCCATATACAATGTGCTGACCGAATGTATAAATAAATATTGGGCGGTTTTCTCGCGTTTAAATAAGGGGGTATTCA
>Ga0114921_10001017_pt1 | contig 12461 bp, 16 predicted proteins | sample BentaG_FD_87016 | JGI IMG/M metagenome (GOLD analysis project Ga0114921, IMG submission 87016) | Deep subsurface microbial communities from South Atlantic Ocean to uncover new lineages of life (NeLLi) - Benguela_00093 metaG | ecosystem: Environmental > Aquatic > Marine > Oceanic > Sediment ...
CCGATCGCCACGCAGGCGCTGCTGGATCGTGTCGGCACGCCCTTCAGGGTATCGGGACGATGTGGGGCGGCCAGGTCAGCGTGCCGCCGTTCTACCCCCGCGCCTTGGCCCTGGCCTTGGCACGAGCCCGGCCGGTGGCGTCCAGCTCCACTTTGCGGACCCGCACCACCTCCGGCGTCACCTCGACACATTCGTCGGTTGCGCAGAACTCCATCGCCTTTTCAAGGTCCAGCTCCATCGGCTTGGCCAGCGTCTCGAAAACGTCCGCCGTCGACGAACGCATGTTCGTCAGCTTCTTCTCACGAGTGACGTTGATGTCGAGGTCTTCGGGCCGCGGGTTGATCCCGACGACCATGCCCTCGTAGGTGTCCTGGCCAGGCTCGACGAAGAAGGTACCGCGGTCAGCGAGCTGGATCAACGCGAACGGCGTGATGGTGCCGGTTCGGTCGGACACCAGCGACCCGGTGTGGCGGGACCGGATCTCCCCAGCCCACGGCCGGTACCCGTCGAACACGGCGTTGCCGATCCCGGTGCCCCGGGTCTCGGTGAGAAAGTCGGTGCGCCAGCCGATTAGGCCACGGCTGGGCACCCCGAAGTCCATCCGTACCCAGCCGGTGGTGTGGTTGGCCATTTCGGCCATCCGCCCCTTTCGCGCGGCCATCAACTGGGTCACCGCGCCGACGTACTCCTCGGGGCAGTCGATGGTCATCGCCTCGTACGGCTCGTGCAGCGCGCCGTCGATAGTCCTGGTTACCACCTGCGGCTTGCCGACGGTCAACTCGAAACCCTCCCGGCGCATCTGCTCGACCAGCACGGCCAGCGCCAGCTCGCCACGGCCCTGCACCTCCCAGGCGTCCGGCCTGCCGATGTCGTTGACTCGAATCGACACGTTGCCCACCAGCTCAACGTCCAGCCGTGACCGCACCATGCGCGCGGTCAGCTTGTGCCCGGACACCTTGCCTGCCTGCGGTGAGGTGTTGGTGCCTATGGTCACCGAGATCGCGGGCTGGTCAATAGTGATCCGCGGCAACGCTATTGGGTCCGCCGGATCGGCCAGCGTGTCCCCGATCATGATCTCGGGCAGGCCCGCTACGGCCACGATGTCGCCGGCGATCGCCTCGTCGGTCGGTGAGCGTTCCACGCCTTCGGTGGCCAACAGTTCGGTGATCTTCGCCGACGTGACGACGGGCTCGCCGTCCATTTCTCGCATCCAGGCGACATTCTGGCCTTTTCGCAGTCGGCCGTTGTGGATACGCACCAACGCCAGCCGACCGAGAAACGCCGACGCATCGAGATTGGTGACCAGCGCCTGCAGCGGGGCTCCGGTGTCGCCGCTTGGTGCTGGGATGTGCTGCAGCAGTACGTCGAAGAGCGGATCGAGGTTCTCACCGTCGGGTATCTGGCCGTCGGCAGGCTCCTCGGTGCTGGCGATGCCCGCACGCCCGGAAGCGTAGAGCGTCGGCAAGCCCAGTGCGTGCTCGGCGGCTTGCGCCGCCTCGTCGTCGAGATCCGAGGCGACGTCCAGAAGCAAGTCGTGGCTGGCTTCGACCACCTCGGCAATGCGGGCGTCCGGCCGGTCGGTCTTATTGACCACCAGAATCACCGGCAGGTGCGCGGCCAGCGCCTTGCGCAACACGAACCGGGTCTGCGGCAACGGCCCCTCTGACGCGTCGACCAGCAGCAACACTCCATCAACCATCGACAGACCGCGTTCGACCTCACCGCCGAAGTCGGCGTGCCCGGGGGTGTCGATCACATTGATCACCGTGACGCTGTCGTCAGCGTGGCGGCGGTGTACGGCGGTGTTCTTGGCCAGGATGGTGATGCCCTTTTCCCGCTCGAGGTCGCCGGAGTCCATCACGCGCTCGATGGCGTCATCACCGCGATGCGTCAGCGCGCCCGACTGCCGTAGCATCGCGTCGACCAGCGTCGTCTTGCCGTGGTCGACATGGGCGACGATGGCAACGTTGCGAAATTCCACGCCGGTGATTCTGGCAGCGTCGACCCTCAATTGCGAAAACGCCGGTCACCGACCGCCGCTAGTGGGCGGTACCCAGGCGCCGGGCTGGGGGATTTGCGCCGGAGAAAATCGTCGGTTCGGCTAATGGGGAGCGTCAGCTAATGGGGAGCGCGTCGTCGTGCGAACATATGATCAGCGTCACGCGGGGGTGACAGCTACTCCCGCCTACTCCCGCCTACTCTCGCCGCACGAACCACTCCGCAGTGACAGTGACGTTGGCTTCATTTCTCGCAAAATTTCTCGCAAAAAGCGTTGCGGCCGTATCCCTCAGCGCGTTGTCAACGCGCGGATCAGTTCGCCCAGCCAGGCCCGGTCGGCTGGCACCCAGTCGATCTCAGCCAGCCCGGCGGCGTTCACCCAGCGCAACGCACTATGGTCATGCGGGCTGGGTGTGCCATCGGTCAGGCTGGCCCGGTAGGCCCGCAGTGTGGCGGTCGGGCTGAGCGCGACGTCGCTGCCCAGCCGCTCGCCCACCTCCACGCCGACGCCCAGTTCCTCAGCCAGCTCGCGGACCAGCGCAGCAGGTTCGGTTTCGCCGCACGCAACCTTCCCACCGGGCAGCTCCCACAAACCGGCAAGCTCCGGCGGCTTGCGGCGTTGCGCCACCAGCAGCGCGCCGTCGACGATCAGCGCGCCGGCCACAACAATCTGGATCGGCATGGCGAGTGACGGTATACGGTCGGGGGATGGCTGTGCTAACGGATGACCAAGTGGACGCCGCGCTGCCCGACCTCAACGGCTGGGAGCGCGCCGACGGCGCCCTGCGCCGCTCTATCACGTTCCCAGCATTCCTCGACGGAGTCGACGCCGTGCGCCGGGTGGCCGAGTGCGCGGAAGCCATGGACCATCACCCCGATATTGATATCCGTTGGAGGACGGTTACTTTCGCTCTTGTGACGCATTCCGAAGGCGGTATCACCCAGCGCGACGTGGAGATGGCAGGCGATATCGACGGGATTGTCGGGGTCTGAGTCCGGTCACGGCGATCCAGGCCAGCGTAACCAGCGTCGCGACGATGTAGATCAGCCCGGTCCAGGCCAGATACCACGGACGGCCGATCTGCCAGATGCTTGGCTGGGCGAAGCTGAGCAGCCAGGGCACGCCGGCCACCGTCAGCGCGAGCCAACCCCAGCCCAGCACCTTGGCACCGCGGCGCTCGCACCACGGACCATGGATCAGCCAGATCATCAGGGGCACCAACCACACCCAGTGGTGGGTCCACGATATCGGCGAGAAAAGCAGCCCGAACAGCTGGACCACCAGCAGTAATCCGAGCCGATCCGGCTCCGATTGGCCGGCTTGCAGACCACGCCACGCCAGGACCGCGAGCACCGCGGTGACGGCTATCCCGGCGAGCACCACCGGCCCGTAGCCGGCGTCGTGCCCCAGGATGCGGGAGATACCGCCTCGCCAGGACTGGTTGAACGACGTGCCGATCGGGCCCACCCGGCTGGCGTCGCCGAGCAGATCGGTGAAGTAGTAGCGGGCCTGGTCGCCCACGACCAGCGCCGACACCGCGACCGTGGCGCAGAAGACCACCACTGAGAACATCGCGGCGGCCCAGCGCCGAGCTCCGAGGAAGTACAGGCCGGTGACGGCAGGGGTCAACTTCACCCCGGCGGCCAGCCCCACCAGCAGGCCCGACAGCCACCACCGGGTGCTGTAGACGGCGTAGAGCCCGGCCAGCACCAGCAGCACGTTGACCTGCCCATAGTCGAAGTTGCTGCGTAGCGGCTCGATCCAGATGGCGACCGCGGTCCACAGCATCGCGGTACGGCGACCGCTGCCGGCCGGCATGCCCAGCAAGCGCTGGCTGATCCGAACCACCGCATACAGTGCGGCGATGGTGCCCACCTGCCAGATAAACGCGACCAGCCCGAACGGCACCAGGTGCAACGGATAGAAGACGACCGCAGCGAACGGCGGGTAGGTGAACGGCAGCGGGAAGTCGGGGGTTTGGTCGGCGTAGGCGTAGGCGTACAGCGTGCCGGGATGGTCGATGGCGGCAGCGCCGCCGATGTAGACGTGCAGGTCGACAAAGTTCGCACCGTTGGCCGCAAGATACGTCCAGGCCAACCGGGCCGCGACGCTGGCCGCCAGCAGCACCGGTGCCAGCGTTGTCAACCAGTCGGTCGACTGGCGGGCGGTGTTGCTTGTGGCGGCGTTGCTTGTGGCGTCTACCCGCTCGATTCTATCGACCCACATCTCGATTCTATCGACCCACATATAGCGCTCGCGGGGTCCAGGGGCGGTCACCGGAAGTGCTCACATCCGTAACGGTTGAATAAATGCCACACGTGTTACTTGAGTAACTCTAGTAACACGCTACTTTCGGGCTCAGACCGCCATCACGAGGAACTGGGAGAGCCATGTCAATGATCAGGACGCTGTTTACCACCACCGCTGCCGTGGTGGGTTCGTCCGCCGCACTGCTAATGGGCGGTATCGCCAAGGCCGACCCAACGCCACCGGTGCCGACGCCGAGCATTCCCGGCCTGGAACAGCTGGCCCTGGCGCCGGCCCCCGCACAGGCGATGCTGCAGAACGCGGTGGCCCTCCTGGCCGGGGCCCCGTCCCTCCTGACCGGGAATCCGGCAGCGACGACACCGCTCGCACCGGCACCGGCAGTCGGTGCGGTCAACCTGCCGCAGACGACCGCCGCCATACCGGGGATTTCCCCTGTCCCAGGGACTTCCGCCATACCGGGGATATCCGCTGTCCCAGGGACTTCCGCCATACCGGGGATATCCGCTGTCCCGGGGACTCCTGCCGCACCGGTGACCGCAGCCGTACCGACGACTGGGCCCAATGGGTTGATGCCGACGGGACAGGTTGCTCTCCCGACGGTGCCCGGCCTTCCGGTGGCACTGCCTGCGCAACTGTCGCTGCCCGGCGCCCTGGCTCCGCTATTGCCGGCGGCCATTTCCGCGCCGAATTCGCTGGTCCAGCCGGCTGCGGCCCCGCTAGCTGCCGCATCGTCGATAGGGCCCGCCCTGGCCGCGCTGATACCGGTGGAGGCACTGCCCTGAGCCGAACCCCTTAGCCGGATAAGCCGAAATCGAGGACTTGGAGCACATCGTGGCACGGAAGCGGTACCCGGCCAACGGCTTCGCCACCGTAGCCATCGCAGCGACGACCGCCCTGGCGTTGAGCCCGATCTCGGCCGCCGACCCGGCGCCGCCTCTTCCGATCGACGTCTTGGCGGCGCCGGGCTTGCCGGCAGTCGAGCAGTTGAGTCCGGTGATCCTGCAGGCGGCTGCCGATCCGGAAGGTGCCGCGTCGTTGCTGATGGCCGCGGCAGCGGCATTTACGGGTAACTCGTCGGAGCCCGCTTCCGCTGAGGTGGCGAACTCGGTGAGCCAGTTCGTGCAAGCGCCGGCGCCTACAACCGCGCATGTGCCCGCTGCCGGCGCCCTTCCGGGCACCGTGGCACATCTGCCTGCCGGCATCGACCCGGCCAACGCAGTGGGACCGGCACTTGAAGTGGTCCCCGGGGCCGCATCGCCCGCCGAAGCCGTATCCCCCGCCGCGCCACCCGCCGCGCCACCCGCCGCACCATCCGCTGAAGCCGCACCACTCGCAGCGCCACCGGCCGAAGCCGCACCACCGGCCGAGGGTTCGGCGGCCCCGGCCTTCGGTCCCGACAGCCCGCCTACCCAGGACTTCATCTACCCATCGATCGGCGCCGGCTGCCTGGCCGACGGCGGCAACTCGATCGCTACCGCTTTGTCGGTGGCCGGGCCTGCCAAGATCCCCACTCCTGGCCCCGGCCCGGGGCAGACCGCCTACGTGTTCACCGCGGTCGGCACACCCGGGCCCGCCGAGGTGCAGAAGCTGCCGTTGAACGTCACCTTTGTGAATCTGACGACCGGAAAGTCGGGCAGCGCCACGCTGAAGCCGCGTCCCGACATCAACGCCGACGGTCCGACCACCCTGACCGCCATCGTCGACACCGGCTCGGGCAGCATCATGTCGACGATCTTCGGCCAGGTCACCACAACCGAGAGTCAGTGCCAGTTCATGCCCACCATCGGATCGACGGTGGTGCCGTGACGGCTCGCGTTTCACGAACGTGACGAGAGCATGTGAATCGCCACAGATTTGCGTGCTGACGTCACGCTCGGCGCGCTAGTGCGGCGCGTACGCGTTGCACGATGTCGTCCGGGTGATCCTCAGCGACCACACGTACAACGAGCCACCCCCTGCGCTCTAGCATCTCCAGTCGGCGAACATCTTTGACGAACTGTTTGCGATCCGAGCGATGTTGGTCGCCGTCGTACTCGACGGCCACGAGTACGCGCTCCCAACCCATATCCAAATATGCTTCCGTCCAACCCCATTCGCTGCGTACCGCTATCTGGATCTGTGGGCGCGGCAACCCCGCGTTGATAAGCAGGAGCCTCAGCCACGTTTCCTTCGGCGACTGCGCGCCAGCGTCAACCAGGGCCAACGCGGCACGCGCCCGCTTGATACCGCGCCGGCCGCGATGGCGCTGCGCCACAAGTTCGACGTCAGCAATCTTGAGATTGGTCGCCCGGGCCAACGCATCGATCGCGGCCACCGATACCCGCTGGGGATACCAGCACGCCAAGTCCAGTGCAGTCCGGGCCGGCATCGTCACACTGACGCCCCCGATCACGGAGATCTCATCAGGATCGAGGCGGTCACCCCGGACCAGGACTCCTGAAGCACGGCGCCGATTATCGTGAATGATCTCAGCAGGCCTGAACACGTCAACCCACCGAGCGCCATGCAGCGCCGCCGCGGAGAATCCCGCCACCACGCCTCGCCGTCCCGACCACAGCCAACCGGCCTTCGCCCGCACCGTCGGCGTCAGTTCCGTGCCGCGGGTCAGATACACGTCGCGGTACACGCACGCGAAACGCCACCGCAGCGCGCTCTTGGTCAGCGCGCCCGCCGCCACCGCCTCACTCCCGACGAAGGGCTCCCCCATAGCCGGCAGTGTGCTGCAACGCACCGACATGCCCGCGAGCGCGACGCCAGCACGTGATTCGGCGCGAGTTTGCGTGCTGGGGTAACGCTCGCGCGGTTGCTGCTAAGACTTCGCCGCCCGCGCTGCCCCCTTCTGAGAAGCCTTCATCTGCTTCTTGTGGGACCGCACCCGGGCCAGTGAACCGGGGTCGACGATATCGGCCACCGACGTGCACGTGCCGGCCTTACCGTACTCACCCGCGGCCGCTCGCCAGCCCTTCGGCGTCACCCCGTACTGTTTGCCGAGCAGCGCCAAGAAGATGCGCGCCTTCTGCTCCCCGAAACCGGGCAGGCCCTTGAGCCGTCGCAGCAGCTCGGGCCCATCCGGATTGTCGGCTGTCCACAGCGCGGCGGCGTCACCGTCATAACGATCCAGCACGATCTGCGCCAACGCCTGGATCCGCTTGGCCATCGAACTCGGAAAACGGTGTATCGCAGGCCTTTGCGAGCAGAGCGCGGCAAATTTCTCGGGGTCGTAGTCGGCGATCTCGCGGGCATCTACACCGCCGATGCGGTCGGCGATCTTCTTCGGCCCGGCGAACGCCGTTTCCATTGGCACCTGCTGGTCGAGCAGCATGCCGACTAACAGTGCGAACGGGTTGGAGTCAAGCAGCGCATCGGCTGCCGGATCTTGAACAAGCTGCAGTTTCGCCACCACCCCAGTCTAGAGACCGGTTTCCAGACCTGTCTTGAAGCCGGCCGGTATCCACGGTGAGCGCGAATACGATGAACCTTGCCCGGTAGCCGATTCGGATTCCTGCTCCGTCGTTCGTAGCCGATGTCATCGGCATCCATCACCACCCGCTGGCCGGCGCCATCGCGAGCTCGATCTTCGGCGCCTCGGCCCCGGCGCAACTGGTGAACGGCCGGATCGAACCACGGCGCGCAGTGGCGGCCGGCTGCGCCATCTTGGCGGTGGGGGCGGCGATACTTGCTGTAGCACTGATGCTTTCGTCGTTGATAGGTCTTGTCGCGGCCGCCGTGGTTACCGGCGTCGGGCAAGGCATCAGCTTCAGCCGTGGCCTGGCCGCGGTCGCCGAACGCACGCCGCCCGGCCGAAGGGCCGAGGTGAGTTCCACGTACTTCGTGGTCGCCTACGTCGCACTCTCCCTGCCGGTGGTCGGTGCGGGGCTGGCCGCCGGGGCCTGGGGGCTACGCACCGCCGGTATCGGCTTCGCCATTGCGGTTGGGCTCCTCGCCATCGGATGCCTGGCGGCGGTCGCTATTCAGGAGGCACGGCAGGCCTGGTGAACGCCACCAGCAGCTCACTGCACCCCTTGTGCAACAGCCTAATTAGCCGCTCTTGCGGCGAAACTCCCGCCGGTTCTCGACCGGGCCGTGCGCCTTGGGCTTCTTGGCGCCGCCGTCCTTGTGGTCAGCGCCGCCCGCCGCGGTCGCCTTCTTGCGATCCAGGGCTTCGCGGAACTTGCGCTTGGTCTCGCCCTCCGGGCTGGAATCTGACTTGGCCATGCCCGCAGCGTACCGCGATCCCGCTGCGCTACCGCATACCCGGGGGCATCCCGTAAAGGTGCAAGATGGGCAGCGTCAGCACTACCCGACGGTCGGTGACCATCGCCTGCCGGTACTCATCCCAATCCGGGTGTTCACCGGCAATGTTGCGGTACAACGCAATCAGCGCCTCGACGGTGTCGTCGTCCGGTGCGGCGGCCGGCGGCGTCAGCTCCGCGGTGCCCTCGGCAACGACGTACGCCCAGCCGTCGTCGGAGGAGACCAGGATCGAAGCCCGCGGGTCGCGGCGCAGGTTGCGCGTCTTGGCCCGCGGCTCGGTGATCGATACCTGCACGACGAGACTTCGCGGGTCGAACCGGTACGACACATTGGAAAGCTGGGGACGGCCGTTGCGCTTGATGGTGGCCAGCACACCCATTGAGTTGCCGCTCAGCAGCGCAAGCAGCTTGTCATCGAATACTTGACGTCCCATGTCCGCAGCCTACGTTGCACACCGATACCGCCGCCCGAGATTCGGCCGCAGCGTCACTACCATTGAGCCGATGACCACTATCGACGGCAACACCCTGGAGGGCGTCTCGGCGACCACGCTATGGACCCTGCACAACCGCGGCACCGAAGCCAAACGGCCAGGCGGCGTGATCCATGACCCGTTGGGGGTCAAGCTTTTCGACTCGATCGACTACGACTACCGCAAGTTCGGCAGGCCGAACCAGTCGCATGCGTTGCGGGCACTGGCCTTCGATGGCGTTGCCGGCGACTTCCTGAGGAAGCATCCCAAGGCGTCGGTGGTCGCGCTGGCCGAGGGATTACAGACCAGCTTTTGGCGCCTGCAGGCTGCCGGCCGGGCCGATCAACTGACCTGGTACTCCGTCGACCTGCCGCCCGTGATGGAGTTGCGTGAGCGGTTACTGCCGCGCGACGAGCGCGTTGTCGACCTCGCCCAATCCGCTCTGGACCGCAGCTGGATGGACCGCATCGATCCGAGCCACCGCGTGTTCATCACTGCCGAAGGCCTGCTGATGTACCTCGACCCCGCCGACGTGAGGGCCCTGATCGCCGACTGCGCGGCGTGGTTCCCCGGCGGCCAGATGATCTTCGACTCGATACCGCACTGGTTCAGCCGACGCACGATGAAAGGCTTCAAGCTGTCCGACCGCTACGTCGCGCCGCCGATGCCGTTCGGGTTGACTGCCGATGAGGGTCTGGCGCTGGCGCGGGAAGTCCCCGGGGTCAGCGCTGCGCGCGATATCGCGCTGCCGACCGGCCGCGGCCTGTTCAGGCTGATGAGCTGGCCGCCGCTGGACCGAATCGGGCCCCTGCACCGGATGCGGCCAAGCATCACATTGCTGGAATTCGGTTGATGACGCGGTACGCGGCGTTCCTGCGCGGCGTAAACGTCGGCGGCGTGAACCTCAAAATGGCCGAGGTGGCAAAGGCTTTCGATGCCGCCGGGTTCAGCGGCGTGCGGACGATACTGGTCAGCGGCAACGTGGTGCTGGACTCACGCCCAACAGTGTCGACGGTGCGCAAACAGGCCGAGGCCGCCCTCCGCACGAAGTTCGGCTATGACGCCTGGGTGCTCGCCTACGACATCGACACCATTCACGGCGTCGTCGATGCCTACCCGTTCGAAGCCGAAGTCGAAGGGCACCACTCCTACGTCACCTTCGTGATCGACGAGGCCGCGCTCAACGAACTCGCTGACCTCGCAAAGCAGGCCGGCCCAGACGAGAAGATCGCCCGCGGGGAGAGCGTCATCTACTGGCAGGTGCCCAAGACCGCCACGCTGGACACCACCATCGGCAAGACCATGGGACAGAAGCGCTACAAGTCGTCGACCACCACCCGCAACCTGCGCACGCTGGGCAAGGTGCTGCGGGCGGCCGCCAAGTCGTAGGGAAGGCGTAGATTTACCCGCGATGAGCACCTCCGCCGGAGACAACGCCAAACACCAGGCCACCCTCGCCGGTGTCTCCGAGACCGCCCTGCTGACCCTCAATGCCCGCGCAGGGGAAGCCCGCCGCGCCGACGCGACCCTCGATGATCCGATGGCGATTGCCCTCGCCGACTCGATCGACTTCGACTTTGCGAAGTTCGGCCCAACCCGTCAGGACATCGCGTTGCGTGCGCGGGCGTTCGACGAGTGCACCGGGCGCTATCTGGCCACTCATCCCTCGGCCACCGTAGTCGCGTTGGCCGAGGGCCTACAGACCAGCTACTGGCGGCTCAACGCAGGAGTCACTGACGGACAATTCCGTTGGCTCACAGTTGATTTACCGCCGATCGTCGAGCTAAGAGAACGCCTGCTCCCGAGATCACCGCGAATCATGACATGCTCGCAGTCCGCACTGGACTACAGCTGGATGAACAACGTCGATCCGGCCGACGGAGTGTTCATCACCGCCGAGGGCCTGCTGATGTACCTGCAACCCGAAGAGGCACTGGACCTGATCGGCGAGTGCGCGAAACGTTTTCCGGGCGGCCAGATGCTCTTCGATGTACTGCCGCCATGGTTGTCCGCGTTGGCCCGATGGGGCATCCCAACCTCGCTGCGCTACAAGGCCCCACCGATGCCATTCGGCCTTTCGGTCGCCGGGGCCGCAGACCTGGTGAACACGGTGCCGGGCATACGCGCCGTTCGCGACCTACAGCTGCCACCGGGCCGCGGCCTGCTGTTCAACACCCTGTTATCGACGGCCTACCGCATCCCAGCATTTAACCGCGTGCGCGCCGTCTTGACGCTGCTGGAATTCGGCTGACAGGAATCAATAGAACGCGGCATCGAGATAGCGCAGCGCATCGGACCTGTTGACTCCGAGCGCCCGGGCTGCGTCGGCGCAGGCGCGCGCTGCGGCCGCCATCGCTGCATCGGTGGGGTCGGTGCGGGCCACGAAAGTTCCAGAGCGGCCGCGCGTCTCGACAATGCCCGCCGTCTCCAGTTCGCGATACGCGCGGGCAACGGTATTGACCGCCAGCCCCAATTGACCGGCCAGCGCGCGCACGGTGGGCAGCCTGGCGCCGGGAGCCAACCGGCCGGACCGGACACTATCGATGACCTGCATCCTGAGCTGCTCGAAAGGCGGCCTGCCCGGCTGCCCGTCAACACGAACCCAATCCCCCAGCTCCACATGACCAGTATTGCGCAGGCCCGCTATTTTGATGTGGTGCAGGTAACGGTGTTCAGCGGCGCGGGGATATCCGCGGAAAGCGGGGTACCGACGTTTCGTGACGACAAGACCGGGCTGTGGGCGCGCTTCGACCCCTACGAGCTGTCCAGCACGCAGGGCTGGCGAAGCCATCCCGAACGAGTGTGGGGCTGGTATCTGTGGCGCCACCACCTGGTCGGGCGCGTGCAACCCAACGACGGCCATCGGGCGGTGGCGGCCTGGCAGGATTACGCCGAGGTCAGCGTGGTCACACAGAATGTGGACGACCTGCACGAACGGGCAGGCAGCGGAACGGTACACCACCTACACGGCAGCCTTTTCGAATTCCATTGCGCAGGTTGCGGAAGGCCGTACTCGGGCGAGCTTCCCAAGATGGATGAACCCGCGCTACAGGTAACGCCGCCGGTCTGCGACTGTGGTGACCTGATACGACCGGGCATCGTTTGGTTCGGCGAGCAACTTCCCGACGAGCCGTGGCAGCAGTCGGTCGACGCCGTTGCCGCAGCCGACGTCCTGGTCGTGGTCGGCACTTCCGGCGTCGTCTATCCCGCTGCTGGCCTGCCCGAACTCGCGCTGGCAAGTGGCGCAATCGTCGTCGAGGTCAATCCCGAACCGACACCGCTGTCAGAGCGAGCCACCCTCTGCGTGCGCGACACCGCAAGCCGAGCGTTGCCGGGGTTGCTGCAGAACCTGCCGGAGCTGCCTAACTAAGGGCGGAGCGAGATCTGCGCGGCCGGGAGAGGAAGAGGTTAGGCGGGGCGAACCGCCCGGCCCAGCGCGTGCTCCGACGTCGGCAGCGGCACCCACCA
>Ga0114921_10001018_pt1 | contig 12460 bp, 12 predicted proteins | sample BentaG_FD_87016 | JGI IMG/M metagenome (GOLD analysis project Ga0114921, IMG submission 87016) | Deep subsurface microbial communities from South Atlantic Ocean to uncover new lineages of life (NeLLi) - Benguela_00093 metaG | ecosystem: Environmental > Aquatic > Marine > Oceanic > Sediment ...
CAGTTAAGCGCATGAAACAGTCCGGCGTGGATGACATCGTTTCTCTGGGGGTGGGGGAACCCTGTTTTGACACTCCTGACAATATTAAAAAAGCGGCTTGCGATGCCCTCTGGGCAGGTGAGACCAAGTACCAACCAACTGCTGGGTCCTATGAACTGAGAGAAGAGATCTGCAAAAAGTTTGAGCGAGAAAACGGTATCAAGGTCGGAGTGGATGACATCATTGTGACGGCAGGTGGCAAGTTCTCCATTTACCTTGCATTTCAAGCGGTTCTTGAGAAAGGGGATCAGATAATGCTTCTGGATCCCGCCTGGGTGACCTATGAACCAGCGGCAAAGATGGCGGGAGCCGATGTTATTCGAGTTCCCACGGATTCGACACGGGGCTTTCAACCTGATCTTGCTGCCATTCGGAAGGCCATGAACCCAGCCGTCAAGATACTCGTGGTCAATTCCCCGTGTAATCCGACGGGGGCCCTTTTCGAGAAATCGGCCGTAAAGGAGCTTGCAAAGATCACCAGAGAAAATCGAGCCCTTCTCCTATCGGATGAGGTCTATGAGTATCAGGTCTACGATGGAGAGCTTTACAGTCCTGCCTCAGAGTTCGACCATGTAATAACGGTGAATGCCTTTTCCAAAAGCCATGCCATGACCGGATGGAGACTTGGCTATATGACCGGTCCAAAAGAAGTACTGGAGGGGATGATTAAGATCTACCAGCATTCCACAAGCTGCGTGACGGCCTTTGCTCAAAACGGAGCCCTTGAGGCACTGCGGAGTGAAGTCTCCCGACAGGCTGTAGAGGAAATGACCAAGGGTTATGCCGAACGCCGGACGCTAATGATAAAACTGATTGAAGAATCCGAATTTTTTGAGCTGAGTAATGAACCGCGGGGTGCATTTTACTGCTTTCCATCATATCGAATGGATATCCGGTCTCTCGAACTCTCAAAAGCACTGCTGGAAAAAGTGCATGTGGCCACGGTTCCGGGGGCGGCTTTTGGAGCCTGCGGGGAAGGATATCTCAGGTTTTCATATGCCACGTCTACAGAACTCATCTCGGAGGGCTTCGAGCGTATGGGAACTTTCTTCAGGAGGTACCACGGATAATGGACATTGCAGACGTAAAAAAACTTGCAGGGGCGTTCAAGATTGTCAAGACCTGCGCCAATGTGCAGCCTCATGAGAAGGTGCTCGTTCTGACCGACACCGAGACGCTGCGAGTTGGGGAATTGGTTGCCATGGCGGCCCTTCAGATTGCGCCAGACACGGTCCTCGCCGTGATCATCCCACGCTCTGGACACGGTGGGGAACCGCCAGTCCACATTGCCAGCGCCATGAACAAGGCAGATGTGCTGATTATGCCTCTCAAGTTCTCCATGACCCATGCTGAGGCGACCACGGAGGCTCGGAAACTCGGAGCACGCGTCCTTAGCCTAGGTGATTACAACGAGGGGATGTTGGCAAAGGGAGGAATAGAGGCGGATTTTCTCAAGAATGAGAAGGTGGTTAGAGGTGTTGCAGAAATACTTGGTCGCGGAAAAAAGGCCGAGGTGACTACGCCGCGGGGCACCAAGATAACCATGGATATCTCAGGACGTCGGGGCTTTTGCGAGCCAGGGTTCGCATACGAACCCGGCAGCATAGCAGGCCCACCCAATGTCGAAGCAAACGTTGGTCCCCTTGAGGGCACTGCCGAAGGCGTACTCGTGGTTGATGGCAGCATCCTACATCCAGACCTGGGGGTCATTTTGGATCCTATTCGGATTGCACTTCAGGGTGGCAACATTACTGAAATACAAGGAGGAAATCAGGCAGACATATTCCGACGTTTACTAAGCAGTATGAATGATTCCGGTACCTATAATATTGCCGAGCTTGGCATTGGACTCAACCCGTGCTCTGTTGTTTCCGGGAGCATGCTGGAAGATGAAGGCGCTTACGGGACATGCCATATCGGTATCGGAGACAACACCAGCTTCGACGGCACTGTGAAAGCTGTAAGCCATATAGACCTGGTTATGCATAAGCCGACCATCGTGATTGATGGAGATACAATTCAAAAAGATGGTGAGTTAACCGTAGATCGGTTAGAAAGGTAGGACTAGAGAATGGACAAGAAACATAACAGAGTCCTGACAGGAACCCACTTCATGCTTGGGAACTATGCCGTGGTTGAGGGTGCGCTGGCAGCTGGTTGCGACTTTTTCGCCGGCTACCCTATAACACCGGCCAATGAGATTTCTGAGCGCATGGCAGAGCGAATGCCTGAGATTGGTGGAAAGTTTTTGCAGGGAGAGGATGAGCTCTGTTCAATCTATGCACTTACAGGGGCTTCCCTCGCTGGAGCCAAGGCGATGACCGCCACTGCCAGCGCCGGATTTAACTATATGCAAGAAGGAATCGGCTACGCGGTAGCGTCGGAGATCCCCCTGGTGATTGTGGATGTGCAGAGGTGCCGGGGCGAGAACTTCGCCACCCAGTCTGACGTGATGCAGATGCGCTGGGGGGCCAGCGGTGATCATGAGCTCATCGTATTGGCGCCGTCATCGGTACAGGAATCTTTTGACTGTACTATCCGCGCCTTTAATCTGGCGGAGAGGTATCGGACCCCTGTGGTGGTTATGTCTGAGACCACCATAGCCTTGATGAGGGAGAAGCTGGTCATTCCCGAACCCGATGCCATCGAAATTGTAAACCGAAAAAAGCCTGATGTGCCACCGGAGGAGTTCATTCCTTTCAGGGCCGAAAAAAACGGGATACCGCCATTACCGGATTTCGGCGAGGGCTATCGGATACTGCACTCGCTGAACCCCCACGATGAGCGTGGAGGCATTGCATGGGATCCGGACGTCTTTGAGCTCCTGTATGATCGAATAACCGGTAAGATTAGAGCGCATTATGATGATATTGTCCAAACAGAAGGTTTTTTTCTTGATGATGCCCATATCGTTCTGATCGCCTACGGCAGCGAAGCACGGCCATGCTTGGATGCCGTTCGAGACGCCCGCCAAAGTGGCATAAAGGCCGGTCTGCTCAAACTGGTCACGGTTTGGCCGGTTCCGGAAAGGGAAATCAGGGCTGTGGCTGAGCAGGCGGACATTGTTCTTGCCGTTGAGATGAATATAGGAAAGTACGCCCAAGAAATCGAACGTATCGCTTGTGAGTACTCAAGGGTGACTCGCGTGACCAAGAACCGCGGGTTGATCCACACCACTGGTGAAATCTATAGGGCAATAGAGGGGGCGATAAAGTGAGAGAGAATCCATTACGAAGATACTTGCGCAAGGGAAGCTTGCCCCATTTTTTTTGTCCGGGCTGCGGAGCAGCTCAGGTCTTGAATTATTTCGTGAGGGCTGCGGACAGCATCAACCTGGACTTTGACAAACTGGTTGGAATCGGCGGTGTGGGCTGTGCCGCCAGAATCCCTGTCTACCTGAATGCTGAAGCCTTGCATGGTGTCCACGGCCGTACGCTTCCCTGGGCTACCGGTATCAAATTGCACAATCCTGATCTTAAGGTCGTGATTTTTGCGGGAGACGGAGATGCTGTGGCTATCGGCGGCAACCACCTGATCCAGGCTGCTCGACGGAACCTCGATGTAACAATGATTGTGGTCAACAACCTCAATTTTGGAATGACAGGCGGGCAAGCCGCACCGACAACACCACAGAAACTAACTACCACCACCACACCTTACGGTAATCGCGAGAAACCGTTCGATATATGCAAACTGGCAATAACGGCGGGCGCCACCTTTGTGAGTCGCTGGAACACAGCCAAGCCGATGCGATCCATGAAGGCCATAAAGAAAGCGCTGCAGCATAAAGGCTTTTCTCTGGTGGAAATAGTCTGTCAATGTCCGACCTATTTCGGTCGGAAAGCATTACATACCGGCGATGCAATAAAGGCTATGGAATGGATACAAGAAAATTCCATTACTGCTAAGGAAGCCGACAAAGTTCATGGAGAAGAGGCTTTGAAGCATTTTGTTTTAGGGGATTTCATCGAGAAGATTGAACCGATCTTTGAAGGCAGCTCGGTTTATTTCCAAGAAGGAGGTGAATGTGATGGATAGCGGCCGGGTCAACATTCAGTTTTGCGGATTTGGCGGGCAGGGGATTGTTCTTCTGGCAGTATTATTCGGTACCACGGTCGTAACAAAGGCAGGCAGGTACGCCGTACAGACTCAATCCTACGGTTCCGAAGCCCGGGGGGGAGAATGCCAAGCGGAAGTGATAGTTTCCAAGGAGATCATCCATTCGCCCTTGGCCGATCAAATGGATATTCTGGTTGCAATGTCTCAATCCGCTCTTGACAAATATCTGCCGCGTTTAAAACCTGAAGGCTTTTTGTTCTATGACCCGGAATATGTTGCGGAGCCGGACCGCTCTGATATTAAGTGCTTTAGGGTTCCCGCGACTCAAATCGCAGGAGACCTCGGTGTTACGCTGGCTGCGAACATGGTGCTGCTAGGGTTTATTCAGCAAGCCACAGGATTGTTTTCGGCAGACAATATGCTTGCAATTGTTGGTGAGAATGTTCCGGAGAAATTTATCGATGTCAACCTCGAGGCCGCCAAACGCGGCAGTGCTTTGGCGAAGGATGCCGGAGTAAGGGTGGAGGTATAGGCAATGAGGCTGTTGGAGTTTCAGGCAAAGAGAATTTTTTCGAAAAATGGAATCGCTGTCCCTAAAAGCATGCTTATTACTTCTCCGGAAGATATACAGAATATTTTGTTGCCTAGTGTGTTGAAGGCTCAAATCCCGGTGGGGGGCAGAGGTAAAGCAGGCGCAATAAGAAAGGTCGAGACGACTTCGGAAGCGGAGTCCGTTGTGGCCGAACTGCTTGGTTCCACCGTAAAGGGATTTCCGGTTCAAGCCTTGCTGGCGGAAGAACCGGTTGAAGTCAAAAGAGAGTTGTATCTTTCGTACCTTGCCGATAAACAAGCCAACAGACCCCTATTAATGGCGAGCCTGTCCGGCGGGGTCGATATCGAAGAGGTGGCCAAGACGTCTCCCCAGCGGATAATAAAGAAATATATTGATCCGCTGTTGGGTCTTAAAGACTATACGGTCCGTTCCCTGGCCAAAGCACTGGAGATCGATGACTTTCCGTCTTTCAATCGTCTTGTCGGGAAGATACTTACGCTGTCTCAGGGACTTGATGCCACCCTGGTTGAGATTAACCCGCTTGCCGAAACACGGGAAGGGCTAGTCGCCCTGGACGCCAAGATGTTGTTAGACGACCAAGCATCCTATCGACACAACGCCTTCTTTGGCAAGATGCAGCTGGAACAGAAGAAGTTGGATAAACGAGCCAAGTCCCGACCGGTGGAAATGGCGGAAAAGCGGAATATTTCCTACGTACCCCTTGAAGGCGATATAGGATTGATTGCCGACGGTGCCGGAACCGGTATGCTTACGTTGGATATGATTCATGATGCGGGCGGCCGCCCTGCCAATTTTTGTGAAATGGGCGGCATGGCCAATGATGAAATCATGCAGCGTACCATGGAAGTAATTCTAGCTGATGAACGGGTAAAAGTCCTGCTTATAAGTCTTATCGGCGGGCTTACGCGCATGGATGAGATGGCAAAAGGAATTGTACGTTATCTGCAAACAAACGAGAGTTACGTTCCTATTGTAATCAGGATGTGCGGTACCAAGTCCGAAGTCGGTCTGGCCATGCTCAAAGGGGTTGGCTTGGACGCATATGAGGATTTGGCTGCAACGGTGCAGACAGCGGTGAAAAAAGCCAAGGAGCTTTGAGATGGCCATTCTCATCGATAAAAATACGCGCGTTCTGGTGCAGGGGATCACCGGAAATGTGGGATCCTTTCAAACGCGGATTATGCGGGATTATGGTACAAATATTGTTGCCGGTGTGACTCCGGGGAAGGGTAACACCACGGTAGACAGCATCCCCATCTATGACTTTGTGGAGGAGGCGGTAGGCGACCGGCCGGTTGATGCCGTCATCAGTTTCGTACCTGCACGATTTGCCAAAGATGCGGCTCTGGAAGTTTGCAGTTACGGCATACGCTTCCTGGTGATGACGGCCGAAGGAATACCCGAGCAGGATGTTCTGAGTGTGCTGCGTTATGCTGGAATCACCGGGACGACCGTACTCGGTCCAGATACACCGGGATTGATATCACCAGGCAAATGTAAGCTTGGAGTTCATCCTCATACCCTGTTCAGCGAGGGCCGTGTGGGAATAGTTTCCAAGAGCGGTTCGCTTTCATATGAAGTTGGACGAGTGCTTACAAGAAAGGGAATAGGACAGTCGACTGTCGTCGGCATCGGCGGCGGACCTATTTGGGGATTATCGCAGGAAACAGTCCTCGAGATGTTTGAGGAAGATCCCGAGACCAGGGTGGTTGTCCTTTTGGGCGAGGTCGGTGGAAGGCTGGAGCACGATGCGGCCGATTTTATCAGGCGCAATATGGAAACGCCCGTCATTGCGTTGATCGTGGGGCGCACAGCTCCCGAAGGCGCCCGCATGGGGCATGCCGGCGCTATAATTGAAGGTGCGGAAGGGACTGCGGGGAGCAAGATAGAAGCACTGAAGGAAGCAGGAGCAATGATCGCCCGGAGTTCTTTGGAAATAGCCGAGATGATAAAGGAAATGGGAGAGTTATAGAAAAGATGAGCATATATATCGATGAAAGAATATGCAAAGGCTGCGGGATATGTGTTTATTTCTGCCCTCAGGACGTCTTGAGAATGTCGGAACAGCGGAATGAAAAGGGATATGTTGTTGCTGAGATAGTGGATCCCGAAGAATGCAATTACTGCAAGATGTGTGAGATCAATTGCCCGGATTTTGCGATTTACGTAGTCAAAGAGGCGAAATCAAGCGGTTAGATTTGTATCGAAAATAGGGGTGTGAGTATCCGCTTACTGAAAGATCAACCGCAACAGCAAAGCCGATGCTGAAGTCATTCTTGTTAGTGAACCGAGGTTCTACTTTCATTCGTTTATCTTGTATATCGGATACGTGGAGGGTAATCCATGCAAAACTTGGATAGCCTATTTGGAAGCGTTCTCAAAGTGGACCTTACCACCGGGGAGGTGTCAACCAAGGAAGAATCTCGAGACCTTCATCGCAGTTTTCTAGGGGGCCGTGGACTGAACCAGTTCTACTTGTATCAGCTTCTATCACCCACGACATCACCCTTGGATCAGGAGAGTCTTCTTATCTTCGGTGCGGGACTTTTGAGCGGCACGTCAGTCCCTGGAGCCACGCGAATCAGTATTGATGCAAAGAACACCTTCTCCAACGGTGTTGGGTCGGCGAGCGCTGGAGAGGGTTTTTCACCTGCACTCAAGCGTGCCGGTTATGGAACGCTCATCGTGACGGGCAAAGCAAAAAACCCGGTCTATCTATGGATTGAAAACGACGTGGTCCGCATTGAACCTGCAAAAGATTTTTGGGGGAAAACAACTTCAGAAACGGTAAACGGGCTAAGACACTTACTGGGGAAAGACGTACATGTCGCCTGTATTGGCCCTGCCGGAGAAAATCGGGTAAGAGGCGCCTCTGTGGTGGTGAACAAGAGCAGAGTGGCGGGAAAATGCGGACTCGGCGCCATCATGGGATCCAAGAACATGAAAGCCATCGCCGTGCGGGGAAACGGGGTCATCCGGATTGCCAAACCGAAGGAGTTTGACCTGCTCTGTAGAGATATTTTGCCTAAGATCGTCCAGTCGGAGGCTACAAAGGCGCTCTCCACCTGGGGGACGAAATCCGTGAGAGGAAAGAACGCGGTTTGCGCAATCGCCTTCAGGCACTTTCAGGATGGCCATATGGAGTCTCTGAAGGGAATTGATGAGCAGGCCTTTGCAACATATGAGCAAAAGCGATTTAGTTGCGTTGGTTGTCCTATCTCTTGCCGACAGATTTTCCGGATTGACACCGGGCCTTACGCGGGAGCAGAGGGAGAGGCCATTGAAGGGAACTCCGTTCAGGACTTTGGAGCCAAGCTGGATATCAGGTATGCGCCTGCCATCATCAAGGCTCATTTGCTATGCAACGATCTGGGTTTGGATATCGATACGGTGGCAGAATCCGTTGGCTGGGCTTTCGAATGCTATGAGAAGGGTCTGCTCACAGAAAAAGATACGGATGGAGTTCGGCTGAAGTGGGGCGACCATGAAACCCTCATAAGCCTAATTGAACAAATTGCGTATCGACGTGGTTTTGGAAATATTTTGGCCGAAGGGGTCCAGCGGGCCTCGGAAATCATAGGTAGGGGATCCCGGGAACTCGCAGTTAGCATGAAGGGACAGGATCTGTATGAAGACATGCGACTGCCGAAAGGATACGCCTTGGGAGCGGCACTTTCCACGAGAGGCGGTGGTCATTGCAGCGGGTCACCTATGGTAGAATTTTCTTCTCATGGGTTGGCGACCGATCCATTGACTCCTGAATTGGTTGAAAAGGCATACGGCGTCAGGACCGTTGTTGATCCGATCACCTATGAAGGGAAGGCGGAACTTGTAGCACATCATGAAGCACTGCACGCGGTACTGAACAGCCTAGGCGTATGCTTTTTCGTGAGCATTTCGGAAAGCCCTGACCTGCTGGATGAGAGGGATTTTGCTGATCTGATCGCCTTGGCAACCGGCTGGGACATGGATGCGGTCGAACTTAGGGAGATCGGTGAAAGAATTCATACGCTTGAGCGCCTTTTCAATGCGCTTCATGCCGGATTCGATCGAAAAGATGATTACCCATCCCAGAGGTTTTTCCGCGAGCCGATCAAATCGGGACCGTTCTCGGGAGAGGTGCTGGATAAACAGGAATTTGACCGGATGCTGGATGAGAATTATACGATACACGGTTGGAACCGAAATGGCTTACCCACATTGGAGGTCCTTGAGAAACTCGGCTTATCGAAACCCCTGAATCGTCTTCCGGAAAACCTGCCAATTAGTAAACCAGTTCCATGAAGAAAAAGGATGCTATGATGCCGCTTCTCATAAAAGAGGAAGATGTGACAAGATGTCTTTCGCTCAGTGACGTGGTCGAAGCGTTGGAAGACGGTTTTAGACAACACGGACTTGGTCTGGCCCAGACTCGACCGCGCCGTGAGGTTCGTATCCGCGGGAAGGAGTTGCCACACGCTCATCCCCGAATGGTTAGGATTGCCCAGGGCTTGGCTTCCCTGGAACAGTCAGGTGTTGTGGTGATCGATCATATCTTCAGTTTTCCTGACCGCAGAACTCCTCCAATGAGGGTAGTAAAACACCTTATTGATGCCGATGATGGAAGTGTCATTGCCATTGTTGACTCAATAAATATCCTTGGTATGCGTACGGGAGCAGCGGGCGCTGTAGGCGCAAAGTTTCTTTCAAGAAAAAGTAGTAGTGTTGTAGGTATAATCGGAGCCGGGCGCCAGAGCAGAAACCAGCTCAGGTTCCTGTTACAGGTAAGGCCCATCGAGAGTACTTTTGCTTATGACATTGCTCCACAAGAGACAGACAGGTTCTGTGAGGAAATGAGCGCGGAACTTGAAATCAATGTGCAAGCTTCACAGAACATCGAGCACGTTGTCAGGAAGGCCGATATCCTGGTAACCGCGACCCCGGCCACGGAACCTATCGTCATGGCAGAATGGCTCTCGCCAGGCGTTCATGTCAACATTGTCGGTGCCGATGATCCGCCTAAGATTGAGCTAGAGGGTGCCGCCTTGAAGAGGGCGGACAAACTGGTGATCGCTGCAGAAGACTGTTTCACGGCAGGACAAATGTGTATACCAATAGCGGAGGGCATCATAAACAAAAAAGATGTCTATGGAACCATTGGTGAGATCATCGCAGGAATCAAACCTGGAAGAGAGAGTGAGGATGAGATCACGATCTTTCATTCCCCAGGGGTGACCATCCAGGACGCCGCCGTAGCCCACAGGGTTTACCTGAATGCGAAAGAGCTGGGTTATGGTGTCGATGTTCCGGATCCATTCTTTTCAAATCGGTAATCTAGGAGATACAATGTCGTTATCAACCAAAAAAGAGCCTTATAACAATGTGCCTGTTGATGCGGAAACGATCTTGGAAACCAAAGACCTTCACAAGAGTTTTGGTGAATTGGAGGTCTTGAAAGGTATTTCCCTACGAGTCAAAAAAGGAGAGGTGATCTCCATAATAGGCCCCAGTGGTTCAGGCAAGAGCACATTTTTGCGGTGTATCAATTTGTTAGTGGGGCCGACGAGTGGTGATATTATTTTTCAGGGAAGGCTTATCGAATACAGCCCGGATTCATTTTGGAGAAAACTCAAAGTCAAACATGAAATTAACAAGATGCGTTCAGAAATAGGCATGGTTTTCCAGAGTTTCAATCTTTGGCCCCATAAGACGGTTCTGGAAAATGTCATTGAATCCCCGGTCCACGTCAAGGGGATCTCAAAACAGACTGCAATCACCGATGCGGAACAACTCCTGGAACAGTTTGGGCTGGAAGAAAAACGAGATGAGTATCCATCGAGACTATCCGGGGGCCAGCAGCAACGGGCTGCGATAATTAGGGCATTAGCGATGTCGCCCAAAGTGATGCTTTTTGACGAAGTTACCTCCGCACTGGATCCCGAGCTGGTTGGGGAGGTACTGGACGCGATGACAGTCCTTGCCCAGGGGGGCATGACCATGCTTGTCGTCACCCACGAGATAGGGTTTGCCAAGGACTGCAGTCATCGGACCCTTATCATAGACGAGGGAATAATTCAAGAAGAAGGGCCATCGGGGCAGGTGTTGACGAACCCAACAAAAGAGAGAAGCCGGAGATTCCTTCAGCGGGTGATACAACAATAGTTATGGCCTAAAGATAGTGATTATAGATTAAGATTTTGCAGATCTTATTTCAGAGAGGAGGAGTATCGGTGTCAGAACTCTTTAACTTTGTAACGAACTATTGGCCCACTATCAGCACCTATATGCCCGGGTTCTTAAGGGCATCCCTTATCGTTCTGGAGCTGACTGCAGGAACGGTTTTGCTCAGTTGGGCTTTCGGGCTGATAGCGGCCCTGGGGAAGTCTTCCCACTTTAAAATCTTACGGTACCCGAGCAGCTTCTATATCTGGTTTATCAGGGGCACACCCACATTGATTCAGATATTCATTGTCTATTTTGGGTTCCCTCAATTAGGCCTAAGATTCTCACCATTTGTAGCCGGTGTCTTGACCTTGGGGGTCAACAGCGGGGCCTACGTGGCCGAGATAATTAGAGCTGGTCTTATGGCTATTCCTGTTGGGCAAATGGAGTCAGCCCGCGCCTTAGGCATGAACTATGTCTTGGCCATGAGAAGAATCATTCTACCTCAGGTCGTGAGAATAATCATTCCTCCTATAACAAACGAAGCGATCACCATGTTAAAGAACACGTCACTTCTGTCTACGATTACGGTTTATGAACTGACTTTGTATTCACAGGTTATCATTGCAAGAACTTTTAGACCGTTTGATTTTTACATTATAGCAGCTCTTCTCTACCTCGCTATGGTGTCGATCCTTACTTCTCTATCTAATAAGATGGAGAAGAGGTATGGACTGGCATATGAACAGGGCTAATGAATTATCTATTTCCCTAAATGCTCCGGACATACACGTTTCAGATACCATCCGGGAGAAGCTACAAGCCGGTTTTTGTCTCTTGCGTTCTGATGGAGAAAGGATGAAGAATCGAGTGCAATGTTATTCAATATTATTCATCTTCCAATATTTCGGAAGGCCTCCCGTTATCTCGTGTATCAACTTCGGAATAGTTTCGAAGCTTCACATATAACAAAACAATATTTAAAAGGAGGATAATAATGATGCAAGAGACCCAAAAGACGGTTGTCAATTGCTGGAATGAATGGGACCCGCTGAAGCATGTCATTCTTGGCCGGGCCGATGGGACTATGGTCCAGGCACCTGAGCCGGCGATCGAACGCGACTGGCCGGACGACGGCTTCCCCCTGGGGACTTACGGCCCGCTGCCCCAGGAAATGGCCGACAAGGCCAATGAACAGCTAGACAATTTCGGTAAAATCCTTGAAAGCCGGGGCATTCGCGTAGACCGGCCCACCCCGCTTGATTTCAGTCAGACGGTCCAGACCCCCGACTGGAAGCAAGCGTCGATGTTTGGCTGTATGCCGCCACGAGATGTGCTCATTACCATTGGCAATGAAATACTGGAAGCGACTATGTCATACCGCAGTCGATGGTATGAATATCTTTGTTATCGACCCTTGCTTGAACAATACTTCAAGGAAGATCCTAACATGCGCTGGGAAGCGGCTCCCAAACCGAGACTGGCAGAGCGGACCTATAAGAAAGACTTCTGGAAAGAATGGAATACCTTGAGTGAAGAAGAGCAGTTAGAGCGGTCAAGGAACTTAGATTGGGCGCTCACTGAAGTTGAACCGCTGTTCGATGCCGCGGATATGATGCGCCTTGGAAAAGATATTATCTTTCAACC
>Ga0114921_10001019_pt1 | contig 12455 bp, 9 predicted proteins | sample BentaG_FD_87016 | JGI IMG/M metagenome (GOLD analysis project Ga0114921, IMG submission 87016) | Deep subsurface microbial communities from South Atlantic Ocean to uncover new lineages of life (NeLLi) - Benguela_00093 metaG | ecosystem: Environmental > Aquatic > Marine > Oceanic > Sediment ...
AAGTTGCGGTCATAGCATTTCCCTGCCATGGGGCACGCCGCTGGGGCGGCTGGCGGGATGATGAGCTGGGATGCGGCGTGCGCATAGACCACTTTGACACATGGATCGAAGGAATGGAGAGTACCTTCAGAACAGGACATTCCTACCCCATTGCGCACCAGCTAGCTTCCCCAATAAAAGAAACCCATCATACTGTCACCAAGACGCCATATGACGAGCTTTATCCATATTGTACCGAGCATTAAAGGAGGAAAGAGTGTCAATAAAACAGCAGAATTTGGAAAGAGCTCGCAAGATTGAGAGGCATATAAGGCCTCTTACGCTGCCAGTAGGGGCAAGGTTCTGGAAGAAAGGAGAGCAGCTTCCCAGTGAAGCGGGAACGCGTCCTGAAAAGAAGCACTCCTGGTGTCAGTTCCTTACTCTGGCAAGAACCAACGCCTCTGACAACCGGCCTACGTTCCTAATTAAGCGAAGCGACTTTGCCTGTCCGATTGCCCCCGGCATGCTGGGTTTTGAGGAACGCTTGGACGATGTCCTCAGCGGTGAACATGTGGAACAAATCCACTTCGAGACCAGAGAGCTAGCCAAGAGCTCCATGGGCACCCTCCCCAGTATCCCCGCGTTCACCATTGAGGCTGCAACTGTGGCTGCACTTGAGAACCTGGAGGTGGAGCCTGATGTCATCGTTGTTGCCGTTAGCCCAGGAATGGTTAATAGAATAATGGACGCATCTTTGTGGTATACAGGTGGCCCTTATACCACTTGCTACGGCAGTATATCCGGCATATGTGCCTCGGCGACAGCCAAAGCCTACATTGACCACGACCGGGTTTCCAACATTGCCTTTCCCTGTATGGGATCGGGGCGCTGGGGCGGCTGGACGGACTACGAACTAGCTCTGAGCGTCCATATTGGACAATTTGACCGATTCATTAAAGGGCTGGAGAACACCTGGCTAACAGGGCATTCCTATCCTATTGGAGTCCACTTAATCTCCGATATCGTTGAGTCTCACCATCGAAAACCCCAAAAGGAATATAGTGAGGTGTATCCCTATTGCTACGAGCATTAGTACTGTATGGATGCAAAAATATGGCAGCCTGCGGCGGCTTTATTATTGATGGTCAGGTCTGCTAAAATAGCTCTCTGGTTCCCCGGGACGACGATAAGACAACAGGTAAAGGGGCGGGGAAATTGAAGATTCAGTTAGGAAAGGAGAACATATGGCTCTAACACAGGACACGATCGAACAAATATCCCAACAATTGCTTGAAGCGGAAAGAAGTTGCCAGCCCATAAAGGCGATTTCCGATAGATTTACCGATTTATCCTATGATGATGTTTACGCAATACAGTCAAAAACCATCGACACCAAAGTTAAGTCCGGTGCAGTTATTGTGGGCAAGAAAATTGGGTTAACCAGTACAGCGATGCAAGAGCAGTTTAATATCAAAGAACCGGATTACGGCATCATCATTGATAGTGGAGTATTCAGGGAGGGGCAGCCTATACCCAGGAAAAGCCTGATTCTGCCGCGAATCGAGGCAGAGATGGCCTTCCTTCTCAGAGATGACCTCCAGGGGCCTGGGGTGACAGTAGCTAATGTCCTGGATGCAACAGAGGCAGTCATGCCAGCATTCGAGGTCATCGACAGCAGATTCAAGGATTGGAAGATTACAGTTAAAGACTCCATTGCCGATAATGCCTCAAATGCTGCTGTTATCCTGGGCGGGAAACTCACTCCTCTATTACCTGATATCGACCTTCGCTTGACTGGAATGGTTCTGGAAAAAAATGGCGCAGTTATCGCCACCGCTGCGGGAGCAGCAGTCTTAGGTAATCCGGCTGAGTCAGTAGCCTGGCTGGCAAATAAATTAAACGAATATGGCATTGCCTTGCGGAGAGGTGAAATCATCATGTCCGGTAGCCTTATTCGGGCTGTAGACATAGAACCGGGATCGTTCTTTAGAGCAACTTTTGACCGATTGGGCTCCGTTTCTGCCTTGTTTAAATAGATAGCTGAAACTCAAAGCGTAGGGATGTGTTTCTATTGAAATTTTGTAGCAAGCTCTTTCTTGCCTAAAGCCACTAGTGTATTAATTTAGAGGAGGTAAAATGTCAAACATTGCAACGTACCCAGATGGCTCTTGTGTGCTTCTCCAAGGTAACGAAGCCATTGCCAGAGGCGCACTAGAAGCAGGGGCACAATTCTGTGCCGGTTACCCAGGGACACCCTCTTCAGAGATTATTGGAACCCTGGCCACGGTGGCCAAAGACTTGGGTATACATGTTGAGTGGTCCGTTAATGAGAAGGTAGCTACAGAAGTAGCAGCCGCAGCTGCCTTCGCTGGCTTGAGAAGTCTTGCCGCCATGAAGAATGCCGGCCTGAATGTGGCCATGGATTTCTTGATGCATCTCAATCTGTCGACCATTGGTGATAGAGGAGGAGGATTGGTGGTAGTGGTCTGCGACGACCCACAAGCTCACGCAAGCGGTGACGAAGTGGATACACGCTGGATAGCTCAAATGGCTGATGTCCCACTTTTGGAGCCAGGAAGTATCCAGGAAGCCAAGGATATGACTAAGTGGGCGTTTGAGCTATCCGAGGAACTTAGATGCTATTGTTTCCTGAGGAGCTATACGCGCCTGTCCCACTCACGTAGTGGCGTTAAGCTGGGGAACATCCCCAAGCCAGAAAGAAAAGCGATGTTCGACACATCTAAATGTTACACGCCTTATATTGCCCCTCCAAAACATGCCGCTTTGCATGAGCAGCTAGCCAGAGTTCAGGAGATATTCGAGTCATCTCCTTTTAATTCGTACACCGGGCCAGCGCAACCGGAACTACTGATAATCTGCAGCGGCAGTGGAGGGCCATGCTCTCTAGATGCAATAGAGGCATTGAACCTGACGGAGTCAGTAGGCGTGCTAAAGCTGGGAACGCTTTGGCCATTTCCCAAGAGCTTAGTCGAGAAGTACCTAACACGGACAAGTAAAGTTCTCGTGGTAGAGGAGGTGGACCCCTTCATTGAGACTCATGTCAAAGAAACCGCATTTGAATCTGCCGCCGTGGCAGAATCGCTACAGCTATATGGCAAGTGGTCTGGACACATAAATTACTATGGCGAGATGACACCGGATGTGGTGATCAAGGCTTTATCTAGAATTTTCGGGTTGGAGTACCAGACACGGGAATCCGATTATGAGCAGAAAGCTCGGGACGCAGCCAAGCGCTTGGTCATTGATCGCGGCATGGCCTGGTGCGCCGGGTGTCCTCACCGAGCTAGCTTTTTCGCCCTGAGGGAAGCAATTAGGAAGGATCGCAGAAAAGCCATAGTCACTGGAGACATCGGCTGCTATACGTTGGATGTATTTCCATATGGCACGCATCAGACCAGTGTGCTACATTGCATGGGCTCGGGTGTAGGCGAAGCCTGCGGCTTTGGAGAGCTGGCCCAGTTCGGGTTTGAACAACCTGTCATAGGAATATGCGGTGACTCAACATTTTTCCACGCATCTGTTCCAGCCCTAATTAATGCTGTCCACAACAAATCAAATATGACGCTGGTGATATTGGACAATGGTATTACAGCCATGACCGGTTTCCAGCCTCACCCGGGAACGGGGCGTACCGCCACTCAGGACGCAACCACAGTGGTAGATATGGAAGCTCTTTGCCGTGCTGTGGGATGCAGGGTAGAAGTCAGAGACCCTTTCAACATCAAGGAGACTACATCCGCTCTCCGTGAGCTCATGAGGGACGAGAGAGGGGTCAAGGTCTTGATTCTACGCAGAGAATGTGAATTGCTCCGAATGAGGCAGGAGCGAAGATACCCACATAGGGTTTGGGTTGACCTGGAAAAGTGCAAGGGTCAAAAGTGCGGCTATTGCTACGACGTTATCCAGTGTCCCGGAATATCCTGGGATGGACAGACTGATAAGGCACAAATAGAGGAGGCAGTTTGTGTTGGCTGCGGAGTTTGTGCCGACATGTGTCCAAGTAAAGCTATTATTAAGGAGGAAATACGGTAATGGCTATTTCTGCAGACCCGTTAAACCTGATTATTTGCGGCGTTGGCGGTCAGGGAAACATCCTGCTCTCCGGCTTGGTAGGTAGTGCATTGATAAGAAAGGGCTACCATGTCGCCATAGGCGAAACATTCGGGGCCGCTCAGAGAGGCGGGGCGGTTTTCAGCAGCGTCAGAATATCGTCAAAAAAGTCCTACGGACCGCTAATTCCAGAGGGCAAAGCTCATATTATCCTCGGCCTTGAACCTCTGGAAACCATGAGGATATTACAAAAATACGGGAACTCAGAGACAATATGCATCACCAATACATATCCTGTTTTCCCAATTGGAGTCCTGGCAAGAAAAGAAGAATATCCCGACCATGATCAACTTAAAAGGACAACCGAAAGTCTCTCTAAGTTCGCCTGGTTCATAGATGCCACCAGTATAGCTTTAGAACTGGGTGCCAAGATAGCTACTAACATCGTCATGGTGGGTGCTTTAATTGGTTCAGACCAGCTTCCCCTAGCAAGGAAGGATATTGAAGATGGAATGCGGGATATTTTCCCCCCCGAGAGAATGGAGTTAAATCTAAAAGCTCTTGAGCTGGGATTTAGTGCACTGCGCTCGCAGAATTAGAACTTGGAAACGCGCAGTTTTGACTGTCTCGTGTTGAAACTTTGCTTTAAAGCAGCTTTCCTTTCTTGTGTTGATTTTGAGCCCCATGTCGAGGAATATCACCTGTGAGTTGTGGTAAACTAATTGGGTGAATTACTAGTCTCTACACTCTAGAAAGGAGAAATCCCTTGTATAAAGCACCTCGGGGCACATCAGACATTCTGCCACAAGAACAAGCTTACTGGAAATATGTAGAGCAAAAAGCTGCTTTCTTATGCCAGCTTTATGGTTACCAGCAGTTGAACACGCCGATATTCGAAGACTTTCAACTGTTCGCACGCACTGTAGCTGGGGGCACCGACATTGCTGATAAGGAAATGTATATCTTTGAGGATAGAAGCGGTCAGAAGTTGGCCTTAAGGGCAGAGGGAACAGCTCCAGTTTGCCGAGCTTACTTGGAGCATGGATTATTTAATTTACCTCAGCCTGTAAGGCTCTATTATATTGGTCCCACTTTTAGATATGAGCGCCCTCAAGCCGGGAGGTACCGCCAGCATCACCAGTTTGGTTGTGAAGCTTTGGGTGATGCTGATCCCGTCTTGGATGCTGAAGCGATAGACCTGGCACAGCGCTTCTTACTTTCTCTAGGCCTTCCCGAATTCCCCATCCAGCTTAATAGCATTGGTTGTAAAGTCTGTCAACCTAAGTATATAGAGGCGCTAAAGCAGCATTACTCAGACTATATAGCTCGCTTGTGTCCAGATTGCAAAGCAAGGTTAGCCAGAAACCCTTTAAGGTTACTTGACTGCAAAAGAGCCTCCTGCCAGAAGATTGCCGAGACCGCGCCGAAAATCGCAGACTATTTATGTGGTGGCTGTCAAGCCCACTTCCAAGATGTTCAACAATATCTACAGGCTCTGGATATTCCCTTCCAATTAAATTACCGGCTGGTACGAGGTCTGGATTACTACACTAGAACAGTATTTGAGGTTCAGTCCCAAGCAGAAGGAGGACAAAGTGGTCTCGTGGGCGGTGGTCGCTACGACGACCTCATTGAACAACTGGGAGGAAAACCTACCCCAGCAGTTGGCTTTGCCTCTGGCATAGAAAGAATTATTTTAAATTTGAAAGAACAGAAAATAAATCCCCCCGGTCTGCTCAAGCCCATTGCTTTCATCGCCTATTTGGGAAAAGAAGCTAAAACCGAGGCTGCAAAGCTTGCCTCGCAATTACGGGACGCTGAGATTGCTGTCATTATAGCTACAGGCGATAAAAGTTTGAAAAGCCAATTGAGACAGGCTAATTCACTGGGCACAAACTACACCATTATCATCGGAGAACGTGAGGTTAAGATCCACAGCGTAGTATTGCGAGATATGATAACCAATAAACAAGAAACCCTTTCTGTAACTGAAATAGCCAAAGCCCTTGAAAGGTAAACTACTAGAAATGGGATCTGAATATACCATCCAGCTTTGCCTCTGCATCTAGATATGGTATAATGTCCATAGTGTTTCTAGTTATTGCCGTTAACACTCAAAGAGAGCCGAACCCTTTGCTGGCATTCCCTTCAATAAGGTCTACGAAGATAGCTTAATCATGCCCCCAAATGAGATGAACAACAGGGCGAGTAGCGAGTATAACGCTGAAGATATTCAAATCTTAGACGAGATAGATGCTGTCCGCTTGCGGCCGGGAATGTACATTGGCAGTACCGGCCGTGAAGGATTGCAACACCTTCTCTATGAAATAATTTACAACAGCATAGATGAGGCGATGTCTGGCTTCTGCGATCAAATTGAGATAACAATAAATGAAGATAATAGTGTCTCTGTAGCTGACAACGGCCGAGGCATCCCCACGGAAATTATCCCTACAACAGATATCACTGCACTGGAAGCAGTGATGACGCGTCTGCACGCCGGAGCTAAGTTTGGGGGACCTATCTACGACATATCCAGTGGTTTGCACGGGGTTGGTGCCTCAGTAGTTAATGCTCTATCCTCCTGGCTTCAAGTCGAGGTTAGACGCCAAGGGAAAATCTACCGCCAGGAATACCAGCGGGGGATTTCCAAAGGGGAAATACAAACTCTTGGTGATACCACTGATACAGGCACTACCATCACTTTTCTGGCTGATGAAGAAATATTTGATGACATCAATTATGACTTCGACACAACCTGCCAGCGGATAAGAGAGCTAACTTTCTTGAACAAAGGGGTGCAAATATCTATTAAAGATGAAAGAAGCGGGCAGGAGAAAACCTTCTGTTTTGAAGGAGGCATAGCCAGTTTTGTTCGTCGCTTAAATAGGAATAGATCGGTTATCCATCCTTACCCTATTTACCTTTCAGCCACAGTCAATTCCACTATGGTCGAGGCCGCCGTCCAATATAATGACGGCTTCACAGAATCCACTTTCTCCTTCGCCAACTGCGTCAACACCAGAGAGGGAGGTAGCCATCTTACTGGCTTTCGCTCAGCGTTGACTCACGCCCTCAATGATTACGCTCGAAAGAATAAACTCATTAAGGATAACGAACCTAATCTGACTGGAGAGGACGTGCGACAAGGAGCAGTTAGTATTATCAGTGTGAAACTTCCTAAGCCTCAGTTTGAAGGGCAAACCAAGGCAAAACTTGGCAATCCTGAAGTAAGAAGCCACGTTGAATCTGTGGTAATGGATAACTTGTCCCTCTATCTCGAACAACATCCCGATGAGGCAAGAGCCATTATAGAGAAATGCCTCATCGCCGCCAAAGCTAGAGAGGCAGCACGTAAGGCCCGCGAGCTTGTCTTCAAACGGTCCAGCTTCGAGACATCAACACTACCAGGAAAGCTAGCCGATTGTTCAGAGAAAAACCCCGAGCTATGCGAGCTTTACCTGGTTGAAGGTGACTCGGCTGGCGGCTCAGCCAAGCAGGGACGGGACCGCCGCTTTCAAGCTATTCTCCCTCTAAAGGGCAAGATACTCAATGTAGAGAAAGCTCCCAGGGATAAAATCCTGGGACATGAAGAAATAAGGGCTATTGCTACGGCATTAAGAGCAACTACTGATGGGCTTGACCTTAGCAAGCTCAGGTATCATCGGATAATCATCATGACGGATGCCGACATTGATGGCTCTCACATTCGCACATTGCTGCTAACCTTCTTTTATCGCCATATGGCCGAGCTAATTAACCAAGGATACCTTTTCATTGCCCAACCGCCTCTTTATCGCATCAAGTCCGGTAAACAGCAATTCTGGATCTACTCCGAACAGGAAAAGGAAAGAAAAATTAAAGAGCTGGGAGAAAACAAACTAGAGATTCAGAGATATAAAGGGTTAGGCGAGATGAGTCCGGAGCAGCTATGGGAGACGACAATGAATCCTGAGACTAGGACTATGCTTAAAGTGGAAATAGAAGATGCCATAGCTGCAGACCAAGCTTTTCACATGCTGATGGGCAACGAAGTCCTGCCGCGCAAAAACTTCATCCAAGCCCATGCCCAAAATGTAAGGAATCTGGATATTTAACTTTGCTTCTCATACAACCTTCGCTCAGCTATATATTTTTCTACTTCCTCAGGCACCAAATAACGAATAGACAGTCCTTGAGCCACACGTTGCCGTATCTCGGAAGAGCTGACACCAATAATAGGTGTGTCCAGTCGGGTGACTTTGTCCATCAAGCCAGGAACAGACGATGCCAAAGAACTCAAGTCTGGTAGGTTCAGCCCCAATCTAGGAATAACCACTAATTGACATAATTGTACTAGTTTATCCGGTTGTTTCCACAAGGGAAGCCCAGCAAGGCTGTCCCAACCAAGAATAAAGAAGAAAGGTTGTGTGCCTAATTCGTCTCGAAGGCTGGCTATAGTATCCACGGTATAAGAGGGACCAGGGCGCTCTGCTTCCAGAGTGCACAGCTTAAAATAAGGGTTATCAGCAATAGCTCTACGCACCATTTCTACTCGGTCAAGCGCCGGCGTAATAACATGGTCTACCTTTAGCCACGGTTGCCCTGCAGGAACAAAAAGTACCTCACTGAGCTTAAGTCTTATCCTCGCTTCCTCAGCTACAATAAGATGCCCAGTATGAATAGGATCAAATGTGCCACCAAGAATACCTACACTCACTAGAACTCCCTTATTAGTTTTTATCTATCTAGTCTTTTATTATATTAAGATATAATAATACTAATAATAAGGGAGTGTAAAAATATAGAATTTTTCTGCTTGGTAAATGGGGACCCGCTGTAAGAGTTATTTACATGTTGGATACATGAGAAATTTTTTAGCCTTCTGATTCTAAATCGAGGCTTCTTTTAATTTCCATTATACCGGCTTTTAGCTCTTGATTGGCATTTATTTCATTAGCCATCTTCTTATAGCTGTGAGCTATGGCAACATGAGTTCTGTTGCCCAATTCTTTTCCGATCTCGGCGAAGGAACAATTCCTTTCCTCTCGCATAAGATATATAACAGCCCGCCGGGCTAAAGCGGTCTTGCGGTCTCGCTTTTTACCAATTAGCTCCTCTATGGAAAGATCGAAATAATCAACTACTGTTTGCAGTATCACCTTTCTACCTTGCTTGCTGGTGATGCTGGTTAATAGTCTGTTAATTCTTTGTGGGGTGAGTTCCTCTCCAGTCAGCTTAGCCTGAGCGGTCAAGTATATTAAAGCTCCTTCGAGCTGGCGGACATTTCCCTTTATTCGCTCTGTTAAAAGTTGTAATACTTCGTCGGAGATCGACGTCATCATCTCCTTTGCTTTGGCTCGCAAGATGGAGAGGCGTGTGTCAAAGTCAGGTGGCTCAATGGAGGTTATGAGGCCACACGCAAGCCGTGATTTTAACTTGTTGCTAAGCAGAGTCATGTCTTGAGGGGCACAGTCGCTGGTGATGGCAATTTGGCAATTGTTGTTATATAGCTCATTGAAAACGTGGAAGAAGCACTGTTGGGTTTGTTTTTTATTGGCTATAAACTGGATATCGTCAAATAGAAGGATATGAATAGACTTGAATTGATTACGGAATTCCTCAACTTGCCTTTGTTTGATAGCCAGTACAAACTCATTAGTGAATCGGTCCGCGCTTATGTAAATTGCTTGTAGTCCCTTACTTGTTGCCTTATGTCCGATGGCGTGTAGTAAGTGTGTCTTACCTTGCCCAGTGCTGCCATAGATGAAAAAGGGGTTGTAGGTGCGCCCTGGATTTTCAGCTATTTCTAATGCGGTAGCATAAGCTAGGTGGTTACAATTGCCCACGATGAAACTATCGAAAGTATACCTTGGATTGAATCTGTCTATCTTAGCTTTGGTGCTTATTCCCCCATCAGTCTGATTGGCGTGGACTAAGTCATCCTGTGGCTGGTCTTGATTGTGAACCGTGAACTGAACATCTATGTCCCTACCTATAATTTCAGCTAGGGTTTTCCTTATCAAGGAGTGGAGACGCTTAGTTAGCCATTCAGCGACGAAGGCGCTAGGAACCCCGACTACAAAAGTATCCTCTTGGCAACTTACGCCATGGCTGTTTTTGAGCCAAGTAGTGTAATTTGCTTTGCTGACTTGAATTTGGAGTTCACCTAGTACTCTTTGCCAAATTTCTCTTGCCGGCTCCAATTCACCCCCAAATCCATGCTATCATGTATTAGCCAAGAGGATGGCTGAAGAAATAGCAGAGGCGGTAGGAAATGTTATAACATAGAAAAAATACCAGATGGTCCCTGGGCTTCTCTAGGGAGGTTTTGACATAACAAAAAAATATAAAAAATAGCTTTGACAATGGATATACGTTCTATTTTTATGGGCACTCCAGAGTTTGCTGTGCCCGTATTAGAGTCTTTAATCCAGGGTTCCTATGATGTGGTCGCCGTATATACCCAACCTGATAAGCCAGCCGGTAGAGGCCAGCAGCTTACCTCTCCTCCGATAAAGGAGCTGGCCATGAAATATAAGATCCCTGTCATTCAGCCAAACACTCTTAAATCTGCCGAGGTGGTGCAAGGATTGGCTAGTTTTGAGCCTGAGCTAATTGTAGTGGCTGCTTTTGGCTACATTCTCCCCCGAGAAGTGTTGTCTTTACCTAAATTTGGTTGCCTCAATGTCCATCCTTCATTATTGCCCAAACATCGAGGGCCATCTCCGGTAGCTGAGACCCTTCTCTGTGGTGATTTATTTGCTGGCGTTACCATTATTTTAATGGACGAAGGCTTGGATAGCGGACCGATTCTAGCTCAGCAAAAGGTGGGCGTTTCCGCCTCGGACACTACAGGCTCGCTCACACGTAAACTGGCCAGCGCAGGAGCTGAGCTTCTGATGGAGACTTTGCCTAAATGGCTTGGGGGCGAGCTTAAGCCCCAAGCTCAGGATAAAGATGGGGCCACCTATAGTAGGATGATAATAAACAAAGATGGTGAGTTAAACTGGCATGTCACGGCAGTGGAGCTCTGGCAGCGGATAAGGGCCTTTAATCCCTGGCCAGGTTGCTATACCTGGTGGAAAGGCAAGCGACTTAAAATCCATAGCGCCACTCCCCTTGGCGATAAAGCTAGAGGCGAGATAGGGAAGGTAGTCGCTTTGCCGAAATCAGCGCCAGTTAGAGTTGGAGTAGTTACTGGAGAGGGCATCCTGGGACTTTGCCAGATTCAACTGGAGGGTAAACGTGAGATGTCTGCAGACGAGTTCACACGAGGGCAAAGAGATTTTATCGGCTCCAGTTTGATTTGACTTTTGGGGCAAGACCATCGATATTTTGCTTGTTAGAAGGGTAGGCTTTCTTGTCTGCTAAATGCCAGCATTGTGGTAAGGAATCCTGTGTTATTTCCCAGATATTAGGGTCCTGTCTTGACTGTATTCGGCAGGACTTTGTTGCAGTATTGCCCAATATAGAGGAAGCTCATACCAAGGCTAGAGGCTTGTTTAATCTTCCTGTTCATCCCCCGACAAGTGAAACAGGACCGCGATGTCGTATTTGCCTAAATGAATGCCGCTTGCCCTTAGGTGGCAGAAGCTATTGCGGACTTCGCTATAATAGGGGAAACAAACTCAAGGGTGCTACTGCAGGCAAAGGCAACGTCAGTTGGTACCATGACCCCTTGCCCACTAACTGTGTGGCTGATTGGGTCTGCCCTGGTGGCATAGGAGTTGGCTACCCCCAATTCGCCTATCGCAATGGTCCAGAATATGGCTATAAAAACCTAGCTGTTTTCTACCAGGCTTGTTCCTTTGACTGTTTATTTTGCCAAAATTGGCAATATCGCAGCCGGGCATTGAAAGAAGCTACTGTCACTGCCTCTAGGCTAGCTGATGCTGTTGATGACCGCACTTCCTGCATATGCTACTTTGGCGGTGATCCAACACCTCAATTACCTCATTCCATTCGTGTCTCTCGCCTAGCTCTGGAGAGGAACAAAGGCAGAATTCTCCGCATCTGCTGGGAGACCAATGGTTCCATGCACCCTGCCTTATTAAGACAAGCTGCCGAAATCGCCTTAAACTCCGGTGGTTGTATTAAATTTGACCTCAAGGCCTGGAGTGAAGAATTGCACATAGCCCTATGTGGTGTAAGCAACAAAAGGACCTTGGAAAACTTTCAGCTTTTAGCTGAATATACCAAGAAAAGGCCTTCGCCCCCTTTGCTAATAGTCAGCACCTTGCTAGTGCCGGGATATGTAGATAAGCAAGAGGTCTCCCGGATTGCCAGATTCATCTCTTCGCTCGACCCAGATATCCCTTATTCCCTTCTTGCCTTCTCACCTCAATTTATGATGAGGGACTTGCCCACCACCTCCAGGCGGCATGCCGAGGAATGCCTGGCAGAGGCAAAGTCACAGGGGCTAA
>Ga0114921_10001020_pt1 | contig 12451 bp, 12 predicted proteins | sample BentaG_FD_87016 | JGI IMG/M metagenome (GOLD analysis project Ga0114921, IMG submission 87016) | Deep subsurface microbial communities from South Atlantic Ocean to uncover new lineages of life (NeLLi) - Benguela_00093 metaG | ecosystem: Environmental > Aquatic > Marine > Oceanic > Sediment ...
TGTTATTGCTCTGGCAGATCTGGCACTACTGACAGGTAATATCGGTAGAAAAGGTGCAGGAGTAAATCCTCTGAGGGGCCAGAACAATGTGCAGGGAGCATGTGATATGGGTGCACTACCTGATATGTTGAGCGGATATCAGGGTGTCGAAAATGATAATATTAGATTGGAATTTGAAAATAAATGGGGAAAACCTTTACCATCCAGGAAAGGCTTAACGGTAACTGAAATAATTGAAGGCGCAAGTTCGGGTAGTATAAAAGCTATCTATGTAATGGGTGAAAATCTGATGCTTAGCGATCCGGACATACTTCATGTAGCAGAAGCCCTGGAAAAGCTTGAACTATTTGTAGTTCAGGATATCTTTTTAACTGAGACAGGTGAATTTGCGGACGTTATTTTGCCAGGCGCATGTTTTGCCGAAAAAGAAGGGACATTTACAAATACTGATAGAAGAGTTCAGAGAGTAAGAAAAGCGGTTAACGCCCCAGGCAGCGCACTTGAAGACTGGAAAATTATCTGCATTCTGTCAAATAAGATGGGTTATTCCATGAATTATAATAATACTGCTGAAATCATGGATGAGATTGCAAGTTTAACACCGATATATGGTGGCATAAATTATGAAAGACTTGAAAGAGGAGCTCTTCAGTGGCCATGCAGGAAGTATGGTGACCCCGGTACAAGCATTCTTCATACAAAAAATTTTACACGTGGCAAGGGCAGGTTCATTCCTGTTAAATATGCACCACCGGCAGAAGTTGTGAGCGAAAAGTACCCTTACATTCTAACTACCGGTAGAATATTGCACCAGTTCCACACCATGACAATGACAGGAAAAGTCAAGGGTTTAAACGAAATTGCTCCTTCAAATCTTGTTCAAATCAATACAGATGATGCAAGAAGCCTTGGGATTAAAAACAGGGACAGGGTAAAAGTCGAGTCAAGGAGAGGTGCGGTTACAGCATTATCTCTTGTAAATTCCAAAATCAAAAAAGGAGTGGTATTTATGCCGTTTCATTATGCAGATTCTCCCGCCAATGTTCTAACCAATCCTGCCCTGGACCCTGAAGCAAAGATTCCGGAGTTTAAGGTCTGCGCTGTAAGTTTGAAAAAGATATGAAAAAAGGAATTGCGAAAGTATGGAAAAATTGGAAGGTAGAATTTCAAAATTAGGTAAAAAAATTAAAATTGAAAAAATTAAAGCTTCTTCAGGTAATGCTGACTTAATAGACATTATCCCTTTTGAATTGCTTTTTACAATTTCCTTAAATGGCAATGCTATTTCAACAATTTCATGCTCACCCGCTAGTCTGATTGAACTTACAGTTGGTTATTTAGTTAATAACGGTTACATTAAGAACTATTCAGATATAGAACTTTTAAAAATTTGCCGCCAGGATATTGGTAAGATTATCAGCAGGAATGATCTGTCTTCAAGAATCGAGGTAACTGCTACAATAGATAAAGATAAAATCAGATATTTGGATGGTTTAAAATTCATATCTTCAGAATGCGGCAGTATTGACGATTTCATATTTGAAAAAGGTTTGAAAAAAATAAAGAGCAATCTCATGGTTTCATCTGATATTATACTCAACCTGAATATGGAGACTGTAAGCAAGCAGAGATATAAAAAAGAATTTGGTGGTTTGCATAGCGCTGCCTTATTCAACAAGGATGGTAATTTATTAAACCTTGCGGAGGATATTGGAAGACATAACTGTATCGATAAAATTACCGGTTATATGCTGATAAAAAGGCTGCCCCCTGAAGATAAGATTATATTTACCACAGGAAGACTGGGCATCGATGTAATTTATAAAATCTGCAGGATGCAAATTCCGATTATTGTTACAAATTCTTCTGTGACTTTTAGCGCTGCTGCCCTTGCAAAAAAAATAAATTTAACTGTTATTGGTTACGCCAGAGGTGGCAGGTTTAATATTTATTCATGGCCACGGAGAATACTAAAGTGAATCTTACAGGAATAGTTCTGGCAGGGGGTAAGAGCAATAGATTTGGTTTCAATAAATTGAAAATCAAAGTTGATACTGTACCATTATTTATAGACCAGATTTTTAAATTAAGTTTTTTTTGTGATGAAATAATAGTAAGCACTTCAAAGAGCAACTACCCGACTTTATTTTCCGAATTGAACAAAATCAGGACATATCAAAAAAAATATAATTTCGAAAAAATACAGGCTTCTAATCTAAAAATAGATTTCAATGAATTTGCTAAAAAAAATTCAGCCTTTCAAAATATAAGAATTATTTCAGATGAAAGTGATGTTGACAATTTAAATACAAGTAATTCCTTAAATATCACTAATTCTGAAAAAATTACACCAAGCCATAAAGGAAAGGGTCCTGTAATTGGCATCTATACAAGCCTTGCGAATGCATCATATTTCTATTCCATAATTGTTGCGTTTGATATGCCTTTTATTTCTTATAATCTGTTAAAATCGTTGGTTTATGAATCCGGAATAAACACTGAAGAACCAAGCAGCAGTGGGCCAGCAACAATATCCTATGATTATTCTAAGAAAAGGGATGCATATATAATTAAAACCGAAAAAGGTTTTGAAGTCCTCTGTGGATTGTATTCCAAAAATTGTCTTGGTATCCTAAAAGAAAATATCGGAAAACAAAAATATAAAATATCGGATATTTTTAACTATCTGGATATTGAAGTAATTTCAATCAATAAGCTTAAGCAAAATGGGATAGATAACCTTAATTTTTTTAATATTAACAGATTGGAGGATTATCATAAGTTCAAGAATTTGTGGCAGAATAAGAATATATCATCGAATACAGCTACTTCATTCATTGAAATATGGTCTTATTTTTTTTTCAGGTAAGTTAGGCAATAAAAGTTATATATTATCTGGTATCTATGTTTTATAAATTTATACTGGCAGGAGCCTCTCCAGGAATACCCAAAACATAAAGATTTATTTTCATTTGTATATTATTACTTTTACACCTGATGGAAGCTTATCATATAACCATTTTGCTTCTTCCAGCTTTAGTCTAATACACCCATGACTTACGGGACTTCCAAGTTTTTCATATTCCTCTATAATCATCCCTCCATTTTTATCAAAAGGAACACTGTGGAAAAGATATTTTTTGTAAAACCTTATCCAGTAAAAAGCTCCTACATCAAACCTTTCTACCCATGAATACTTAATTTTATCAGAGGTTTCAAACTCTCCCTGGGGAGTCGGCGACTGGTCAGTTCCTCCCGAACAGATCATTTCTTTTATCAAATTATCTTTGTAATACACAAAAACCTTTTGTTTGGTTAAATCTACCTCAATCCTAAAATCATCACTATTACTAAAATCAATATTCTGATCTTCATTTTGACCAGGATTATTATTTTCATCTTTTATTTCTTCCACGACTGCCGCCTCCTGCTCCTCTCCAGCTTCTTCTTTAAAGGTATCTTCATCTTCTTCTAGTTCTTCCACTAAATTATCCATACTGTCATCCCCTTCAGAAATGCTTTTAACAGTAACTTCATTTGAATAATCTAAATTATTTGTTTCAGTAAAATAAGCTTTATCATAACCTTCATTATTGTCCGTCGGATTATTCATATTATCAACTTCATTAGTTTCTGATTGCTTTTGCGCAGCTTCTAAATTATCTGCCGGGAATATAATTATCTTGCCGGTAGAGATTAAAGCAAAGAAGGTGAAAATTATAATTATTAAACCTATCCAGCTTTTTAAAAAATTAAACAACTATTTTCCTCATAAATTTATATAAAAAATAAAAGTACCAAAACTATTATAATAGTTATTTGGAGTGAAGTAAAAAACTACTTAATTAAAAAGCTGTGAAAAACTTTATTGCGCGGGCTTAGTTGACGTGTTTCGAATTTAAAATTTTATTAAGATTATTTAAGTAGAGAATAAATTAGAATCAATAGAAAATCTATACTATAATGTTTTTTTATCCATTCATATCTACGATACATAAGTCTATATATTTTAATTCCAAATGTTATTCCTGACCACATTCTATATCCCTGCCAGTCAATATATCAATCCCATGGGGCAGTGGACGGTATATCAACTCCAGGCTATCTTTTACTCCTTTTATACTACCTGGCAGGTTTATTATTAAAGTTTTTTTCCTTATCCCGCTTACCCCCCTGGAAAGAATTGCCCTGGGAGTTTTTTTCTGGCCTTCAATCCTTATTATCTCACTAAACCCGGGGACCTTTTTCTCAATAACCTCATCAGTCGCTTCAGGAGTCACATCTCTGGGTGAAAATCCGGTTCCCCCGGTGGTTAAGATCAGATTTGCTTTTTCTTTATCTGAGATATCCTTAAGTTTTTCCTTTATTTTATCCTTCTCATCCGGGACTATTCCGTAATCAGCAATTTCCCATCCTTTTTCTTTGAAATATTGCACTATATATTTACCGCTTCTGTCTTCGCGCTCTTCCCGGTATCCTTTATCACTAACAGTGATGATTGCTACTTTTAATAGTTTTTTCATAAAATTTTTCCTTTTAAATATTACAATTATAATTTTTTATAAAATATAAAAAGTATTTCAATTCCTTATTTTTTAAAAGTCTTTCTTACAAGGCATGTATAATTTTATTTCCAACCTTTATCTTCCCTGGCTGCAGTACCCTGCAGAACACACCTTCTTGCGGCATTATACATGAACCCATCAAATAATAAATACTACAGGGTTTGGGGCACTCCTTCCCGATCTGAGTGACTTCAAGCATTACCATATCTTCTTCACCTACTGTCAAAATATTCCCGATTTGCAGTCTCTTTAAATCTATACCCGAGGTAGTTATATTTTCAGCAAAATCTCCCGGACTGGCATCAATACCCTTACTGTTAATATTCTTAATACTATCATATGAAAGCAGGCTTACCTGACGGTGCCAGTTTCCGCTGTGTCCGTCTCCTTCTATACCATATTCATTTATAGAAACTTCATTTACAGGCTTCTTTTTGCCGCCCTTTTTTTCACTTATATTTATTGAAACTATTTTTCCTTTATTTTCCAAAATATCAAATCCTCCTATTCTGGTAATTTTTAAGATAATAGCCTTTTCCTCCGGTTTTTTCCAGAAGTTCTATGCCTTCTATTCTCATTTCTTTTGAAACTGCCTTACACATATCATATATAGCCAGCAGGCTGATACTTACAGCCATAAGAGCTTCCATTTCTACTCCGGTAACATCAAAGCCTTTCACTTTTGCTACCGCCTCTATTTTATTTTCCTTTTCCAGTATTCTGAAATCTATATCTACATCTGTAAGCCTTATCTGGTGACAGAGTGGAATCAGTTCCCAGTTTTTTTTTGCCGCACTCACTCCGGCAATTTTTGCTACAGTTAAGACATCGCCTTTTTCTAATTGGTTATCTTTAATCTTACCAATGATATCCTTATTTAAAATAATATATCCCCTCGCTTTAGCAGCCCTTAAAGCTACCTTTTTATCGCTCACATCAACCATTTTAGCTCTTCCTTTCTCGTCTATATGAGTAAAATTATCCGGATTTTTCATCTTAAAACTATCCTCCAATTTTATTCATGAAGCTGGCAATTTTCAGATCGCTTCCCACTTTACATTTTATGTTGTTACTATTCCTGTCCTTTGGTTTTCTCTTTATAAAACTTTTAATCAATTTTTTTATTCTTTCATTATCAGTGCCACCTCTAAGCTCTTTTTTTATATCAATTTCCAAACTGGAAAACAAACACAATTTTATACTTCCTTTAGAAGTAAGCCTAATCCTGTTACAGTAATAACAGGACTCCCTTTTATTTATAATAAAACCAATCTTACCTTTACTTCCATTAATCCTGTAATATACTGCCGGCCCGAAACCCAGGGGCTCTTTAATTTTGCAGTATTTACCAAATTTATTCATAGATTCAAAAATACTTCTTATATCTACTTTTGGTTTATCGATATTAATCAGGTTACTGCTGCATTCTACAGTATCCAGGTCTGATATGGACATCATTTCTATAAATCGAATACTTACCGGTTTTTCAATGGCAAACTTGATAAATTCCAGGGAGTCCTTCCAATCAAATAAACTGGTAAGCACCACATTTATCTTTACGGATTCGAATCCCATTTCAACAGAACTTTCTATAGCTTCCAATACTTTGGTGAGATCACCTCCCCTGGTAATCTCCCTATATTTTTTTGGATCCAGACTATCCATACTTACATTGATCCTTCTTATACCGGCACTATAAAGGTCTTTTAAAAATTTACGCAACAGTGTTCCATTGGTAGTAAGAGATAGGTCCTCAATTCCTGGAATGCTTCTTATGCCTTCAATCAAGTCCAGTATATTATCCCTGAGAAGAGGTTCACCGCCGGTAAGCCTTATTTTCTTTATCCCCAGTTCAGATAATATTCTTACCGCTCTTAATATTTCCTCATAAGTTAAAAGCTCTCTTCTGTCAAGCAATTTTATTCCTCTTTCAGGCATGCAATATGTGCATCTTAAATTACAGCGGTCGGTAACTGACAACCTCAGGTAATCAATTTTTCTATTATAATTATCTATTAATTTTTCTTTCATAAGTCTGTTTATAGCCAAAAATATTCTATTTAATAAAAATTACCCATTAAATCTTTATCTCACCTTTTAAACATATGTATTGAACTTGCTTTCACTGCTGCTGTAATTTCTTTACCCAAAGCCAGTTTCAATCTATTAACGGAATTTTGGGTTACAAAGGAGCTCAATGGGAAACCGCAATCAATTTCAATTCTTTTAAATATTCCAATATCCCTTATTTCAGTAATTTTCCCCTTGAACAGATTCATGGCAGAAGATTCTTCAGATGATATTTCAGTGCTATATAAGATTACATCTTCTGGCCTTATTGCCAGTGTAACTCTGGTACCCCTTCTTTCCTGACTAACCACAGATACTTCAATATTACTCTTTCTTGCGGTCACTCCAACTTTACAGACATTTCCTTCTCTCTCAAGAATAACTCCATCCACCAGCGTTTCGACTCCTACAAATCTGGCTATAAACTCACCTGCAGGTTTTCTGAATATCTCTTCCTTCCCGGCAAACTGCAATATTTTCCCTCTATCCATAACTGCAATATCATCTGCAAGCACCATGGCTTCATTCCGATCATGTGTAACGTATACAACAGATTTTCCATAACCCCTTAATACCCCAAAGAGATCCGCGCGCAAACTTTCCCTGAAACTCTGGTCAATATTTGCCAGAGGTTCATCCAGCAGCAGCAGTTCAGGATCAAGGACCAATGCTCTGGCAAGGGATACTCTCTGCTTTTCACCTCCGGAAAGATTTTTAGTGCTCCTGTTGAGTAAATCTGTGATTTTTAATTTGCCAGTAAAGTAATCAATCCTGTCTTTTACTCCTGATAATTTTATTTTTCTAATCTTTAAACCCATTATTATATTGGTGTAAACCGATGTATTAAAGAGTAGAGGCTCCTGGAATACTACAGCCATTTTTTTTCTTGCTTCTGTTTGACTGACTTCTCCATTTGTTATTTCATGACCATTAAAATATATTTTCCCTTCATCGGGTCTCTCCAGAAGGTTAATGAGCCTTATCAGAGTAGATTTACCGGAGCCGTTAGGTCCGATTATAGTTAATATTTTTCCCTTTTCCGCGTACAGGTTATTAACATCCAGACAAAATTTACTGTTATATTTCTTTTTAAGGTCTGAAATCTCTAGAATCTTCTTATCCATCCAATACCTTCCTTCTGCTGTATCAAAGTGAGTAGAAAATTTACCCCAAATGTAATAGCAAGCAGTATTACCACAAGAGCAATTGCCATATCAAAATTACCCATTCTGACCATCTGAACTGCAGCAGTGGTAAGAACCCTGGTCTCTCCCTTAATATTCCCTCCTACCATAATCACTGCTCCTACTTCTGATATTATTCCTCCAAAACCAGCCATAACTGCTGCCAGGGCAGGCAGCCTGGCTTCCCTTATTAAAATCCAGTAGACCTGAAATCTATTTGCTCCTAAAGACAAAACCTGTTGTTTTAATTTGGGGTCAATCTGCTGTACAGCTGCCAGAGTTATACCTGCAATTATGGGTGAGGCAATAAGCACCTGGGCTATAACCATGGCAGTGGGAGTATACATTAATTTTAAAAATCCAAGCATTCCACTTCTCCAGATAAACAATGTAACTATCAGGCCGGCAGCTACCGGTGGAAGTCCCATTCCAGTATTTATTACTGCAATAATAAACTTTTTTAACGGGAATTTATTTAATCCCGCAAGAACCCCTACAGGTATTCCCAGAAGCATAGAAAAAAATACCGCACTTCCAGAAACTCTCAGGGTTAGAAATAAAATCTCATATACTTCCCTGTTCCCGGTAAAAATTAAAATTATTGCTTGTTTTATTCCCTGCCAGATAATTTCCATAATTATTTAATCACATCAGGATAAAATAACGGCTTACCATATTCTGCTACACCAAATTCTTTGATAATAGCCTGTCCCTTTTCTCCGGTTATAAATTCCACAAAAGCTTGAGCTCCCTCATAATTTATATCAATATCCTTATGTTTTTCCGGATTTACAGGAATCACTCTATAAGGATTGAAGAGTATCTCGTCCCCCTCCACTAAAACAATCAGGCTTAGATTATTCTGCTGCGCCAGATAAGTTCCTCTATCAGTCATGGTGTAAGCCTGTTTTTCATCAGCGATCCTCAGTGTTTCTCCCATTCCCTGACCACTTTCTATATACCAGTCACCCTGGGGGGTAGTCCCAGTTTCTTCCCATATCGCTATTTCTTTCTTATTGGTGCCGGAATCATCTCCTCTTGAAACAAACAAAGCCTCACTTGCAGAAATAGTTATGTAAGCTTCCACTGCTGTAAGTCCACTGGTATCTGAAGGATCATCTTCCGGTCCTATTATCACAAAGTCATTATGCATCACATCTCTTCTTTCAGTTCCATAACCTTCTTCAACAAACCTGTCTTCTTCTTCTCTGGAGTGTACCAGTATAACGTCTGCCTCTCCTCTTTCTCCCATAGCAATTGCTTCTCCTGTACCAACAGCTATAGGTTTTACTTTATAGGTGGTTTCCTCTTCAAAAACAGGGATTAACTCATCCAGAAGACCACTGTCGTAAGTGCTGGTAGTGGTTGCCAGAATAATTTCAGTGTTTTTTACTTTGTCTTTACATGAAAATGCAAAAACAGAAGTAGTAATTATAAGTACAGACAGCATAAAAATTAAAAAAACCTTTAAAAATCTAAATTTACTCATTTCTGCTTAATTCATTTATATGTTTTTATTATTGGTTTACTTATTATTCAGTGATTAAATACTTTTTTCACCTAATTATTTTCCATTATTTAATCATATTTTGCAGATAACATTACATTAACCGCAATTAATACAATTATGAAACTTAAAAAAACCAGCAAGGAGCTCTTGCTGGTTTTATATAATAATCCAAGCTAAGTCCCCTTTCCAAATATGGGAGGCTAGCCCGTTTTCAGACTAACCCTACCGCTTAAACTTCATAGCTTCAAAGCCTTAGAAAATTTAAGTCGGAGACAATATTTAATTTTTACCTATATTATTTACAAATCCTGATTCTAAATTATCTTATTTTAAATGAAAATTTTCAAATGTTTATTTAAACGTTTTTATGTATTTTTAAACACAATCTTTAAATTTTAACTCAAACTAGATGTATCTTAACCTTTTGATCTTATCTACTCTTCAAGCAAAAAACTTCAATTTCACTATCTTTTTTTATATCCCCGGCATCTTCTGGAAAAACTGCAATACCATCAGCTTTCGCCATAGAGGTTAGTATGCCTGATCCCTGCACACCTGTAGATTTGAAAAAATACTCATTATCTTTTTTCTCAAGCATCACCCTGACAAAATTAGTTCTGCCTCTTTTATTCTTAAAATCATGATAAGCTCTGGCCATTACTGAAAGTCTGAACAGATTATCATCTCCAATTATCTTCTTGATCAATGGTCTTACATACATTTCAAAACAGACCATAACCGATACAGGATTCCCCGGCAATCCGAATATAAATCCATCCTTATATTTCAGGAAAACCAGCGGTTTCCCGGGCTTCTGGTTTACCCTCCAGAATATCAACTCTGCTCCAATACCAATCAGGATTTCCTTTACAAAATCATAATCACCGACAGAAACCCCTCCACTTAATAATAGAATATCACACTCCGATAAAGCCGCCCGTATTTTTTCCTCTAAGATTTTTTTCTCATCTTTAGCTATACCATACCTGATATACTTTATGCCTATTTCCTTCAATTGAGCAGATAAAGAATAACTGTTGCTATCCCTCACTTTACCTATCTCTAATCCCTTATCTATCTCCAGAAGCTCATCTCCAGTTGATATTATTCCTACTACAGGAGGATGGTAAACCAGTACTTCGCTCTTACCCAATGAAGCCATAACTCCTATATCTGCAGGAAAAATCTTTTTCCCTTTCCTTAAGACTTTATCTCCGTTTTTTATATCTTCCCCTCTGTATCTTATATTTTCTCCCTCCACACATTCCTTAAAAACCAGGATACTCTCTCCATCCTTTTCTGTATCCTCTTTCATCACCACAGCATTACAATTTTCTGGAATAGGGGAACCGGTCATAATGGGTATGCAACAACCAGGATTAACCTTTACAGTTGGCACTTTACCAGCAGGTATATCCTCAGCCAGCAATATTAATCTTACAGGGTAGCTCCTATCTGCTCCTTTTATGTCTTCTGTTCTTACTGCATATCCATCCATAGCAGAATTATTATAGACCGGTATATCATCCTTTGAGATTACATCTTCTGCCAGTATCAGGCCCAGGCTATCAAGTAAAGGAACTTTTACAGCTTTAATTCTTATACTGCATTCAAGCACTTTATTTTGAGCTTCTTTTACAGAAAGCATAATTTTCTCCAGATATAGTGGGTATATTATTTATAGACATTAATATTATTATTTTAAAATAAACATGTAAAGTAACTAGAGATCTATTTTAACCACTTTTGAGGTCTCGAGTGTCTAAGCTAAAAAGAATATCAGGCTTAGAAGCTATAAATGTACTAAAAAAATTGGGATTTGTACAGATTAGACAAAAAGGCAGCCATGCTATTTTAAAGAAAATAATTGATGACAAAGAAATAGGTTATGTCGTTCCATTACACTCAGAATTAGCTGTCGGCATATTAAGGGGAATTCTAATGCAAGCTAAAATTTCACAAGAGGAATTTGTAAAACACCTATAAATAAATTTAAAAAGACCTAACTGGCCATAGCGGACGAAGTTAGAACCAGGATTATTGGTTCGGATAGAGATATTTTTATACATGAATTGAATTATCATTAAAAATATTGCATTTTTCTAACAAAAATCTTATGATTTCAACAATAATCTTTATATATTTTCCTAGTTTCACGAACATACTACTTTCAAAAAAAATCTTGCTAATTTATGAAGGGAATAATGAATGAACTCAATTATAAGAATAATAAAAAATGTTTTCAGAAACAAAGGTAAGAATATTGCACTTATGGCAGTGCTTACGATTTGTTTCATGTTGGGTATCTTGATGATAAATGTATATGTGCTATCAAATTCACAAATTGAGCATGCAAAGCAGACTCTGGGAACAAAACTAACCCTGCAAGTAAGCGAAGAATATTTAAGAGAATTTTTTAAAGAGACAAAAGGTTCTGAGCAATATAGCGAGGTTCCATATTTCTTTAGTAAAAATGTAGTTGATGAAATACTGGCAGACCAGCATATTCTAAGTGCTGAAAAAATAGTTATTGGTACTTTCCAGTCAGAGGACCTGATATCACCGCTACAGCTGTTGTGGGAAAAACAGGATAAATTTACGGATTTTAAAAAAGGAGGTAAAGGGGAAGCAGTTCCTGGTGAAAATGATAAAAGTGACCTTTTTGAAAGAATATACTGGGAGTTTCCAATTATTGGTGTAAGCAATCTGGAAAATCTTCCTGATTTTGAAACTGGAAGACTGGAGCTTGTTGAAGGGGAATATTTTGAGGAATATGATTTAGAAAAAAATGTTTGTGTAGTATCAAATGACTTTGCAGATGCTAATAACCTAACTTTAGGGTCAAGCATAGTTGTAAATGGATGGATAATACACATTAAGGGAATCTTTGAAAATGTATCTTTAAAAGAAGAGTCTACAGCTGGCGAATTAAAGATGGCAGGTCTTGACAATATTTATATGCCTCTTAAAACTTCAAGAACACTTCTATCACTGGAGGATGATGCATTAAATATTGTAGGATTTACAGCAGATTCCTATGATAATGTAAATATTGCACTTGAGGAAGCAGAAGCAACTATTGAGGAATCAGGTTTTGGGGAAAAGCTTATAATATCAAGTAA
>Ga0114921_10001021_pt1 | contig 12445 bp, 13 predicted proteins | sample BentaG_FD_87016 | JGI IMG/M metagenome (GOLD analysis project Ga0114921, IMG submission 87016) | Deep subsurface microbial communities from South Atlantic Ocean to uncover new lineages of life (NeLLi) - Benguela_00093 metaG | ecosystem: Environmental > Aquatic > Marine > Oceanic > Sediment ...
ATCTGGTTTCTCCATTTTACCTCCTATTTATTCTTATTACGGAGTTTCTGAAGAGCTCAATAAATGCTTTATTATATTAATTAACAGCTCTTGTTGTCTAGGGGGGTTGCTTTCTCGCGCGAGAAGGTTCAAACAAAAAGGGGACAAAAAACTTGCTTTTTGAAATTTGTATGTTATAATGATTAGCAGTCTTAGCGTTAGAGTGCTAAAATAGATTTAAGAAAGGAGGTAGTATGGCAGCCAAGATTCGACCCTTAGGAGATAGAGTAGTAATCAAGCCTCTTCCTAAGGAAGAAGTAAGTAAAGGGGGGATTGTCTTACCCGACACAGCTAAAGAGAAACCTCAAGAAGGTAAAATTATTGCTGTGGGCCCGGGCAAGCTATCCGAAGATGGCAAGCGGATAGCCATGGAGGTAAAGGTGGGAGACAAGGTGGTTTATTCCAAATATGCTGGTACTGAATTTAAGCTGGACGACGAAGAAGTGGTTATCCTGCGTGAGGGCGATATTTTAGCTAAGAGGAGTTCCTAAAAGGAGGTAAATAAATGGCAAAGCAATTACTTTTTGGTGAAGAAGCAAGGAAAGCATTAAAAGTAGGCATAGATACCTTGACTGAGGCAATTAGAGTGACATTGGGGCCACGTGGGCGCCCAGTAGCATTAGATAAGAAATTTGGGGCTCCCACAGTCATAAACGATGGCGTTTCGATTGCCAAGGAAATAGAACTGCCTGATCCCTTTGAGAATATGGGAGCTCAATTAGTTAAAGAAGCGGCAACAAAAACTAATGACCAATGTGGTGATGGCACCAGCACATCTGTTATATTGGCTCAAAGTATCGTCAGTGAAGGTTTTAAGAATATTGCTGCTGGCACTGACTCTCAGGCTTTGAAGCGTGGCGTAGAGGAGGGAGTGGGAGCTGTAGTGAATGAACTTAAGAAAATGTCCATTCCTGTGGAGAGCAAGGAACAAGTGGCTCAAGTAGCTGCTCTATCAGCAGCTGACCAGGAAATTGGTGGTTTGATTGCTGATGTCATGGAGAAGGTAGGCAAGGATGGAGTTATCACTGTTGAAGAGGGTAAGGGGCTAAAATATGAAACCGAGTATGTTGAAGGCATGAAATTTGACCGAGGTTATATCAGCCCTTATTTCGTCACTAATGCCGAGCAGATGAAGGTAGAGTTGGAAGATCCCTATATACTCATCACTGATAAGAAAATTTCTGCCTTAAACGATATCTTGCCTACTTTGGAGAAAATTGTGCAAACTTCCAAGAACATTGTTATCATCGCCGAGGATTTGGAAGGCGAACCCCTAGCCACCTTGGTAGTCAATAAGCTGAGGGGCACCTTAAGCCCTCTAGCAGTTAAGGCACCTGGCTTTGGTGATAGAAGGAAAGAGATGCTTCGTGATATAGCCACTCTTGTTGGAGGCACAGTTATATCTGAGGAGACTGGTAGGAAGTTGGATTCGGTGACTGTAGATGACTTGGGGCGAGCTCGAAGAGTAGTGGCTGATAAGGATAATACCACCGTTGTTGAAGGGAAGGGCTCGAAGGAAGCTATCGAAGCTCGTATTAAGCAAATTAGAGCCCAGATTGATACCACAACATCTGATTATGATAAAGAGAAATTACAGGAGAGGTTAGCCAAATTGGCTGGTGGTGTGGCGGTAATCAAGGTAGGGGCAGGCACTGAGGTGGAGCTCAAGGAGAAGAAACATCGGGTGGAAGATGCACTATCAGCTACAAGAGCTGCTGTAGAGGAAGGCATCTTGCCTGGTGGTGGTATTGCACTGCTTAACTCAGTAGCAGTTTTGGGCAAGCTTGATGTCAGGGATGATGAGGCCACTGGTGTGGCTATATTGAAACGAGCTTTGGAAGAACCTATTCGCTGTATAGCTGCTAATAGCGGTAGAGAGGGTTCGGTAGTGGTGAATAAGGTTAAGGAAAGCCAGCCTGGCATAGGCTACGACGCAGCTAAGGATGAGTTAGATGTTAACATGGTGGAAAGAGGCATCGTAGACCCCCTTAAAGTTACTAGATCCGCTTTGCAAAACGGTGCCAGCATTGCCAATATGATCTTGACCACTGAATCCTTGGTAACTGACATCCCTGAGAAGGAAAGAACACCGGCAATGCCAGGGGGAGGATACCCCGAGTATTAAAGAGTAGTAAGAATCGCTGAAATCTGAAGAACCGCCTAGCCAGGCGGTTCTTCTTTTGTAAGCTTAAACTTTAAGTAATTCCAGTAAAGATTCCTCTTTTTTTACTGGTCCCACTATAGCTAAATTAAGTTTTTCATTGGCTAAAAGTTCCTCAGCAACTTGCTTTAAATCACTGGTGGTAATGGCATCAACTATAGAGATGATTTCATTTATATCAAGAATCTGCTGTGTCAACAACTCCTGGCCACCTAGCCATAGAGCCATATTTTGACTATCCTCAAGTCGCAATTGTAACCTTCCTTTTGATAGCTCCTTAGCCCTGGTAAGCTCATTTGATGTAATTCTTTGTCTGAGTTTGGATATTTCCTCGAGGATGGCGACAATAGCAGTTTTAAGTTTTTTAGGGTCAACACCAGCGTAGACGGTAAATGACCCTGAATTAAGAAAATGGTCCACATAGCTATGGATATCGTAGGCTAACCCTTTGTGTTCTCTAATCTCCGTGAATAGACGGCTGCTCATTCCGCCGCCAAGCACTATGTTAAGTAGATCAAGGATAAAACGTTGTGGATGGGAGCGGGGAAATCCGTGAACAGCAAGGCAAAGATGTGCTTGCTTACCATCTTTGGACTCAATACGTAACCTTGGGTTCGTTTGTTTATCATCAGTTATATAATTTGTTGATAGCTTTCCAGCAGACCATTTGCCCAATAGGGGTTCAATTTGACTCAGTGCCTGTTCATGTTGTATATCGCCCGCAATGCTAATCACAATATTATTAGGTACATAACGGTGGGCAATGTAGCTTAATAGCTGCTCTCTGGTCGTTGAAGTTACTGTCTCTTTATCCCCTATGACTTCGCGTCCTAGAGGCTGCTGTGGCCACAATAGCTCATCTATAAGCATACCTACGCGGTGTTGTGGGAGGTCTAGATTCATGTTGATTTCCTCAATGATAACTTGTCGCTCTTTCTCCATATCTTCGGCATCAAAGCGAGAATTAAGCAGTAAGTCAGACAGCACATCCAGAGCGATAGAGAAATGAGAACTTGCTACCTTGCACCAGAAAATAGTAGCTTCTTTGTCTGTGCCGCCATTGATTATGCCACCAACGCCTTCAATATCTTGGCTTATTTCCTTAGCTGTTGGCCGTCGCTGTGTACCCTTAAAGTATAAATGCTCACTAAAGTGAGAAATGCCTGCCTCATCTTGATTTTCATAGCATGAACCAGCGCCTGCGATGAAAGCAATGCTTATTGAGCGGCTATGTGGCATAGTGCTTGTGATAACCCTTAAACCATTATCAAGAACAGCCTTGTTATACATTATTGAGAATTCTACTCTGGCATTTATTCTCCCGTCAAAGAAATTGTCTTGGGGTAACTGGAGAAGAGCACTGCGACTGCCCCTAAATCATTTGTGCTTGATTTTTACACTACACCGTGTATAATTTAGTTTAATGAGACAGCGGAAAAGAAGGCAGTGGGGTAAGGGAAGCGTTCGGGCATTAAGGCGGCATTTGGGGTTAACTCAAAAAAAGCTAGCTGAAGAATTGGGCACACGGCAGCAGACTATTAGTGAGTGGGAAACAGATATGTACCAACCTCGTGGGACTTCAGCTACTTTGCTTAGCATTATTGCTGAGCGTAGTGGTTTTAATTATAAGGTTAGGAAAGAGCATGGGAAGCATTAGAGTGGGCTGTTGTGGCTTTCCTGAGAGCCCAACTTGTAGCATAAAGGTAGCAAAGGGAAGATAAAGGATTAAAAAATTTTGCCTATGATTACACGTAAGCGGATAAAAATATCTGAGAAACAGCTTTCGCTAATATGGCAGCGATTGTTAGGGAAAAAGCTAACCACTGAGGAGGGTAAGCATCTTAGGGTTATTTATCTTGGCAGGCTTAATGGTGATAATGGCCCTGATTTTCGGGATGCCGTTATCGCTATGAACGAGTCTAATTTAATAAAGGGAGATATAGAAATTCACGTTAAATCTAGTGATTGGTATGGTCATGGCCATCATAGTGACCCTGAATATAATAACGTAGTTCTTCATGTGGTAGCGCAGCGTAATGCTAGCTCAGTTACCTTTACACAGAATAGCAAATCTGTTCCGGTAGTATGTTTATCGTGCGACCACTGGTGTCAAGCTTATTTGATGTCTTACCAGCAGCTTCCTTGTTTTCAAATAGCGAAGTGTGAGGATAAACAAGCATTTATGGGGCTATTGGGTATTGCAGGAAAGGAAAGGTTTAAGCAAAAGGCGGCTCTTTTTCAGGTCAACTTACACCAGGAAGGGGGAGGGCAAGTGCTTTTCCAAAGCATGGCGAGAGCCTTAGGCTATTCTAAGAATACTGTATCTTTTGAGGAGCTTGCTCACCGGCTACCCCTCAACTTTATACAGAGGACAGAGCTAAGGGAAAGTTTAGTTCTGAAGCAAGCTTGGTTATTAGGCACAGCTGGTCTATTACCCTCCCAGCGGTCGCGTAGAAGATTTCCAAAGGGAAGAGAGACTCAAGAATTGGAACAGGTATGGCAGCTAGTTGGTAAGGGGGCTAAAACTATGAGTGAAAACGATTGGCACCTTAGTCGTGTATACCCCAATAATTACCCGGTGCGCCGCATTGTAGCCCAAAGTTACCTTCTGCAGCGATATTGTAAGGAAGGGCTATTGATGGGGATGCTACAAGCAGTAAGGAGTGCACCTTTGATGGCTGGATGCCGAGTGTTGGAGAATGGCTTGATTGTTTTTGGCAGTGATTATTGGCAGAAACACTTTGATTTGGATATTGGAGCAAAAACAAGGAAATCAGCTCTTTTAGGGCATAATAAAGCAGCCGAAATTGTGGTTAATGTTATATTGCCGTTTGCCTTCGCCTGGGGAAGAATAACTGGTGAATTGGGATTAAAGGAAAAGGCTATCGAGTTTTATAATCATTATCCTAAGCTAGTTGATAATGGGATAACGCGTCATATGGTGAGGCAACTTTGCCTCGAAGGCGTATCGGATTTCACTGCTTGTCGCCAGCAAGGTTTAATTTATCTCTTTAGAAACTATTGCCGCGAGGGAAGGTGTTCTCAATGTCCCTTGCTCCGTTAACCAAGGCTAAGACTAGGTACCACATCTAAGTTATAGCCACTTATTTTGCCGGCTTGAAAATGATAATAGCCACAAGCAGCGACCATGGCAGCATTATCGGTACATAGGTGGGGAGGGGGAACGAGCACAGGCATTGGTGAAGAGTTAAGGAAACGCTCCGTTAACAGCCTGTTGGCTGCTACGCCACCGCTAAGCAAAATTTGCCTCACTCCTAATTCGCTTGCTGCCTTGATTGTTTTGTTGACCAGGACATCTACTACAGCGCATTGAAAACTTGCTGCGGCGTCAGCTACCAAAGAGGCTGTGGTCAGAATTTCCTCCCTTTGGGCATAATGCCATAGAGCTGTTTTTAAGCCACTGAAGCTAAAATCATGGCTGCCACTAAGCCAAGCTCGTGGAAGGGATAGACAAGGAGTTCCAGACTTGGCTAGCTCTTCGATAGCTGGACCTCCTGGATAACCTAACCCCAAGATTCGAGCTGCTTTATCGAAGGCTTCGCCAGCGGCATCATCCCTAGTTTGCCCTAGTTTCTCGAATTGCCCATGACCTTTCATCAATACCAAATCGCTATGCCCTCCGGAAACAATGAGACAGAGGCAAGGGAAGCGAGGCGATTTTTCCTTCCGTAGCCAGTTGGCATAGATGTGTGCTTCAAGGTGGTTAACTCCTGTAATGGGTAGTTGTTTAGTTAAGGCAATTGCTTTAGCTACATTAACTCCTACTAGCAGTGAACCAGCTAAACCAGGGCCGAAGGTTACAGCGATACCATTGATGTCTTGCCAAATAACCTTGGCTTCAGTTATTGCTTTATTTATTACAGGAATGACAGTGAGGAGATGTTGTCTTGAGGCAACCTCAGGGACTATGCCACCGTAGCGGGCATGGATATCTATTTGTGAAGCCACAATATTAGATAAAATTCTGCTGCTATCCTCAACAATTGCTGCTGCGGTTTCGTCGCAGGAAGTTTCAATACCTAGAATTTTCACGCTACCAAATTCACCACTTATTTTAGCATTCCCTTATTAGTCAGGTATTTTAATAGGGAAGCAATGCTTAGGCAAGAGGAAGCCAGCGAGGTTGGGAGGATTTGCATTTGGGCTATCTTATATGGCTAGATGTAGTATAACCCGTAGCGCCACAAGCGGAATTTAGAGAAAAAATTATCCTAAGAGGACATTTTAATCGCTGTTTTGGAGGTAAAAATGATTAACTTGCTTTGAAATATGGTATGGATTAGAATAGCTTAGTTATGTCGGTGGGGGTAATTAATGAAATGGTTAATTATAGTAAATTCTGCGAGCGTTTAAAAGAGGAAAAAAAACAGCTAACTGAGAGACTGGAACAGCTAAGGGCTCGGAGGCAGCCATCAGGGGAAAGACGAGAGGGCAGTCCCTTTGGCAAAAGGGAAGAGGAAGCAAGTGAAGTATTTGAGTTAGAGAAGAGATTAGCTTTAGAGCAGAAATTAAAAAATACCCTCGCTGAAATAGACTATGCTTTGGAAAAATATGAAGCAGGCACCTATGGGCTATGTGATTCCTGTGGACAGACAATAGAACAAGATCGCCTTGAAGCATTGCCTCAGGCAAACTTGTGCTTGAGATGCAAAACACAACAGGCAAAGGATGTAAAAAGGGCAGGATAGAGAGCAAGCAGGTAGTACTATCTCTAGTTACTACTGCACTGGTGATTGCTCTTGACCAATTAAGCAAATCTTGGGTGAGAGTTAACCTGGCACCAGGGGAGTCACTGCTAAAAGCTGGTTTTTTACGACTAACCTACGTGACAAACACTGGCTTCGTTTTTGGTTTGCCTGCCAACCAAATTTTCCTTCTAATCTTTACCACCGTAGTTATCTTACTGATTATCCCGTTTTTTTTCTATTACCTATCTGTGCATTATCGCTCTCCTATCACTAGTTTATGTAGTATATGCCTTGGCTTAATTCTGGGTGGTGCCGTTGGTAACTTAGTAGATCGCCTCCATTTTGGTTATGTAACCGATTTTATCGACATTCGCCTGTGGAATGATTTCCATTGGCCGGCTTTCAACTGTGCTGATGCATCTATAGTGGTGGGTACCTTTATGCTGGCTTATGCCCTGTTTCGGTCGGGGTTGTTCAAAAAAATCTATGAGCACAACCGAGAGAGCAAAAATTAAGACGCTTCAACTTGTTGCCCATACGCCAAATATACGTTTAGACAAGTATGTAGCTGTAGCTCTTCCTCAATTTTCTCGAAATCGCATACAGAAGTTAATTAAGCAAGAATACGTTCTAGTTAATGAGCAAAAGGCGAAGGTGAATCAAAGATTAAATGATAGTGATAAAATAACGATTAAACTTCCTCTAGCTACTCATCCTATAGCTGAATTGATACCCCTAACCATAATTTATGAAAATGAGGACATCATAGTTGTAGATAAACCCGCTGGTCTCGTTGTTCACCCAGCTCCAGGGCATTCCAGTCATACGCTAGTTAACGCTCTTCTGGCTCACTGCCCTAGTTTAGCTATGAATAGCGATTTAATACGCCCTGGCATAATCCATAGGCTGGATAAAGACACATCAGGGCTTATAGTTATGGCCAAAAACGATTATGCCCGGCAATATCTAGTCAGTCAATTTAAGAGCCATGCCGTAACGAAAGGCTATCTTGTCTTGGTTGAGGGGAGGCTATCTCCAAAGCAGGGAGTAATAGAGGCACCTATTGGACGAGATTTCCACAATCGCAAGCGAATGGCAATAGTAGAGACAGGTAAAGAAGCTAGCACACAATATAAAATTAAAAAATACCTGAATAACTACACTTTACTGGAAATCACTCCTATAACTGGGCGCACACACCAGATCAGGGTGCACTTAGCAGCTATTGGTTATCCTGTGGTTGGTGATCGCACTTATGGGATGAAATCACCTTATATCAGGAGGCAATTTATGCATGCTTACCGCCTTGGCTTTCGCCTGCCATCGACCAATGAATATCGGGAATTTACCAGTTCTTTGCCGCCAGACTTAAGGCAGGCCTTAAAGCTTTTTGCTTATGGTGCTTAAAAAGGGCTTGTCTAAAGCATGAGGATATGCTATATATTTCAATATGAATTTAAATAGAAAGGAATTAACGAAGTGAAGTCCTTTGATCAACTTAATAATGAGCAAATGCAAAGAGAAAGCAACTTTTTATCCTACCTGATGGAGGGAAGCAAGGCGGGAGAGCTGGCTAATTTTGAAGCTGAGCCAAGCGAGCGGCGGAGTGAGATTCTATTCAAGGTAACTACAGATATAGAAGATACTGAGAATGCTCTGAAGCAAGTAGAACAACTTACACAGAGGCTCAAAAAGCACTTAGGGCAGCTAAAAGGCTTGCAACAAGTCCTTTCCAAATAGCACTTTTAGGATCCTTATCCTTCTAACGATAGTGTAAGGGCTAAATGTGCCGTAATGTTGTAGTTATGGAGCCCACGTTAAAAACATCAATCAGAGTTCGTTTTGCTCCTAGCCCTACTGGCTACCCACATTTAGGTAACATTAGAACCGCTCTGTTCAATTGGCTTTTTGCACGCCATCATAATGGTAAGTTTATCTTACGTATTGAAGACACGGATACCGCTCGTAAGGTAGAGGGAGCGGTGGATGCCATACTGGATAGCTTAAAGTGGCTTGGGCTGGGTTGGGATGAGGGCCCCTGTTTTCAATCGCAAAGATTACATTATTATCATGAAATCGTAAATACATTGCTTAAAGAAAATTGTGCTTATCTGTGCTACTGTCCCCCGGAGCGGTTAGAGGTGATGCGCCGGGAACAAATTAAACGAAAGCAACCGCCAAAGTATGATGGCCACTGCCGATATTTAACGCGGCAGGAGAAGGCTCAACTGGAAGCAAGCGATATTAATCCTGTGGTTCGTTTTAGAATGCCCCTTGAGGGAGAGACTACTTTCCATGATTTAATCCGTGGCCAGGTAACTTTCAAAAATAGTACTTTGGATGATTTCATTCTGCTTAAATCCGATGGCTATCCAACATATCATCTAGCTAGCATAGTGGATGACCATTTAATGGCTATTTCCCATGTCCTTAGAGCTGATGAGTGGCTCTCCAGCACTCCTCGACACATATTGCTTTATCAAGCTCTAAATTGGCAGCCTCCGCAATTTGCTCACTTGCCTATGATGCTGGATCCCGACAGAGCTAAACTCTCTAAGCGACATGGCGCCACTACCATCATTGATTACAAAGAACAAGGTTATCTTCCTCAGGCGGTGATTAACTTTCTAGCGCTGCTAGGTTGGTCACTGGATGATAAGACTGAATTGCTAAGCCTTGAAGAATTAATAAAATACTTTTCTCTGGAAAGAGTAAGCAAAACTGCGGCCGTCTTTAATAAACGTAAGCTGGAATGGATGAATGGAGTTTACCTGCGGCAACTGAGCCCAGAAGAGTTTGCTCAGCAAGCTACTCCATTTTTAGATAGAGATCTACCCTCTTCGATAAAACGCCCGTTATCCAGTAATTACGTTTGCCAGGTTATGCCTTTGCTTCAAGAGCGCTGTAAGACTTTAGCCGAGGTTTCCCAGCTTGGTGAGTTCTTTTTCCTTGATGAGTGGCAATATGATACCAGCCTACTTTTAAGTAGTGGGTTAGATGCTAAAACCGCTGTCCAAGCTATTGAAGTTGCCTTGCAAAGGTTGGAAGCAGTAGAAGTCTGGGATGCTATTTCACTTGAGGGAATTCTACGCCCATTGACTGAGGAGTTAAACTTAAGTGCAGGGAAATTTTTTGGCCTATTGCGAGTAGCCACCACAGGGCGCACTGCAGCACCACCCCTATTTCAAACTATGGCGGTACTGGGTAAAGAGAGATGCTTCAAACGACTCACTACAGCCTTGCAAAGGATACCCACTCTGCTATGAAGCGAAACGCCACGCGATATACGAGTATGTAGATTGGGAAATTGACCTCAGAAATCAAACCCGCTAACATAGATAATTTAATGCTAGAAATTGAAAATCTGAGCGTGGAAGTAGATGGCAAAAGGATATTGCACCATCTGAATTTGACTATTGCTGCCGGTGAAACACATGCCCTCTTTGGGCCCAATGCCAGTGGTAAAACAACGCTTCTCATGACTATTATGGGTTTCCCACAGTATAAGGCGAAGCAAGGAAGGATTCTGTTTAAGGGAAGGGACATTACCGCACTGGCTATAGATGAGCGAGCTAGGTTAGGCATAGGCATTGCCTTCCAAAGACCACCAGCAATACGGGGAGTAAAGGTGCGTGATATAGCTAGGTTCTGTCTCCATGATAGGCAAAATGGTGAGCTAGTAGAAGCGATAGCTACCAAAGTGAATGTGACAGAACTGTTAGACCGCGAGGTAAATTATGGTTTCTCTGGTGGTGAAATCAAATGTTGTGAGCTATTCCAATTAACGGCGCAAAGGCCGGAGCTTATTTTGCTAGATGAGCCTGATTCTGGCGTTGACCTGGTGAATATCGGCCTGGTGGGCAAAGCTATAAATGAGCTATTACAAACCAGTGCTGGTTTGCTCATCACGCATACCGGCCATATTCTTAATTACGTCACTGCCCAAAAAGGACACCTATTGTTCAATGGTAAGTTATGCTGCGAACTTGAACCCCAAGAGCTTTTAGCCACTATCCAGGAATATGGCTATGCAAAGTGTGCTGAGTGTCCCAAATACCTGAGCTTAAGGAAATGACGAAGAGAGATTTAGCTCAAAAGGCAATTAATAAGCCATCTCCTCTGGGAGAGGATATTGATTTGCAAGCGTATTCCCCAGATACGGAGGAGAGCCCTTATGCCCCAGACCTTAGCAAACTCGCTACCCAGGAAAAGCAGTGTATGCTCAATGTCGGAGTAACCCCAGATGATATGAGCCAGAGGGCAGGCACATTTATTCAGATGGATCACTCTGTCATACACAGTTCTGTAAATCGAGATGGTCTGGAGTTATCAAGCACCGCCGAAGCACTTAAAAAACATGATTGGCTGAGGGATTATTGGTGGCATGCTGTGGATGTGGATGCTGATAAGTTCACGGCCTACACTGAGCTTCAGCGGTATAATGGCTATTTCATACGAGCCCTTCCTGATTCCAAGGTTATCCAGCCTGTTCAAACTTGTCTCTACCTCGCTCATAACAACTTAGCCCAGAAGATACATAACATCATAATTGCCGAGGAAGGCTCAGAGTTACACATTATTACTGGCTGTACCATAGCACCCATGATAGCCTCAGGACTACATATAGGAGTAACTGAAATCTATGTTAAACGGGATGCTAAGGTAACCTTCACCATGATTCATAATTGGTCTCCCCAGGTTGTAGTGCGTCCCCGCACCGCTATTATTATTGAGGAAGGCGGCATATTCATCAGCAATTACATATGTATGAAGCCTGCACGTACCCTCCAGATGTATCCTAAAGCAAGATGCGTAGGGGAGAATGCTACCGTCCGCTTCAACAACATTCTGGTAGCTCCTGCTGGCTCAACTATAGATGTAGGTTCACGTATGCAACTGGAAGCTAGGGACTGCCGCGCTGAAAGCATCACACGTGCTATAACTACAGGTGGCATTATCCTCGCCAGAGGTTATATCCTGGGGAACGCCCCCGATGTTAAGGGACATCTCGAGTGCCAGGGTTTGATACTCTCTGAAAGAGGAACGATCCATGCTATTCCCGAGCTTGAAGGTCGGGTTCCTGAAGTTGACCTATCCCATGAAGCTGCGGTGGGCAAGATTGCTGAGGAGCAATTAGAATATCTTATGGCTCGTGGCTTAACTCGTGCCGAAGCCACTGCGGCAATAGTACGAGGGTTTCTGAATGTTGATATCGAAGGCTTGCCAGCACAGCTTAATGCCGCAATAAAGAAGGCAATCGATAGCAGTGATAAAGGGTTCTTGTAACCCTCAGATCAAATATCACTTTGGCTGGGGTAACTCCCCAGATGAGCAAGTATTCTTCTATCTTCTCAGCTATTCCTACTTAATCAAAGACTAAATCAACAGCCAAGATTGCCGTATATTTTAACCTTCATCTTGACTTAAAGTAACACACACATTCCTTCACTGTGAAAATGATGTTCTCGGTAGCTACCCCACCACTATTATCAGCTACTGTTACCGTAACAGTAGCCTTACCTCCTTCAAGAGGTGC
>Ga0114921_10001022_pt1 | contig 12444 bp, 9 predicted proteins | sample BentaG_FD_87016 | JGI IMG/M metagenome (GOLD analysis project Ga0114921, IMG submission 87016) | Deep subsurface microbial communities from South Atlantic Ocean to uncover new lineages of life (NeLLi) - Benguela_00093 metaG | ecosystem: Environmental > Aquatic > Marine > Oceanic > Sediment ...
CACAAGAATTCAATATAGATAATGTCGCTTACAATCTTGACAAGATGGCGGAAATGGGAATAAACACATTAAGGATGTTTCTACCACCATGTATCAATTGGTTAAGCAACATTGATGGCGTTAGAGATCGTGTTGGAACTGTAATTTCTATGGCTGCAGAAAGGAGAATCTATGTCATCCTAACAGGTTATACTGTTGGTGCATCTGCAGGTCAGACACCTATTCCATGGGACCCGTACACTAAAACAAATGAGCGAGGAATATTCACAAGTTCAGACGATTATGTAGACTTTATGTTACAACTTGTATCATACTACAGTGGCCATCCGAATGTAATCTACGAGTTTTGGAACGAACCTCACGGTCCGATACACGAGGAATTTTTCAATGTCTGCCAAGATACATTAAACCAAGTACGAGCATCTGGAGACACGCACTTGATGATTTACGAGTTTGGCTACACAGGATACGAAAGTCAACAAGCAATAGTAAACCAAGGTTGGATACTGAATTATACACTGAATCCGAACATCACGAACATAGTGTATAGTGTTCATTGTTACAGATACATAGACGGTGCGGGTTACATAAGCTTTTTTGAGCAAAAACACCTGTATAACGACGTTAGACAACTGTTGATGGACAGCGGAAACGGCTTCGGCTTCTACATGCAGGCTGTAAAAGATTTAGATTTGCCACAGGGAATCTTCGAGTTTGCAGCTTGCAACAGAATACCTAGCGCCGATTGGCAGAACGAGTTAGAGGCTAACATGAACATGATGAGAGTTTGTAACGAGGAAGGCTTTAGCTACACACCTCTGCATTGGTGGGGTCAGGAAAGACAGTTTGGCATGTTCGTAGAAACTACTCCAACAAATCCATGGTTGCCTCCACTAAATGAGTGGGGGATCATCATAAGAGACGCTATTGCTGATGCATTATAATAGTGATGAAAACCCGTCAAAATACGACATCTCCCGAGGCTTAACAACGTTACTAAGTGTCGGTTAGCGCGTGCGCTAAATGTGGCTTGATTTTGCAGACTTCTTGTAAGCTGTTGAAATCACCTTCAGGTCCTCAAGTGCATCCTCTCCTGAAGGAGTCGGTTCTAAATCTCTCTCTATGGTATCCACGAAGTGTTGAAGCTCTAAATAGTATGGTGCGTAGAATCGAGGGGTGATCCCTATGAGAAGATGGAGGGCACTGATTAGCTTATTCGAAGATTTATGACAAGCAACAACATGATCAACACTTCCCATAAGCTCGACTTTTATCTGGTTTTTCATTGAATACCAACCAACGTTTATGATTGCCGTTGTTCCAGATTGAAATCTTAATAGACATATTGCGTAGTCCTCAACATCAAGATTGAACCTATATCCAAAGTGACACTTGACATCAGCAACTTCGCCCAAATACCATCGAAGCAAATTTATGAGGTGGGAACCCTGATCTATAAGGCAGCCTCCCCCAGTCTGTTTTTTCTCAAACCACCAACGGGGGACAGGGCGGGGAACTTGGCTTTCAGCTCTATGGAAGAATGGGCCATCGTTTATCATTGAAGCATAGGCGGTTTGCACATCGCCAACCACGCCACTAGATATTTTATCTTTGAGACTGCGGAAAGAAGAAGCGAACCGAAGCGGGTATCCGACCATCAACTTCACGCCATACTTCTTGGCTGTCGAAACTATTTCTTCTCCTTCAGTTGCATTCCTCGCAAGAGGCTTCTCCAAGAAGACGTCTTTTCCCTCTTCAGCAGCACGTATCGCACATCTCGCGTGAAGATGTGTGGGTAAACAGACTATAACCCCATCTATGTCGGAGTCTTTCAAAAGCTGCACATAATCTTTGTAGGTTCTTTTGACACCAAGATTCTCGGTGTAGCTCAAAGCTTTTTTTGAGATGTCGGAAGCTGCCAACAATTCCCCATGTTCAAGCTTCAAGCAGTTTCTAAGATGAACCTTTCCAATATTTCCTATACCAATGAGGCCGAGTTTGACTGTTCCCATGTTACCTCACCTTTTGTCTTTTCTTTTTTTTTGGGGACTCTGCTTCCATGTTTAATCTGAGAGACTTAGTCGTTTATCTAAGCCTAATTTCACCGTGAGCTTGTAGCCAAGGCTCATGATTTTATACTTGTAATTCATTCTTGGATATTTCCTAGCAAAATAGTCAATAGAGATTCCTTTTGCGATGAATGCGATATTCCCGATTCCTTCTTCGTGTGCCATCTTGATGTGTCTAACAGACCTGGGATTTACGCCGGCTATTTTTGCCGCGGCAGCATCTAAAGCCACAGGATCTTGGCTAGACATTACGAGGTCTAACTTGCGGGGGTGAATCCCTGAAACGATGGTTCCGTCGAGTATATATAGATCGAATTTCATGATTTTGTTGAGCGCTACAATGGCCTCGTCGAGTTTTGGATGATATTTGAATTTTTTGGGGTATGGGTTACAGCCAAAGGTGTTCTTCAACGAGCAGGAGACTTTAGTGTGTGCCAAATATTTTATTTTGGGAACACCAATTCGTAGGTCGGCGTTTTTTATGGTTCGAGGAATCATGAAAGAAAATGAATGGCCTCCAGCTGTAACTTCAACTCTGTCGCTCTTATCTTTGGTTAGATTGACCAATATCGCATTATGGTGTTTCGCCATTTTCTCATAGCCAAGTATCTTGAAGGCCTGTTTACATCTCATAGCCGAGGCATCAGACTCCACAATCGAAATATTTACTTTAGGTGAAACTTTGTCTCGGACTAGATCGACTAATGCACCTACGAATTTTGGGTCAGTGGTTTGACCTGTGGTGTAGTCCCAATAGTAGCACATGTTGGGTTTTATGACCACGTTTTTAATATCTTTGAGGATTCGATAGCCGATCAGTTCCAACGAATCGTTCAAGGCCTTTTTCACATTTGTTTTTCCAATCTTGACCAGGCTTACGAAACTCAATGTTATCCCTTCTGACACGAGTTGGACTGTTGCTATGTCGCATGTGTGCGAAAGTAGGTGCAGATTTTATTCGGTAGAAAAAAAAATCAGAGAATTGGAAGAAGCTTTCAGTTCTCCTTACTCTAGCTTTCTCCGGGTATAACTGAAAGATAGATTTCGGATTCACCGTTGCAGTATATCTTGTTTGAATTGTGTGGTTCAAAGGAAAATTCTAGGGGCTCGCGTGCAAAATTTCCTAGTATGACAGTTTCGTAAACTATGTTAAATCCCCTCAAGTAAACGTATGAACCGTCATCTAACGCTGCGGTATCATTAGATAATCTGCGCATTTTTTCGGTGGGCAACATGCCGTAGGCTGTTAATTGATGGGAGACTGAAATTCCATCTGCGTACACAAGAGCTGTGTTGTTTGATGCTTTTTGATTCAACCACTGAGCTCCGTGGACTTCTTGTTTGCTGGTGAATATATCATAAAGCTCTAAATTTGCCATTCTTCCCTGATGCATATTTAGCGGCAGCGACCAGCTGATGTCTCCAGTTATCGCGAAAACAAATCCGGTTTGAAACAAGAAGAAGGAAACCAGATATATAGATAAAAGTACTGAAACATGATTTGGTTTAATCTTCCGTTTCGGAATAAGAGCTAAAATGGTGTTTCCGCCTATAATGCAAACGGGGGCCAAGGTTAGTAGAGCTATCTGGTAGATCCTTGTAATGCCCATTGAGCCTGCAAAATTCGGAACAACGACTGACAACATAAGGAGGCTGAAGTTCAGAGATAATAAGCCTAAGAACCCTTCACTCATCATTCTTTTTCTTCTTCTTATTAATGCAATCATTCCTACAACAATAAGAAGTGTTGAGGTTTGGAACAGCACTTTGGAAATTTGATGGCTTATTGAGACTGTTTGACTCGCTCCAACTGCCTCCAAAACTCCACGAGATCTAGTTTCCGGGCTTAAAAAATCAGCGTAAAAATTTCTGGATATGAAGGAACCCGTGTTCAATAAATCGGTGAATGCTGCCCCCCTAGTCGTATATATGTACCAGCCAAACGCTAAAACGAAAAAGGAAACAATCTGGATCGTAGTTATTAGTTTGGGTTTTTTCCTGATTAGTTGCGAGAGCCAAATGAGAAACATTATGAACATAGAAATGTACGATAATGAGTAGTGCGATACTATCAATCCAGCGCTAAAGATTAAGAAAAACATGTTTTTCCTTGACGAATCCAATTTCTTATCGAAAAGCACGAAAAGCAGTAGAACAAAGAATAATTCAGCCACCATTTGACGAGTTGAGAAAAGAGTGAAAAACACGGAATTCGCCATAAAAAAAAACAAAGATAAAAATGCTGTCGTTTCATCGAATTGTGTACGATATAGCTTGTATAATCCTACAGTCAACGAAGAAAAAAGAAAAGGATATAGAAGCTTGAAGAGTAAATTTCCTTCTACACCGGAGATTTGGGAATAAATAGTTGGGAAAATTGTTACGCTTAGCATCCCATTTACTTTGTCAATGGAGAAATCCGTTGAAACACTCGATGAATTCCAGCGAAGTGAGTTTTCGGTTAATCTAGAAACATAGAACTCGTAGTAAACATCGTATCCAATGATATAATTCGTTATCAGCGAAACGTGAAGCAAAAGGGAAATCGCAATCATTAGTAATATGAAACAATTTAAGTTCGAAAAGCATTTGATTCGTCCTGACAGAACGTACGCGAGAACCAACCCAGATATTGTGACTATTAATAGAAGCAAGAGGGTGTTACTTCCTCCATTATTGACTACATACGTGCCAGCTATGCTTAAAAACGGAAGACACGCAAGAAGGAAGATCCAAGGTGGTAGATTTTGTATTTGCAAAGATATTTTGAAATCTTTCTTGAGTAAGTAGTCTACCAAACACGAGACAATCGTGAGTAGATTCATGATTATGACTATTGGCCATGTCGACAGCGGGTTATGAACCCCGAGGATTGGAAATACATCATTGATCACTAATCCTAAAGACATCCAAAAAAAGACACTGAGTCCTATAGAAAATAAACACGTTTTTCCCATGTCACGCTCTTTCAAATCAACTAATCTCAAGAGTACAAATCCGGGTATAAAGACAAAATAGAGTGAACCGATGATTTGTCGGGCAATTGGAACATCAAATATTATGACCAGATTTGTAAAGAGTTGAAACAAAAGTATGAAATCCCAACCCTTCATCTCTACCCGATTTCTCTTCAAACGAAAACCTCACAACTCTTTTCATAATAAGCCGTTTCTAGTAACACAGCAGAGGTGCAGAGTTTTTAAACGTAAGGGCAAGAAACTGCGCACGTCTTCATTTGTTGCTATGGGCTAAGAGCGTAGTTTTGCGCGCGACAGCATAGCATTGTCCTTGCATTTTCAAGTTGTATCAAGCTTTGCAGGCGCGTTTTTCAACCATTATATGATAAATCGTGTGCGCGTTTCGTAAAACCGAAGCACCAAGCCGTCATCTTGAGAGCAAAGTGAAATGGTAACAAGAAGACGGATCTTCGATGCGTTAACCTGAGAGCTTCAGGGGTATGCAAGGCTCCTGCGACAAAGCCTGCAATGGGATTCATTCTGTAAGGTGAGAATATGTTTCGGTTCTTACGAAAAAGGTCATGATCGCCATAGCCGTACCACGAATACTTATTCCATAGTTTTTTCCAAGTATCTACTCGTTTTTCATAAAAGATAGTTGGGCTTCTGTCAAGAAGCCAACCTGCGGCTTTAACTCTATAGGCCGCATCTTGATCTTCCCCAACACCCTTCATGCGATAGTCAAAACCGCCTACTTCTCTGATAGCATTGACTCGATAGATTGATCCACCTGTTCCAGGCAACTTCTCATTCAGTGACACTTCTTTGCAGTCGTATAATACGAAGACAATATTTTCCAAGAACGAAACCGCATTCTCCCCCGAGCGCATTCCATATTTTGCTTTAGCGATTCCTATTTTGTGATTCTTGTCCATAAACTCTACTTGTTTTCTCACGTGACCTCTTGGCAATGTCATGTCCCCATCAACCCAAATAATATATTTGCCACTTGCGTTGCTAACCACGACATTTCTTGCTGGTCCTAGCCCCCTCCACTCTTCGTGAAAAATCCTTACCCTCATATCTATCGTAGAAGCACAGTCTAATATGACCTGTAATGTGCCATCTTCACTACCGTCATCAACGAAAATTACTTCCATAAGTTCATGTGGAAAATCTTGATCTATAATACTGTTTATAGTCTCTTCAAGGGAAGATTCACAATTTCTCACGCAAATCCCTATTGAAACCTTAGGCTTCATTATGCATTCCTCTCAATGTGAGAGCGATAGATCCGCCTCACTCCTAAAAGGGCCAAGTTATCATTAGTTGAGGCCTTATCATCTTGCGCGCGCTTTTAGAGAGTGGCTTCTGAAGAAAATAGGGAAAGATAAACGTCAACTAGTTGTTTCGTAATCTTTTGCCAATCGTATTTTTTCACTGCTAGTTCTCTTGCCTTTCTACCAAGCTTCCTAGACAGATTCTTGTCTTCAATTAACTTGATTACTTTAGCTGCAAATCTTTCCATATCATCCTCCACTAAAACATTTACGCCCTCTTTGATTTCTAAACCCTCTATGCCTAACGTAGTCGAAACCACTGGAAGGCCGCATGAGAAGTACTCGATAATCTTCAATCTCGAACCTGACCCATGAAACAGTGGTGCTATAGCGACATCGGATACTGCAAGAAAATCAGGAACGCTATTAACAACACCAGTAAAGATCAGATTCAAATGGTTTAAAGTTGGCGAGGTTCTTCCAACTATGAGGAAATTTACAGTGCCGGTTTTCTTTCGAATTAGTGGAGCAAGCTTTGAAGCTATTACGTGAACTGCTTCTTGGTTGGGTGAATATTCCATGTTTCCCACGAAAACTACCGTAGGGAAATTTCTTAGGCGATAGCACTCGTGAACGCGCTTCAAAGATTGTTTACGTGCTAATAAAGGAGCAAAGATGTTCGTGTCTACTCCATTAGGAATAACCCATATTTTTTTCCGCTTCACTCCTGATTTCAATAAGATTTGCCTTTCCTTTTCAGAAACTACCAATACTATATCAGCGCACTCGTAGGCCATTTTTTCCAAGAAAGTCTCCGCAATCTTTCTAAAGAACGAACGCTTAATTCTTAAAGCTTGAAAAACATCATGAGAATCAATTACAAGCGGTTTCTTCAGTATTCTCTTGATTAACAGTGGCAAAAAACCTGCTGCCCAAGGCTGCTCTATCTGAATCACGTCAGATTTACGGATTATCCTGCTGACTTCAAAGACAAACATAAAATCGTAGAAGAGAAAGGACAATGGTCTCGATACTCTTAACAATCTGCTCAAGGCGTATAGGAGGCGTAAGGAAGAAATGCCGTTTATTTTTGAAACAATTATGCCCTCAGTTTGTTCTATGGCAAAATTGGTAGCCGGTATTACTACACGCACTTTCTGGCCAAATAAAGCAAGATTTCTCGCCAGATTGAGAATTCTGATCGATGCTCCAGTATCTTTCAGCATTAGATCGTCAAAGCAGCTGACAATTGAAATTCTCATGAGATGATCTCTCAGAGCGCCATTTTTATAGCAGTGAAAAAAATTTTACCTTAATTGCGCACTTCTTAGTCGTAAAAAGGATCGAGGGCAACAATTAGTTGTTGCCATCCTTTAATACCGGTCATCTTTCTTTAGAAAACAGAGAGGCGTCTCAAAGGAAGGCCTCGAGCGCACACCTACTTCACGAAACTTCACAATTTCTTACACAAATACCATTCTTTTCAGTTTGGCGTGGTCATGAGGCGCGCAATCCATCCTGGTGTGACCACTTCAAATCCCTTCGAGAGAAGGAGGAATAACATCTTTGACAATCTTGCCATATAATTTCAGCAGTCCGAATTGAACATCCCACAACCATTTTTGAAAGAGAAAGCTTTCTCTTGGAAACTTTTTCCTAAAGGGAGCTAAGTCTTCTCCACAAGTTGTAATGCCCTTCGGATTTCCGAGCTTTTCTTTTATAGCAACCTTCAAGAACCCGACTTTAGACGGTCGGTAACCCATTATCTGGGAAGCGATCCAATCAATAGAAAATGGATCAATGCTTGCCATGATCAGCCCCAACTTCACTGGAAAACGACCCAACGCGACTAATCCATCTACGATTGTAAGGTCTGGATGTAAGATCTTATTTATGCCGACAATTGCTCTATCTAAAGATGAATGATATACAAATTTATTCGGAGAAGCTATGCAACCAAAAATGTTTTTGAGGGCGCAAGTGATGCGAGTTGCCCTCATTAGTTTCAATTTTGGCACATTAATGAAAAGATCACAGTCCAAAAGAGACTGCGAAACCTCAAACGTAAATTCATGTCCATTTACTAGGACACTTTCCTTCTTTAGAAAATCGTTAGAAAGATTGAAAAGCTTCACTTTCTTCTGCTTAGCCAAATTTTCATATCCTAACATAGGAAAGGCGTATTTTGTTCGCATTGCAGAGGCATCGGCCTCAACTACTTGAATTTGAGTATCAGCTCCATATCTTTCGCGAACACAATCAATGATTCCAGCTATAATCCGCGGATCAGTAGTATATCCAGTATCTGACTTCCAATAATAACAAAGGTTTGCCTTGATGACTACTGATTCCACTTGATTTCGCTTCGGGCTAAAACTAATAAGATTCCATGCGTTCGAAACGGATCTATTAATCTCGCTTTCTGAAAAGCCAGAACGAACCAAAGCAACAGTTGTACCCATTTGTGATCATCACTTGAACGAGTTTTTATCAGAAGCTTTGTATGCCTCTTCAATAAGTTCAACAGTCTTCAGGCCATCATTAGCGGAGATTTCAGGATTCAAATCATTTTTGATGCAATCAAAGAAATGGTTCAATTCCTTATAGTAGGATTCGTAAAAGTATGTGTAACTCAGAGGACGAATCTTTCTGCCAACAACTCTCCGAAACAAATTCTTGGTTCCCTCTTTAGCTGCATGAACGTAAGGATTTTTAGGGATCAAGTCATCGCTGGAAATATACCCTGCGTTTCCATGTAGAATCAATCGAAAGTTAAATCTCGGAAAAACTGTTTTTTGCCACCATCCAGCATTGATTATCCCCTTTGCAGAAGAATTGGAGCATCCTAGTATAACTATTGCGCCATCTTCCACAAGAAGATTGAATTTATAATCCAAAGAAGAGAACAAAATTTTGGAATCTCCTACGAAAAACCGAAAAAGATCAATTAGATGGTAACCAATATCAAGCAGAGCACCCCCTCCGCTCTTTTTCGGATCGAACCACCAATCGGAAACGGGGACGGGTACCGCAGGGTGAGAAAAGGGTCCGTTTATGACCTCCTCAATATTGATTACCTCTATGGTTCCAATATGGCCCTTCTCTGTTGCGTCCTTCATTTTTTCAATTGCATCAACAAACCGGAAGTTGTGACCGATCATAAGCTTCCTCCCACTTTTTTGCACTAGCCTTTCAATTCCGCGACATTCATCGACCGTGATTGCCAATGGCTTTTCTGTGAAGACATGGAGCCCACTTTCTAGTGCCAATCTAATACTTTCAAAATGCATGAAATTGGGTAGAGTTATGATTACTGCATCTAAGTTTCGACGATGTTCAAGTAAATCGTGATAATCAGAGTAAAGGTTTCTAATACCAACTTTTTTTGCCTTATTCAAAGCTTTCTTTGATGCATCAGCTGCTGCAATTATCTTAATGTCATCAACATGGGAACAATTCATCATATGCAGTCTGCCCATTCTTCCAAGCCCGATAATGCCCACGTTCAACATTTTTCTCAAATTCTCCTTTTGACCATATAGAAACCTATCCACGTTCTTGATAATTAGATCAACCTATACTGGCGGAGCACATCTTCTGTGAGCAAAGCTCTATTACTTGGTTTGCTCCAAACAACAAATTTCTTGCTCAAGGCGATCGAGAAAATAGAAAGGAGAAGTAAGAGGTAATTTTGGACAATCTCAAACAAATGAGACCCCACTCTAGGGATTAAGAATACCAAGAAAATAGACGCAAAATATGGAAATTTCCACACCAAATAAACTGTTGTCATCAGAAGCACAAAGAATATTACAGGGCTAAAGAGATATAGGAATACATAATTAATTATGACTCTTTTTGGACTCTTTATGCGTCCTTTAAGAAGCAAGTAGAAGTACTTCCCAAAAACTCGCACAAGCTGATTAGCTCTTCTTGTTTTTATGTTTATATTTTCTCTCCAAGTCACAGGAAAAGTTGTGAAAAATTTAGCTTCACGAACTAATATGGCTTTAGATTTCTTCTCAGCCATCATTATTACTGTACCGCAATCATCTGATCCCGTATTATAAGGATCAAAGGACTCCAGCAACTCTTTTTTGTAAGCACTGAAGCCACCCTCAAAAAAAGGGGTTGAACAAACTTTTGATTCACCAAGTCTCATAATGTTCATTATGTTCAAATGATCATCTTCTGTTTTCGTTACCCAAGAGTCACGGGAGTTCAGCAAAATCTTTCGTCCCGAAACTGCACCCACATCTGGATCAGCCAAGAAGGGCAAGGCCTTTTGTAGAATGTCAGAAGGCCAGAAACAATCAGCGTCTGAGACTATTATTATTTCACCTTCACAATACTTCAGAGCAAAGTTTAACGCAGCGGATTTTCCCTTCCTCTTACTCTCCACTAGAACCTTGGTATTGCTCTCTGGATGCCGTTTAACAAAATCATTTACTACGTCAATCGTATTATCACTGGACTTGCTATCTACTATAATTATTTGAGTCAAATCTTTCGGATATTTCACCTTATTCAAATTCTGAAGTTTGAAGCGAATAATGTTTGACTCGTTGTATGTAGGGACTAATATCGACACTTTCGGCATGTAGCTCTTGTCAATTCTCAGTTGCCAGATTTTCATGGAAGCCTTCTTCATAGAAACAAAAGTCAAACATAGGATACCAAATGAAAGAAAGCACAGCGCAAACCATAAGATCACCAGTGAAATCACTTCAATCCCACAACAATATGAAAAAATGTACAGACTTCCCATGCGCATTCACATGCGTGCATGATCCTACTCCTGGCATTTTGTCACCTGACTCCCACGGCTTTTATCTATCGAGATAAAATCTTTCTCTATTTCTTAGGAAACCTTTGATTTTGGGCAAGATTGGGCGCTTCTGATGGTTGGAGATAATAGCTGTCTCACTTTTGAAACTTCTAATTGCTGCTTCTTTTAGAATAAGATAGTTCGATACGTCAATTTGAACAATGTTGTGCCTAAAAAAGTTAAGAAGCTTGTCTATTATGGGTCCAAATCGCGAATATTTTTGATAAATTGAGTACTGATATTTCAATGCTTGAAGACCTATTTTTTTGATGGAATTTCTAATTATTCGGTTCGTTGCACGATGATCTGTGTGATCATCTTTTTCGTATGGGAAGTAAACCTCTGTCGGACAGCTTTCCTTTAATATTTGAGTGACCTCCTCTTCAGCTTCTTTCGAGTTTTCCTTCAGTTTTCCATCTTCAAAATCCAAGAAAACTATCTTCTTTTCCTGCACACCAAGGTGCTTTGTTGCTCGCTTAATCTCTTCTCTTCGAATCTCTTTGAGCTCTTCTGGTGAAGGATCCGAGTCTATACCTAACATTTCAGAGAAGGCATGTCTACCATCGGTCATAACAACTACTAGGATCTCATATCCTTCACTTATTCTCTTTGCGATTGTTCCGCCGCAACCCAGCGTTTCGTCATCTGGATGGGGAGCAAAAACAATCATCTTCTTGCTCATTTTACCCGAATCCTCTGTCGTTAATCTTGTGGCTTCAACTAACTAGCAGGTGGCGGACCTTCAATATCGAAGGTTTGTCTTTCAAGTATTAGCTCATCTTTTCGACTTTTCAACGTCAACACTTATGGAGACTCGCTGTAGCGAACAATCACCTTATGCAAACAGTATTATAAGAAATTTGGAAAGGCCGTAGAGCCTAATCGCATCTCTCAAGCTTCCATTGATCCGTATTCTTCGCGTCACCATAGCTTTAATCAGAGTAAGAGCCTTTCTTTTGCTCTTAAACAACTCTGAGAGCGTCAGATCGCATTCCACTTTCAAATCTGTGTCAGTTAGATCGTTTTCTTCTAAGTGTATCTCATCAGGGCTTATTTTCATTTTGAACGGAGGCATACCTCTAAAGTGAAACAAAACACTCATTTTCAAGCCTGCCAGTTTCCTCTTTATTTCCTCGTCAGACTTGGCAATTCGATTCATCTTCACCACTTTTTCCCGGATTTCTGATAGATTCAAGTATTTTTTATACACTGTAGTAGACGTAGGTACCTCAACCAAGCCTATCAAAGGACCATGTACATGTTCAACCAATTTTGGATCAATTAGACCATAACTCATGATGATGTTCTTA
>Ga0114921_10001023_pt1 | contig 12431 bp, 12 predicted proteins | sample BentaG_FD_87016 | JGI IMG/M metagenome (GOLD analysis project Ga0114921, IMG submission 87016) | Deep subsurface microbial communities from South Atlantic Ocean to uncover new lineages of life (NeLLi) - Benguela_00093 metaG | ecosystem: Environmental > Aquatic > Marine > Oceanic > Sediment ...
CCGAAGCAATCTCCAGACTGCCACGCTCCTTTCATCCGCTCGGTAGAGACATGATTATATAGCAGAGCTTCGCTCTGCAGCTACAATTCATAAAAAATTGCCCCGCCGGAGCGGGGTTAAAGGGATTGTAAAAAATGGGGTCAGTTCTATTTTTGGCCCTATCACAACTCTATTTAACTATTTTAATGAATCAAAAATAGAGCTGACCCCATTTTTTTACAATATGGGGAGATATTTCTGTAGTTCGTAATCTGTAACCTGAGTGCGATAACGGTCCCACTCAATCTTCTTATTATCGATGAACTTATTGAAGATATGTTCGCCCAGAGTCTTCTTAACAAGTTGGCTCTTTTCAGTAATCTGGATTGCCTCGATTAGACTCCCCGGGAGCACTTTTATCCCCTGGGTTTCTTTTTCCTCGTCACTCAAGAGAAAGATATCTTTTTCTATTGGCTCCGGCAATTCATATCCTTTTTCTATCCCTTCCAGACCAGCCGCCAGCATCACTGCAAAACCTAAATAGGGATTACAAGCAGGGTCGGGACTTCTCATCTCTGCACGAGTGGATACCTCCTCTCCCGGCTTATACATAGGAACACGTACCAATGCTGAACGGTTCCTCTGCCCCCAACAGATATAAACAGGCGCTTCATACCCTGGAACCAACCTCTTATAAGAGTTGACCCACTGGTTGCAAATTGAAGTAATTTCTTGAGCATGAAAAAGGAGACCAGCAATAAACGCCTTACCCTCTTGGGAAAGGTGATACTTATCCCGGGCATCGAACAAAGCATTCTTATTACCTTTGAATAACGATTGATGCGTATGCATACCCGAACCATTCTGGCCAAAGAGAGGTTTGGGCATAAATGTGGCGTAGACACCCCTCCTCAAGGCCACCTCCTTAACAATAACCTTATATGTCTGGACGTTATCTGCCATAGTCAGGGCATCAGCGAAGCGCAAGTCTATCTCATGCTGGGAAGGTGCCACTTCATGATGACTATATTCTACAGGAATCCCCATCCTCTCCAGATAAAGGACGGTCTCCTTCCGTAAATCATGAGCCATATCCAGAGGTAACAGGTCGAAATAGCCGCCTGCATCAAGGACTTCTGTGCCTTTATCACTCTTAAAATAGAAATACTCAACTTCCGGGCCTACGTAATAAGTATAGCCCATCTTTTTTGCCTTCTCCAGGTTCTTCTTCAGAATATAACGAGGATCTCCCTCATATGGAGAACCATCGGGATTCATTATATCACAGAACATTCTACCCACAGCACCTCTGGTCTTTCCTCCTTGAGTTTCTGAGTGCTCTGGGGAAAACTCCAGGGGAAGAATCTGGAATGTTGAAGGGTCAGGCAGAGCTACAAGGTCGCTTTCAAAAATTCTGGCAAAGCCTTCCACTGAAGACCCATCGAAACCCATACCACTCTCTAAGGCTCTGGGCAATTCCCTCTCTGTAATTGCCACACTCTTCAATTGACCAAGAATGTCTGTAAACCAGAGACGAATAAACTTGACTCCCTTTTCCTTTACCACCTTCAATACATCTTTTCCACTCATAATTCCTCCTTTTTAAGTTCTGTCTTCGGAGTAGCTCCGATAAATCGGAGCATCTTAAGACGTCCCGATAAATCGGGGCTACTCCAATAACATTAGAAGTGGACCCTACACTCCATGGTTGTTCCTTTGGTCGGCTCACCCTTAGCGTCGAAAGTCTGTCTATGGATAACGACCAAAGCTATATGAGGAGCAACATGGTATCCCACTTCTGTAGTAAGGATAGTATTGGGTCCTCTAACTTTAATTAAATCTTCCCAGGTGTCGGCATTTCTTTTATCATAAGAAAATAGAAGACTGAACTTATTCATCAACAGCGAAGGATGGACCTTCACAACAGCCCTGAGATGAGGATAGATATCGGTGGGGTCGTGATTGTAATTTTCGAATGAGGCTGAGAGGGTAATTTTATTTAGAATATTATAAACAAGTTCAACATAAGGTCCTATCTTTATCGGCTTTCTCGTCCCGGGAATTCTTGATGCTTTATCCTCTTTCCTATCAACCTCATAATATGAATCGAAATAGGAAGGGATGAAGTTGTATTCAAGTCTCCTGAATTCTAAACGATAACTTACCCCCACTAATATACCTCCCATAAAACCCAGAGCCCAACCATTTCCGCCATCAAGAGAAGAAGGAGTATACTTCTTCCCCAGGCTCATCTGGGCAAAATCTATATAGGATAAGATAGAGATAACCGGGTGCTCCAAGAGGGGAAGGTCCAAATCTCCTCCAAAGACTGTAACTTGGTCATCTTTGGTAGACCTCTTGGCGTCCGGGTCCTGGTCAGTAACACAGGTGAAGCCCACGCCGAGCCGGGGCAGAAGGGGAAGATAGGAATTATAAAATGGCCTATAATATACCCGACCTCCGTAAATCTCTGCCCGGGCAAGATTGCTAAAGAAAGATTCAAAGCCATGGGTTCCCAAATCGAGGTCCAACTCGAACCCGACCTTTTTTATATCTGGATAGCGAAGCATATTGGTATAGTGCGCTATAATCAGTCCATGCCCCAAGGTCACATCCCTAAATCCACCCAGATAAACATATACTGGCTCATATTTATAACCGTAACGAGCATACCAGATTTTCTCTATAGTTTTACTCCAGGTCCAATCTTCTTTCCTGAGGTTACTATTTTCATCAAAATAGAACTCCAGGTTCAAACCAAAGCCAAACTTCCCAATAGTAAGTTCAGGCTGTAAAGATAACTTATTATAGATTTTCTGCTCTCCTGTTTCAAGGTCAGTCAATATTACGGTTCCAAAGCTCCCATACATATCGAAAGAAGCCTTTGTAGACTCTTTTCTCGTTAGTCCTTCCTGTTGGGGGGACACCTTTCGTCCCTCTGTCTCCGGATATGGAGACTCAATCTCTTCTCCGTATATATAAGACCAGTTAACTGAAGCAAGTATTATTATTCCCAGTAATAATAGAGTGGCAAAAGTTCTTTTTTTTCTCATTTCAATTCCATGACTCGAGTTCCAAATTGGCCTCAGCCACAAGAGAGTCGAATGGCATAGGCACGCTATACTTCATTTTATAATATCCCACACAGCCAATCATTACTGCATTATCCGTACATAATGCTAGTGGGGGATAGTAAAGTTCTATTCCGTTTTTTTCTGCCTGATTTTTGAAAATATTACGTAGGTGAGAATTTGAAGCTACCCCTCCTCCCAGAACGACTTTCTCCATCCCTTTCTCTTCTATCGCATAAAAAGTCTTTTCCACCAGAGCCTTAATGGCAGCTCGCTGAAAGCAAGCGGCAATATCGGCAATTGACTGGGATTCTGTTGGCAACTTATGACTTCTGACAAAATTTACCACAGCGGTTTTAAGTCCACTAAAACTAAAATCTAAAGAGTCGTCCTTCATATGAGCCAGAGGAAATTTAATTACTTCAGCGTTTCCCTTTCGGGCAATTTCATCAATTATTGGCCCGCCGGGGTAGCCCAGATGGAGAAGCCTGGCAACCTTATCGAAAGATTCTCCCACAGCGTCGTCCCTGGTGCGTCCCAACAATTCATATTTTCCATAATCCTCCACAAAGACTAAATCGGAATGGCCACCAGATACGACCAAAGCAATAAAAGGAGGTACAAGTTTTTCAGTTGTAAACCTATTCCCGGAATGTTCTAAAAAATTGGAAAAAATATGTCCTTCTATATGATTAATCCCAATCAGGGGTAACTCAAAAGCATAGGCTATAGCCTTAGCAGTAGCCAAACCAATCAATAGTGATGCCACCAGGCCAGGTCCATTGGTAACCGCAATGCCATCCAATTCCTTAAAAGAGCATCTTGCTTGGGAAAGTGCTTGTTCTACAACGAAATTGATTGTCTCCAGATGTTTCCGAGAAGCAAGTTCAGGAACAACCCCACCATACTTCCTGTGGATATCAATTTGGGAAGAGACCACATTAGATAATATCCTTCGCCCATCCTCCACAACACTGGCAGCTGTCTCATCACAGGAAGTCTCAATACCCAAAACTAACATAAACTTTCCTCAAATTAGGTCGGTCGCCCTTTAGGGTGACGAAGACGGCACTCTGAAGAGTGCCCGACCAAGCTAATCTGTCACCATTTCTTCAATAATTCCGATAGACTTACAAATTCAATACCATCTTCTTCAAATTTAGGAATATACTCTGCTAAGGCATCGGCAGTAAATTTCCTATGGATATGACCAATACCAATTCCTGTGCTACGCTTGAGAACTCTTCGGCGTAATTTCTCCAGTTGCCGGCAGATAGATTTGTATTCGTCCTTTGTATCCAAAAAAACCTGGTTAGAAAGCGCAGACATTCCCAAATCCCGGGCGACCTCTTCGCCCACTGAGTGCGGAGAAGTCTTAGAATCGAAAAAGAAGAGCCCTTCTCTTTTCAGAACTGTCAAAGCTTCTTTCATCTTTTCACGATTAGCTGTGAAGCGAGAACCCTCATGGTTACTGACGCCAATAACTCCAGGAACAGTTTTAAGGTCCATCAGGATAGTGCCTTCTATCCGAGAAGAGTCCATTGAGACCAATAATGCTCCCGGTCCGGGATCGGTCTCGGGATAACCCTCAGGCTCCATAGGTAGGTGGAGAATTGTCTCATATCCTGAATTCTTAAGTTCCCTGGCCAGGAGAGTAGAATAAGGAAGTTGAGGTAAAATGGCGAAGGTTAAAGGTATATCCAGGCGCAGGAAATTCCTTAGCAGGTCTTTACGGTACCCGAGGTCATCGATAACAATACTGACTCTATATTTAGCCAAAGGGTAATGGAGAAGAAGATTTTGCATCACTAATGAATGCTTCCCAATTTTCATACTCAGCCGATCGCCTTTATCACTTAGTTTTGCCTCATAAAGCTCAGCTCTTATCTGCCTCAGGGAATCTACAAGCGATTTTCTGTAGCTTTCCATATTGATTTCCCGGGAAACCTGAACCTCCTTAGTTACCGAGACCCAGGAAACATTGTCTTTCTTCTTTTCTTCTCTATAAATTTTTATTAAATCTTTAGGAGTAACTCCTAATTTTACCAGTTCTTCATTAATTACTGCGTCGATCTGCTGAGATACATTTGTATAGTCAACAGGCCTGATTTTAAAATAGTAATAGATTGCGCCAGCCAGAACAACAGTTATAATTATAAATATCGCTATTTTTTTCCTCTTCTTTTTCTTTCTGGGCATCCTCTTACTTTTCTTTTTCTTTCTGGGCACCTTCTTCTACTCCTTCCAATATTTTTTCGACTCCTCTCTCTATCTCAGAGAATCTCTCCTGGGCCAATAAGATTTCCTTTGCCCGTTCGATTTGTGGATCTTTTATCTTTTCTTTTTCTCTCTCTTTTTCGGCTTTCTTAGGCAAACCGTATATTTTCTCTCTCTGCGTCATAAGCTTTGTCATGGTCTCCCGAGGGACTTCTACAACAATATCGGGAATGATTCCGATATCGTGGATTAAACGTCCATTAGGGGTATAATACTTAGCAGTAGTCAATCTCAAACCGGAACCATCCGATAGAGGCATCAAACTCTGCACAGAAGCCTTACCGAATGTCTTTTCTCCCAGGACAATGCCCCTCTTCCAATCCTGGATACATCCTGCCACAATCTCTGAACCCGAGGCCGAACCCTTATTCACTAAAATCACTAACGGTATCTTCTTATGTTTAGCCTTCTTTTCAGCAAAAAATTTAATTACCTGCTCCTCCCTACGGCCTTGAGTATAAACAATTAATTTTCTATCGCCGATGAAATTCTTACAAATCTCCACGGCAGTAGCTAATAATCCTCCGGGATTGTATCTCAAATCGAGAATTAAACTCTCCATTCCTTGCTTGTTCAATTTTTTCCAGACCTTATCAAACTCATCAGGTGTCTCCTTGGAGAATTCAGTCAATTCGATATAACCTATCTTATCAGTGAGCATCTTAGCGTCGGGAACGCTTTCTATCTTTATTATCGCTCTGGTTATAGTAAAGTCGATTAAATCTTTTTCTTCCTCTCGAAGAATGGAGATAGTAACTTCTGTCCCTGGCTTTCCCCGCAAAAGTTTAACCGCCTCGGAAAGTGTAATATCTTTAGTGTCTTTATCTTCAATTTTAATTATTTTATCTCCAGGCAAAATTCCTAATTCATATGCCGGTGTCCTGGGAAGCGGAGTAACCACAGTCAACCTTCCCTCTCGAATAGCAATCCTTATGCCCAATCCTCCGAACTTTCCTTCGGTTTCAGATTTCATCATCTGATGAGCTGTAGGGTCCATAAATTGAGAAAAAGGGTCTAATTTGCCTATTATCCCTTCACAAGCGCCATAAATCAATTCCGTAGCATCTACAGGTTCCACATAGTTATCCCTGACCAATGTGAGCACTTCGCTCAATAATTTTATCTGCTCATAGATTTCGCCTCCCTTTTCTACCACACCTTGGATAGGCTTATTGTTAATCATTACTAAAGAAAACAGTAAAAATAAGCCTAATCCTATACTCCACAAGATTTTCCTTTTCTTAAACATTTCTTTTCCTCCTGTCCCTATGGACTAAAAAGATTTTCGAGTGTAAAACGCTGCCACAAGAAGCTGTGTCGCAATGGTAGCCGACGGCTTTAGCCGGCGAAAAGATGATAAAACATGATAACGTTGGTAACCGCAGGCAAATGACCAGAGGTCATTTGGTCGAAGCTAAAGCTTCGACCTACGTAGGTCAAGGCTTTAGCCTTGACCAGCCTGAAAGGCTGCCTGCGTTCAACAAAGCGCAACTTAAAAGTTGCGACTACCAATTTGGGCTACTCCCCAAGCTACTTTTTGATAGTATACTAAAAACCGTGGTACTTGTAAAGGATTATCGATGGCGAAAAGGGGCATTTCAATTCCGCCACCTTTGTCCTATCCAATTCATTTGAAACTTTAATTAACTTTTTCTTGACAAAGTTATAAATTTATATTATACTTAATATGGAGGTGAAAGAAATGGAAAAAATAACCTTTGCCATCAAATTAAATCCTAATGTCTTAAACCGCGTTAAAAAATTCTGTTTACAACACGGTATCAAATATGGCTTCTTTGTGGAAAAGGCTCTACAAGAGCAATTAGAACGTGAAGAACTCAAAGAAGATATTTTAGAGCTAAAAGCCTTGCGTGAGCAGGAAAGATTTGCCATCCCTCTCAAGAAATATCTAAAATCACGTAATTCGCGCTAAGGAAGCTCCCGAATTCATTCGTGGAGAGGAATTAGGTAATGTATAGAATATTTGTTCTTCCTCAGGCACAAAAGGATTTAGATAGTCTACAGAGCAGAATATTTAATCAAATCAAAAATAAGATATCTCTGCTTTCTAATAATCCTCGCCCTTCTGGATGTTTAAAATTAACTCAAGAAGAAGGTTATCGCATAAGAACAGGAAATCACAGAATTCTATATCGTATCGACGATAAAGAGAAAATTGTCTACATATATAGAATAAAGCATAGAAAAGAAGTATACAAGTAAACTTATCAAAATAGCATTCTTTCCTATTTTATTTTTCCCTTCCATTATATATCTTTAAAATTCTCTGCATCAGGTCTATATTTTTCCTGGAACTTTCCCTCAATTTTGCTACTCTCGGAGAGAGTCGTTCAAGGAATTTCTGGCGATTTGCCAAAATTTCCTGCACTTTTCCAGCTATTTCAGCAGGCGGAACTGCCATATTTATTGCTTTATAATCCAATAACTCCAAAAAGCCTTCGACTTTGGGGTCGTAAAGGGGATGCGTTTTGGGTAAACAGATGGCTACAAAAGGCTTCCCCAAAAGGCACGCTAAAATGATTGAATGGAGCCGCATTCCCAGTATCAAATCTATCTTATTATAAAACTCAAACAGGTCCTCAATGTCTTGCCAGAGAAATAATCGGTAGTCATTCGTTCTGTTTGCTATTATATCTTCACTTATTTTTAAGTCCTCCAATTTATGGAAAGGTATAAAGATAATCTTCGATTCAATCTTTCTTACCAGTTCATCACATATTTCTCTAACCGTCTCTCTAAATCTCTCATCCTCTCCCAATCCCTGGAGAGAGACTCCAATAGCAGGTTGTTCATTAATAGTTACCCCTTTTCTGAATGTGAATCTGTCCAAATTGAACACCGGGTCAGGGGCAATAGAAACTGAAAGGTTCTTATTTAGTCTTTCTAGTTCAAATTTCGACAATTCGTCCCGAACGGTAATTAAATCCACAAACCCAAGAACTATTCCCGTAACCTTTCTACTAATTCTCCTTTTGATTGGTCCTACACCCTGAGAGAAGAGAAAAACCTTCTTGAAAAACAGCTTAGCCAATAGAATCAATCCCAGATAATAATAGATACTCCAGCTACTGGTGAGGTCCTGCAAAAGTCCTCCTCCACCAAAAACAAATAGGTCTGTGTGAAAAATTGCAAGGGCTACACTTAAAGGGTTCCAGCGATTTATTGCTTTTACTTTGTAGTTTTTGCCTGTTTTGGATGGATCTCTGGAGAGGACAGAAATCTCTATATTGTTATTGAGCCTTTTAAGTTCGTTCAGCAAAGAGAAGAGAATTAACTCATCGCCACCGTTATCGAAACCATAATAGCCAGCCACCAGAATTCTATTTACCATTTCTAACAATTTCTCCGCCCACGCCTGCTTCGGTAAGGTAAACTGTGCGTCGCCTCTACAGGCTCTCCAAAATTTGTGAGTAGTGTAGCCCTTTATGGGCGTAAATTTTACGGGCATAAAGCCCTACACTACTTTTCCTTGAGCCTTTCTCTTGTGCTTCTTCCGACAATGCTGACCAATAAGACTCCCACTATTATCCCTAACCAAATGCCATTTATTGTCCTGGCTAAAGAGATAACCAATGGCGTATGGGCATGGCAGAAATTATTTATTATAGAGACCTGTCCGATCAAACCGAGAATAACGAACGATTGCCAGCTTCCTGCTTTTAGCCCTAAATTTTCTTCTTTTCCAAACTGCGCAACCTGAAGGTTGCGACTGCCACCTTTTAAATACAGATATATTCCCAGAACCATTAGGGGATGCCCAATAAAGAACTCTTTTATTCTCGGTCGAACAATAAGTAATTTTTCAAGAATCTCCCTCGCCCTGCTTTCTATTTCCCAGAGAAATGGTCCGGGATAATTCCCGCTCCTCAGGAGAAGCACAATTCCCGCCAAAACTAAAATGGAAAGGATTAACAAGTGCCTAAATTCGACTTTTCTGGACAAAAATTCCGATACTCTACCTACATAAAAACGGATTAACCCTTTTTCTTTGAGAGATTGCTCCCGCCATCCAGACAGAAGGAACAACCCCATTATCAACGGAAGGATAAAAGAAACCTTCACGCCTCGAAACTGGTGAACTTTCAACATAAAGTCTAAACGACTGAGTAGACAAGCAATTAGAAGTCCGCCAAAGATAGTAGTAATGGTTACTTTAAGGAAAAACAAAACGGCTCGTAAGATATTCCCTTGCTTATGAGTCCTCAGTATTGATGATTCAGGAAGAAGTAATCCAAAAGTTAGCGCTAAAAGAGGGAAAGAGAGAGCAGCAATTAGAGCTACAGTCTGAATGAACAGTTTCTCTTGCCAGAAAAAAAGTATTAGTGCCAGAGAAGCAAATAGATAGAAATAGTAAAAACTTAAAGAAACAGACCTATGGAAAGAAATTAACCAGAGCGGAAGTATTAAGACAATTAAAAAAATTGGCAGGCGAAGTAAGTTTAGTGAAGCTGGGAGAGGCGTAAATGGTTGAGAGAAACCAATCTTAAAGTTACTTCCTAAAATAGCCGCCTTAATTCCTCTAATGTAGTCGAGATTGGATTGAATTTGTAGATTCTCACTACTTCCTGAGATGAAAGGCAAACGAATATAGAGTAGTCTAACATTCCTTTCTTTGACAGCTCTCCTGAAGCGGGTAATCAATCTGGAGACCTCTATCCCACCGCCCTGTTTGATAGCAACAATCTCTTCCGGCGAAATAGAGTGTACTCGAACTATTTTCTGATACAGGTTTCTGGTTACTTCACCCAAACCATCCTGATTCAAGAACTCGACAATACCCAACTTAACTCCTTCTATATCCAATTCTCTTCTCACTGAATCTAAAAAGTCTGGATAGCCTAAGATACTATCTCCGGAAAAGATAACTGCTGATATATTTCTCCAGTCGGTTACAGTGGAAAAGAGAGCCTGTATGGAAACTTCACTAATAACGGGGCTATTTGTGAGAAGTAGAATAGCCCCCAATCCATAATTGGCTATCCCTTCTATTTTTTCTGTGGAAAAACCTATCCCCAGCTGGGAAATCTCCCTTTCATCCATACCGTAAAGACTCAGGACCATTACAGATCTCTCATGCCAATTCCTCTCGGTTCTGTTAACTTTTTTTCTGCCCAGCTTCTCAACCAACATTCTCTCTATCTTCTCACCCAGACCAAAATCACTGGTTACAATGAAAGTATATTTCTCAATATCCTGTTTGATTAAATCTTTAAGGAAAATAGATTGAACTGGCGCCAAATACTGGGACTTCTTCACCTCCTCTCCGGTTATCAAAGTTAGCCTGCCCTCTGAAGATAGCCTCTCCAGAGTCTCCTCTTCGATAGCTATTGAATTAATGCCAGTTTCTTTTAACTCCAATAGAAAAGCATCAATATCATACCCCCATTGGAGACAGAGCTGAGTGAGTTCGCTATAATCGCAAGCCATTTCCACCCTACGGTTACCGGCTTCAACCCGCCAGCGGATTATGGATATCAGAATAGCTGAAACTATAGATAAACACAGAACAATAATTAGAACTTTCTTTTTCACTATTTTAAACCAACACATCAAGATAATCTTTGTAGTTTTTTAATTTTACACGATTTCACTTTAAATTACAATAAAAAAATAGACCTGAGTTTTTTACTCAAAGGTCTATTTTATAGAAAAAAATGGGGTCAGTTCTATTTTTGGCCCTATCATAACTCTATTTAACTATTTTAATGAATCAAAAATAGAGCTGACCCCATTTTCTCATTATAGTATTTTTAAGTCTTAAGTCTGCAAAATCAAATCCCGGGATTGAATCTTATTTCGGAGGCGGACAGAATACACCACACTCAGGCTCATAATACATTATTGCAGCTTCCACCCTGCCTTTATTAGTATGCTGAATAATCACGTGTGTCTGGTCAAGTCCATCGCAGGTGGCCAGTGGAACATTGTATCTGCCCCGCAAGACAATCTTCTGATTTGCTCCCAGTGAGTTATTCCGCCAGACTTGCTTACTGTTGCCGGGCAACGGCTGACCCTTCCTATAGGTAACCTGCTGGGGATATGGATACCAGGTGCGGTTACACGTACCCGAGTGATAATATTCTTGAATTGCTATTACGTCCAGATGCTGGTAAGTGCGGCGGCTTTTATTTCTAATATGCACTTCATAAGTCATGGGCATTCCAATATAATAGCCAGCCAAACCTTCTGACGTATAAAAATAGGGGTTGGTATAGACCACCTTTATGCTAAGATTCTTAAGTTCACCTTTATGCTTACCGTAGTGCACGTCTGCTGCCAATAGAGAACTACTGATAATCACAACTAACCCAAGGACAGCGATCAGGAACAATCTCTTTCTATCTCCCATCTTACACCTCCTTCTCCTCAAAGACTATATAAAAGAAAAGCCGAGTTGCCAGAAGCTTTAAACACTCTAAATTTGTTTTTTCTTCAGCAACTCGGCTTTTAAAGAGAGTCTATCGTCTTCGGCAGCCTGACTATCCCACACCCAGAATGCTGGGTGTGGGACTCTAAGGCTTTGCGTCCCCCTATACCCTAGGGAGTTGCTTTTATCGAACGATAGTTATTATCGTCAATAAAATTTTACCACGACTTTTTCAATTTGTCAACCTGTTTTTTTAACCATTAACGTCGGGAACTTTGGGATTTTACTAATTTCCCCCTTTCTTATCCATCGCTCTTTGATACAATTTCAAATATTCCTTCGTGGAGGCAACCCAGGAGAAATTGGCCTCCATCATATTGTTAACCAGCCTTCGCCAGGCTTCCTTCTGTTTATAAACAGTTATCGCTCTTTTGAGCGTATTTATCAGGGCAGTAGCCGAATATTCGCTTAGGAGAAAGCCGTTTCCTTTACCTGTCTCTGGCTCAAACTCTTCAATTGTGTCCGCCAAGCCGCCTGTGGGATTAACCACAGAAGCAGTGCCATATGCTAAACTGATCAACTGTCCCAACCCACAGGGCTCATAGCGGGAAGGCATCAAGAACAAGTCACAACCGGCATAGATTCTATGAGCAAGTCGATTATCAAAGGTAATATGAATTGCTGCTTTTCTGGAATACTTCCTGCCAATCCGGGAA
>Ga0114921_10001024_pt1 | contig 12428 bp, 9 predicted proteins | sample BentaG_FD_87016 | JGI IMG/M metagenome (GOLD analysis project Ga0114921, IMG submission 87016) | Deep subsurface microbial communities from South Atlantic Ocean to uncover new lineages of life (NeLLi) - Benguela_00093 metaG | ecosystem: Environmental > Aquatic > Marine > Oceanic > Sediment ...
GATTTCCAAGGCTTCGTCCTTCCCCGATGACGATATCTGCATTATACTTTCCTGGGTTTCTTGTAATACCTAAAGCTATTGGGTCAACACCGACAACAAATACTGCCTGTTTTTCTTTTACAAGGCTGCTGATCTCATCTACGTCATCTTCGAAAACACCGAAGAAATTCGGGTTTTCTATATACACACCAGTAGTATCATCATCAATATTTTTTTTGAGGTCATCCAAATCGATTTTCCCTGTTTTCGTATCGTATGCTATCTCTTTTATTGTTATTTCTGTTCCTTTTGTATAATTTTTTAAAATACATTTTTTATCCTTAGAGATGTTTTTGGGTATGACAAATGTTTTTCTTTTTTTGATGCGGTTGCACATCAATGCTGCTTCTCCTAATGCGGTCGCGCCGTCGTATAATGAGGCATTGGCTACATCCATGCCTGTGATCTCTGCAATCATGCTTTGATACTCAAACATGGCTTGTAAGAAACCTTGTGATGCTTCAGGCTGGTAGGGAGTGTATGAGGTATAGAATTCTGATCGGGCTATGATTGATTTTACTGCTGCAGGGATATAATGAGGTTTTATTCCACCGCCTAAAAAACTTGGCATTTCAGAAAAAGATTTGTTCTTCTTTCCTAATTCTCTCAGTCGTTTTTCTACTTCTTGTTGAGATACTCCATCGGGAAGGTTTAGATTGTTTATTCTAATTTTTTTTGGGATATCTGAAAACAACTCGTCGATAGTATGTAGTTCTATTTCCTTGAGCATACTTTCTTTAATGATGGAATTTGGAATGAATTTCATACAACCCTATGGGGTAAACAGCCATCTATTAAAGAAGCTTATCATGGTGTTTGATATGCATCTGTTGTTTGCATATTAAAAGGAGAAGTAAACTAACTTTGTAGAAAGAACCTTAGTTTGTAAACAGTGCTGCGGCATTGAGATTGTTCATAGATGCATCCCATATTTTCAAGGAAATTTTGTTCCATACATTGTTCTCGATAACGCTGACAACTTTACCGATGATTTGGTACTCACAAATGGTTTCGTCATTGATCTCATCATCAAAATTGATTGTGTAATATTTTCTAATTGAATCATGTTTGTTTATATGATATATCTCTCTGCACATGAGTCCTCCTTCATCCTTGAGGTAAAATATTGTATCTCCAGGGTTTATGGAAAAATCTGGGTGAGATGATTTTTGAAGAACAATGTACCCTGTATTTATAGTTTCAAGGTTTAGCGTGCTGCTTTTGAAGTATTGATAGAAGTCATGGTTGTTAAATGAATCGAGAAATGTATCGATTCCGATGAGTTGTGTTACTGTAATAAAGGGGAGGTTGACAAGGGCAATAAATGTGCAGATTTTCATCACATCTTTTATTATCTTTTTTTTCATCTTTCTACCTCTTCAGTGATATAATGTATCTTGCTAAACTTTGTCAATAACTGTATTTAAAAGTTTTGTGGAAAAATACCAAAATGAACAATTTACCATCTGTGACGAAAACAGTTCAAAAAAGGTGTAGATGACGTACAAAAAACATTAATCAAAGTAACTTTACACAGATATTTCTGGATTTGCACAAAATAGGAAATAATTCCTAATTTATTTTATATGTAATAAAATAAAAATCTCCTGTTGTAGGAGTATTTGACACTACATTCCATAAATAAATACGTAAATCTTCATCTAAAGAAGAGGAAGAATATGCATTATTACTAGCACTAAATGTTGTAATTATAGTAATATATTCATCCCAATCATAATCAATTCCATTAATTGAAATAACATAATAATCTTGAACTGCATTACTTTCTATTGAAACCGATTCAATATTATAATTTTGTAAAATTTCGCCATCATTCTTTATATGTCCAGCAGCAACAATTTCCAAAGGTTTATCGTTAATATTCTCCCATGTTATTGAATCATTTGCTAATTTATCACTTGTTACTGCTCCATCTGCAATCTTATCTGTTGATACTGTATCATTTGCTAATTTATCACTTGTTATTGCTCCATCTGCAATCTTATCTGTTGATACTGTATCATTTGCAATTTTGTCAGTTGTTATAGCATTATCAGCTATTTTTTCAGATAAAATAGAATTATTAGCAATTTCAAAACCCATTACTGCATTTAGTACTTCAATATTTAAATCCTCAAGGAATATTGTATTATCTATTATTTCATTACCTGAAATCGAATCTATTGAGATTTTTGATATACCCAAATCAGATATTTCAAGATCTGTTATAGCTCCATCAAAAAGTTGATCACCTGTTACCGAATCATCTGCTAGTTCACTTTCTGTTATTGTATTTACACCTATATTTGATGTTGGTAATACAAATCCTGATGCAAGAGCAATTATTGATAAAAAAATTGCAATACCTGCTAATCCTATTGAAACATTTTCGTTCATATTTACTCAAACCACCTTTTCTTTTTATTTTTATTAGGATATGCCCTTTTTTTCAGACTTTTGCGACAAAGCCGGATCTAAATTGATTTCCAAAAGGATTCTAATTCTTTGTCCAACTCATTAATCCATTTTTTAAAATCAAAATCATCTTTGTACTCCTCAGGATTTTTTCTTTTAGGATGCCCATCTCTTTCCATACACATTTCTCCAACTTCTTATTTTATTTCTATTGATTTAAATACCTGTCGTGGAAAAATGTCAAAATGAAAAATTACCAGAATAAATTGAGAAAATCTTTGATATTATATACAAATAATTTACATGAACAAGCTGGTTTTGATGATACAATAGTCTACCCCTTGTGAACATCCCTACTAGATTCATCATAAATATCCCAGTGGTGCTCATTGCCATTTAATATAATATGTAGACTAGACGGAGTTGATTCTTGGGTTATCGGAACTGCTTTTATCCAACAGTTGTCGCCTTTTCTCAGCATCTTGAATTCTATGTCGTTGATTGTTGTGTTGAACCTCTTGTATGTTTCAGCTATGGGGACACCTAAGAAGACAAATCACCAGAAGGTTTTAATGTTTTCGTTGAATATTTTGTTTGCATAATTAGCCAGAGCGTATAAAATTCAGTTAGCTGAAAAGAGCTGTAAAATTTATGATAAATTTACATTGAACATAAATTATAAATCAAAAATCAAAATGAATTTTATTAATGTTTCATGGGAAAATCATTTATCAAAGAAACATATTACATAGCGATTCAATGCACGATATTTGGATAGAAAAATACCGGCCAATAAAACTCGATGACATCGTAGGTCAAGAGTCTATTGTTGAACGATTAAAGGCATATGCAAAAACAAAAAACGTGCCTCATTTAATCTTTGCAGGACCTGCAGGAACTGGGAAAACAACATCAGCAATTGCTCTTGCAAGAGAAGTCTTTGGTGGAGAATTCTGGAAACAAAATTTCCATGAACTCAATGCAAGTGACGAACGAGGGATAGGAATTATCCGAGGTAAAATAAAGGATTTTGCACGAACAGCACCTATTGGAAAAACATCCTTTAAAATCATCTTTCTTGATGAAGCAGATTCCCTCACAACAGATGCACAAGCTGCGCTCAGGAGAACAATTGAAAGATATACGCACAACTGCCGATTTATACTTTCAGTAAACTATTCATCCAAAATTATTGAACCCATTCAATCAAGATGTGCTGTGTTTCGGTTTAAACCAATCAAAGCAGAGGATATCAAAAAATACATGCGTATGATTGCATCAAAAGAAAAACTGGAGATCACCCCAGATGGCCTTGAGACACTTATTTTTATCGCAAGAGGAGATATGAGAAAAGCGATAAACGTCCTTCAAGTCGGAGCATCTCTCAACAAAAAAATAACTGCAGAGCTGTTGCATGAAACCTCGTCTACAGCAAGACCAGAAGATGTAAAAACCCTCATCAACACTGCACTTGGCGGTAACTTTATGGCAGCGAGAAATCAACTATATGATCTCCTCATAAAATACGGGCTTTCAGGAGAAGATATTATTAGGCAGATGCATCGAATCATTTTCGATCTCACCATACCTGACGAAAATAAGGTGCAACTCATTGAAAAAACTGGTGAGACGGAGTTTCGACTTGTTGAAGGAAGCAATGAACACATACAACTTGAGTCGCTGCTCGCACAGTTTGTTCTAATGGGAAAGAAGCTACAGTAAATTATGTGTTTTTAAAAATTTTTCAACCACATCGTTTAATTCAGTCACTGTTTTCTCACCTACGCCGTACCTGATACGTACCATGGGTTTGTTTGCGTTAAGAATCCGTGTTAGATCAATTGGTGTACCACAGACAACAACCTCACAATCAGTATTGTTTATGGTTTGCTCTAGCTCATGTATCTGTTTCTTGCCATATCCTATGGCTGGAAGAACATTTGTTAAGTGGGTGTATTTATCAAAGGTGTCGATAATTGAGCCGACAGCAAAGCTTCTTGGATCAATGATTTCCTTTGCACCATTCTTCTTTGCTGCAACCATGCCTGCACCATACTTCATACCACCATGGGTAACCGTTGGACCATCTTCAATAACAAGTACTCTTTTACCATGAATCATCTCTGGATCCTCAGCTTCAACTGTAGAGATACCATCAATAATTTTCGCTGTAGGATTTATCTGTTTTACATTGTTTCGAACGGTTTCTATGTCTTCTTTCTTGGCTGTATTGACTTTGTTGATGATGACAACATCAGCATCCCGTATGTTGAGTTCTCCAGGATAGTAGGAAATCTCATGGCCTGCTCGATGTGGATCTGCAATCGTTATAAGCAAATCCGGTTTAATGAATGAAAAATCATTATTGCCTCCATCCCAAATGATGACATCTGCTTCTTTTTCAGCTTCTCTTAAGATTTTTTCGTAATCAACTCCTGCATAGATGGCTCCATCCATATCGATGTATGGTTCGTATTCTTCCCGCTCCTCTATCGTGCAACGATAGGTATCAAGATCCTCATAACTTGCAAACCGTTGAACCGTCTGCAATGTTAAATCTTTGTCATACGGCATCGGATGTCGTATTGAGGCAACCCTGTGGCCTTTTTTTCTTAAGATTTCAAATATGGTTCTTGAAACCTGTGATTTACCACATCCTGTTCGAACTGCACACACTGCAATGACTGGTTTTTTTGAGGTCAGCATCGTGCTTTTTGGTCCTTGTAAAATAAAATCAGCACCTGCTGCATTTATCATTGCTGATTTATTCATTACATAGGAGTATGGCAAATCGCTATAGGCAAAAACAACTTGATCAACATTGTTTTCTTTTATCAGTTTAGTTATTTTTTCTTCATGATAAGTTGGTATACCGTTTGGATATAGCGGACCAGAGAGTTCTGATGGGTCTTTTCTTCCTGCAATATCTGGTATTTGTGTCGCGGTAAATGCAACAACTTCATAGTTTTCATTGTTTCGAAAGTACACATTGAAGTTATGAAAATCTCTGCCTGCTGCACCCATGATAATTACTTTAGTTTTTCGCGTCAAGAATAGTCACCGTTTTGGCAGGTAACAGATAGTGCTTTATAGATTTTTCTTCAAAGGCAGTTGCTTAAGTATGTTTGTTTTTTCCATTAACTAAAAATAGCTTGTCCATAATTCTGAACTTGTAGAATCTGAAGATGTGAGGAATGTGAATAGAGAGGCTCTTCCGTTAATCATCGTTATTTTGATACCCCTTATTTTGGTGTCTCTGATATTGCTCTATTTCTATGGCTATGATGTGACGTTATATTTGAGAAAAATCGATGTCATCTATTATATCATCATCCTTCCTTTTGCTCTAGGTCTTTTTGCTGCATTACTAAAATGGAGAGAACCAAAATAGGTGTGTCCAATATGGTGGTACTAATGTCAATTATAAAGAAAGTTATAAATACAGATAAACCGTTTCAAAAAATTGTTAGATGAGGTGCACGTAAAGATTCAAAACTGTAGTGGGTATTAGATTAATCTCGTTATAACATAGTGAGATGATGGGATGCATATACAGGATAGGAAAAAACTAAAGGAGGGACGTTTTGAAGAAACATAGTGCCAGTCATAAAACCTCCCGACTTTCCTCCAAAATCTTGAATATCTCAGAAATAGAACGGGCTGTAGACAGGATTTTATTTGGAAATAGAGATAAATTAACCCATGATGTTAAAGACGTTAGAAAACAAAATCGTTCTGATACGATCGAAAAGATTTCCTCCATCGTTAGTGAAAAATCAAAAAGCAAAGAGTCTGCTGATAAGGAAAAGAAACCTCACGAATTCTCAAAGGAACAAAAGATTGAGGAAAAACCGTCTAAAATGAAAAATCTTGTAGTGAGTGGGGAGAGAGAGGATAAAAAACCATCTATTCATGAAAAAACTATTAAAAAAGATGCTGAGCAGGAAGAACCGTCTTTGAAAAATAAGGATTCAGGAGAATCCTCTGTTAGCGATATGTCTGGATCTTTTGATGGGTTGTTTGAGAAAAGTGAAAAGAGAACTGTCCATGGTAGTAAGACTGAAGAGTTTCAATTTGGAGGATACAACATAAAAACTTCAAGAAAAGACGGTAGTAAAACAAAGGAACATACGCTTGATGGAATACGAGGGAAAGAGAATGGGAAAGAACTATCTGCAATTGAAAAAATCATCAAAAAAGAGGTAACAGAATTTAAGGCAGAACACGTTGAACCGGAAAAAACTCATCGGGGAAAACTCGGGCATTATTTTTCTGAGAAACCAAAAGAAATTGGAGATGATGTTTTTACGAAGAAGGAATCTGATGCCGATAAACCTTCTTCATCCCCTAAAAAGATAAAACTCGAAGAGGTCACACCAGATGGTCAAATTCAGTTTTTAAAAGAGGCAAATCAACTGAAATCAATTACGTTAAAGAAACTTGGCTATTCAGAGGGTGATTGGGAGGAGCTTGATTTTTATCCATTAGAAGAACCATTTGCCTATGTTGAAATAATCCGTGAAAAGGAAACCCTTGATAAACGATATGTTTTGGTTGAAATCGGATTATCTGAAGAGGAATCACGTATTTTTAAATTTATGGGTGAGACGTTAAGTGGATTTAATGTAGATACTAAAGAATTGGAATCAAAAGGTGAGGAGACGTATCTCATTGAAAAGATGGAGCAGATTATCGAGGATTACACAGTTAAAATCACTCCTCAATTTAAGAAAAAAATTGTTTATTATCTGAAAAAGCAGTTCTTAGGGCTTGATAAACTTGAAGTCCTTATGAAAGATCCAAATATTGAAGATATTTCCTGTGATGGTTCTGGCGTAATGCTCTTCTTATATCACAGAAAATATGGTTCATTAAAAAGTAATGTAACATATGATGATGAAGAGGAGCTTTCTGATTTTGTTGTAAAACTTGCTCAAAAATGTGGTAAGCATATCTCTATTGCAGAGCCCATGATTGATGCAACCATGCCAGATGGCTCCAGGCTTCAGATGACGCTTAGCACTGAAGTTACTACAAAAGGTTCTACCTTTACGATTCGAAAGTTTAGGGAGGATCCTTTCTCACCCCCTGATTTGATTGAGTTTAATACTATGTCTTCTGAAATGGTTGCGTATTTGTGGCTGGCTGTTGAAAATGGGATTAACGCACTTGTTGCTGGGGGTACTGCAGCTGGAAAGACGTCCACATTGAATGCGTTTTCATTGTTTATCCCTCGAGAAGCAAAGATTGTTTCCATTGAAGAAACTAGGGAGATAAATCTTCCACATCCCAATTGGATCCCTGGTGTTTCTCGTTCAGGATTCGGTGAGGTTGTCGGTGGTAAGATCGTTGGGGAAATAGACATGTATGATCTCATGAAAGCAGCTCTTCGGCAGCGGCCTGAATACATTCTAGTTGGAGAAATCCGAGGAAGAGAAGCCTATGTTCTCTTTCAGGCAATGGCGACCGGACATACCACGTATTCCACTGTTCATGCTGATTCCGCTGCTTCTCTTATCCATAGACTTGAAGGGAAACCTATCAACATCCCCCGTATCATGCTTCAAGCCTTAGATATCGTCTGCATTCAGGTTATTTCACGTATTAAAAACAAGAGAGCACGACGATGCAAACAAATCATCGAAATCATCGATATTGATCCTACGACAAAAGAAATCCTCACCAATGAAGTGTTCCGTTGGGATCCTGTTGATGATAAATTTGTCTACTCTGGGAAAAGCTACATTCTTGAACGTATTCGTGGAGAAAAAGATCTCAGTCGAGAGGAGATGACACAAGAAATCAAACGAAGAGCTCATCTTTTGGAATGGATGAATAAGAATAATATCAGGGAATTTAAGAAAGTTGCAACACTTGTTGCTCAATATGTTGAAAACCCTGCTCAACTTATGGAGAAGATACGAGACGGTAAGTTAGTATGATCAAGAAAATTGCGATTTGTCCTCAGTGCAGTACAAAGATTCTTTGCGAAGGTGAGAAAGATCAGAGAGTTGAAGTAACATGCACCAACTGTGGCAAAAAAGGCATGGTTTTCTTTGAACATCTTGAAGAACTTGATTTTTATCCTGTAAACGAACCATTCGCGTTTATTAAAATATTAAAAGACCCTGAGTCTTTGGATCAATATTATAGGGTTATTGAACCTATTCTGACAGAACAGGAAAAAAAAACACTCCAGTTTATCCAAGAAACATTGATTAAGTTAATAAATGTACGTTTAGACGAAATTGAATCCAACAGTGTAGAAAAATTGCTTGTCGAACATATCAATCAGATCCGAAAAGATTATGATATAGAGATCGACGATGTTTTAAAAAAGAAATTTTTATATTATGTAAAAAGAGAATTTCTTGGCTATGGACGAATAGATCCGGTGATGAGGGATCCTAATATTGAAGATATCTCCTGTGATAGTTCTGAAGTACCTCTTTTTTTGTTTCACAGGAAATTTGGTTCTTTAAAAAGTAATGTACAGTTTGACGATGAGGAGGAACTCTCCATTTTTGTTGTAAAACTTGCTCAAAAATGTGGTAAGCATATCTCTCTCGCGGATCCCATGCTTGATTCAACCATGCCTGATGGATCTCGGATTCAGATGACGCTGAGCAGAGCAGTCACAACCAGAGGCTCTACGTTTACCATACGAAAATTCCGCTCTGATCCTATTACTGCAACTGATCTTATTGAGTATAACACGATGTCTGTGGAAATGGTCGCGTATATGTGGATTGCTGTCGAGAATGGTATTAATGCGCTTATTGCTGGTGGTACGGCGGCTGGTAAAACCTCTACGTTGAACGCGCTTTGCCTGTTTATCCCTCGAGAAGCAAAGATTGTCTCTATTGAAGAGACAAGGGAAGTAAACCTTCCGCATCCCAATTGGATCCCTGGTGTAGTCCGCTCTGGATTTGGTGAGATAGTGAACGATAAAATGATCGGTGAAATTGACCTGTTTGATCTCATGAAGGCTGCTCTTCGGCAGCGGCCTGAATATATTTTGGTTGGAGAGATCCGGGGGAGCGAAGCCTATGTTCTCTTTCAAGCAATGGCAACCGGGCATACTACGTATTCAACGTTTCATGCTGATTCAACGAGGTCTCTTATCCATAGGCTTGAAGGAAAACCTATTGATATCCCCCGTGTTATGTTGGCGTCGCTTGATATCGCGTTCATACAGATAAACGCTCGGCTTGGAGATAAACGGGTGAGACGGTGCAAACAGATTGTAGAAATTGTCGATATTGATCCTACGACAAAAGAAATCCTCACCAATGAGGTGTTCCGTTGGGATCCTATCACTGACGGCTTTAATTATTCAGGGAAAAGCTACATCCTTGAACGTATTAGGGCTCAGTATGATATGAGTAAAGAAGCGATGATGGAGGAGATCAAAAGAAGAGTAACAGTACTTCATTGGATGCGGAAAAATAATATTAGAAAATTTAAAGACGTTGCACAGGTGGTTGCTTTATATGCTGAAACGCCTGATCGACTTATGGAACAAATACGAAGTGGCGTAACAGTTATTAAAAATACCGAGAAAGAAGACAACTCGATAAAATCAAAGGAGAAAGAAACAAGTAAAAAGAAAATAATTGAAGTGGAGAAAGATAAAAATCAGGTTGAGGTTAAAAAGAAGAAAACTTCTTCATTCTTTTTTAAAAGAAAGAAAAAAATGGTTTTTAAGGAGGGATACCTATAACGTTAACTAATTATCAAAAAATGTGTTATGGGTGGTTTGGACGCATTGCCGAGGAAAAGGTAAGCGAGACACTGAAGAATGATTTACAATCTGCTCACATAGAAATCAGGGCAGGGGCATATCTTTCTACTGTCATGTTAAATTCTCTTTTAGGGTTTGTCGCTACTGCTGTGTTTATATGTGTTTTTGTCTTTTTTCTTCTTCCTTTAGATGGTGTCTATTTGACGGGAATGCTTGCGATGTTTTTCCTTTTTATTCCTGTTCTTGTAGGTGTTCTCATCTATGTTATCTCCCTGTTGTTTCCAGGAAGTAAAGCGAAGTCTCGTGGGAAAAAAATCGATGCGAATCTTGCGTATGCGCTTAATTTTATTTCAGCGATGTCTTCAGCAGGGGTGACGCCTACTGAGATTTTTAGAAGCCTTTCGAAGCAGAAGACATATGGAGAGGTCCAAGAGGAGGCAGCATGGATTTATCGGGATGTTGCTGTTATTGGGCTTGACATCATTACTGCGATTCGGAACAATATTCAACGGACGCCTTCGAAGAAGTTTAAAGAGTTTTTACAGGGACTTGTTGTCACTGTTACTTCTGGTGGTTCTCTCAAATCGTATTTTATGAATAAGACAGAACAGTATTTGTGGGAAAACAGACAAGCGCAGAAGCAACTTATAGAGAGCCTGGGGATTATGGCAGAAAGTTATGTGACAACTGCTGTTGCTGGGATACTGCTGCTGCTTATTGTTATTCCTCTTATGATGATTATTAGTGGCGATTGGAACAGCATGTTTCTTTATATCATGATTTTTATGATTGTGCCACTTATTCATGGAGGTTTCTCCTTTGTTATTAAATCGATGTGTCAGGGGATGTAAAGTATATGTTTGGTGATAAAAAAAAGAAAGATGAACCAAAGAAGAGAGATGAGGCAAAAGATGAAGATGCGAAGAAATCTGGGTTCTTCAAAGAACTTATCCTCACTGGTCAGGCCACCCGGCTTATCGTCATAATAGCAACGATTATTTCAGCTATCATCTTTGCTTTACTTGGGCTTCTGTCGTTATTAGGTATACTTCAAGCTCCTCTTTCTGCTGTTGATTTCTTTATTTTTGCTGCTCTTTCAGGAACTGGTATCTACGGGTTTTATGAAACGATGCGCCTCAAAAGAATCTACAAAATAGATACCATCTTCCCTGATTTTGTCCGTGATCTCGCAGAATCCCGCCGTGCAGGGATGACGTTTACCAAAGCAATATTGTTTGCGTCGAAAGGTAACTATGGGATACTTACTCCTGAGATTCAAAAGATCTCTCAACAAGTCTCATGGGGAAGTAGTGTGACCGATGCGTTGCTTGCTTTTGCAAACAGGGTGCGGACAAAATCCATAAAACGAACAATATCACTTATCATTGAAGCCAGTAAAAGCGGGGGAAACGTTGCAGACATCCTCGATGTCGCAGCACGGGATGCTCGGGAAATCAAAATGCTGGAGGCTGAAAGAAAAGCGAATATGAGTTCGTATGTCGTTGTTGTCTATGTAGGTATGTTTGTCTTCCTTGCGATCATACTTATCCTCTGTACTAGTTTTATCCCTGCTATGGTAGGTGGTGAAGGTGCAGCAGGTATGCAAGGTGTCATGGGTGGAAGCAAACTTGCGACACAAAGTGAGATTACTACGATGTTCTTTTTTGCCTGCATCATTCAAGGATTTGGGTCAGGTCTTGTTGCAGGTGTCTTTGAAGATGGCACCTTTACTGCAAGTGTCAAACATGTTTTTATCATGGTTTTCTCTAGTTGGTTTATATTTAAAATGCTTTTAGGAGTGTAAGATGGAGAGATGGATATGCAGTGAGAAACTCTCGGGCTTCATTTATAGTCAAAAACCAACTTCGCCCCAACTCCTTCCAGAATCTGAGATCTATTTTGCACATGATATTTGTAACCTTTACTGTTTTCCAAAAGTAAATGTCTGAAGCTGCCCACTTGTGTCCATAATATTTCATCACGGTAAAATATCTTATATAAAAATATTTCATTTCAGCAGAAAATCTTAGGGCTTAGTGTAAGATTGCCATAAGTCAACCATTTATTAGTTATCAAAAATGATGCCTTTGTGTGTCGTAGGTACCCTTAAATATTACTTTTTTATATCCAACTGCTAATGGCACTATGGCAAGGTAACTCAAGAAGAAGCAAAACAGGACGAAGAATTCGTTATGGACGAAGTAAAAAAAAGTTTGAAATAGGGAGAGAA
>Ga0114921_10001025_pt1 | contig 12424 bp, 11 predicted proteins | sample BentaG_FD_87016 | JGI IMG/M metagenome (GOLD analysis project Ga0114921, IMG submission 87016) | Deep subsurface microbial communities from South Atlantic Ocean to uncover new lineages of life (NeLLi) - Benguela_00093 metaG | ecosystem: Environmental > Aquatic > Marine > Oceanic > Sediment ...
CACCGGATAGGCACGTATCGCAGGCGACGCATGGCATGATCTTCCCCGCGAGACCTGTTTCTCAAACTCGCGCAAGACGAGCTTAAGAAAGCGACAGGTTTAAATATTGAACGTGTGATACATCTAACACGGTGTTAGAAATACTTAACATAATGTTAGAAATGAATAACAGAGGTGGACTGCCATGAGAAGGCAACACGCGTTACGAGCGTTGGGAGTGGCAGTGTGTTTGATAGGAGCCTTCCTGATGGGATGGGGCGAATCGATCTTGGGGGAGAACCATACTGGAATAGCGACTGTGATAGGAATAATAGGAATTGGGATGATCAGTACTTCCAAGAATCTGACACTCGCGAGGAAGCGAGTGAATGGAGGAAAATAGAGCGTAGGAGGATGATGCCATGGTTAATCTGCCTTGGTCTGCGGTTAGTATCGGTATAATTGCCACCATCGTGCTAATTGGTATATTTGTTGTTTGGAAAATGCTAGTGGAAATGAGATCGGGTTTTCCCATCAAGGACGAGCGAACTCAGATAATCACTGGCAGAGCAGCCACATACGCATTCTACATTGGATCGTATTTCATGATAGCTCTCATGTTGGCGAACATTCTCAGTAGGGAATTACGAGGAGTGTATCTTCTAGATGCTGGGTACGCCTTGGTGTCATCAGTCTTGGTGCAGAGCCTGACATTCATTGGATTACGTCTCTACTTTGACAGAAAAGGCGACTTCTGACATGTTCAGAACAAGAATCAAGGAACTCAGGGCAAGATACGATATGACGCAGGCAGACCTGGCTAAGAGGGTGGGGGTGAGGAGGGAGACCATCAGCTTCCTGGAGAGGGGCAGGTACACCCCTTCCCTCAAGCTGGCTCATGACGTGGCTCAGGCCTTGAACACGTCCATAGATGAGCTGTTCATCTTCGAGGGGGAAGGAGAAAATGAAGATGAGGGGGAAAGAGGTTAGAGACGAGTACTTCAGTACGGAGAACTCGATGTTATTATTAACGTGTTGGAAAATGATAAACCTCTTTTTATGCGTTTCGCGGGCACGAAAACTGCGAATATCAGAGATTGGACTGCGTCGATGATTGCTTTAGCTTTATAGGTGGTCGTGGTTGGATGCCGTGAGCTGGGTCACTTCTGTCGAGAAGCCTCTCTGTGGGCTTCTACGGCGCTCTTGACCTCCTCCACGGCGGCTTGGTCCTCGAGGGTCGTGATGTCCCCCAGCTCATCGCCATTGACGATGGCCTTGATCACCCTCCTCATGATCTTCCCGCTCCTCGTCTTCGGCATGTTCCCCACGAAGTAGATCGCGGCCGGGGTCGCTACGGGACCGATCACGTTCCTGACGTGGAGCTTGATCTCCTCGGCGAGCTGGGGCGAGGGCTCGTATCCTACCTTGAGGACGACGCAGCTGACGGGGACCTCCATCTTGATGGGGTCTCTCTTGCCGACAACGGAGGCCTCGGCGACGGCAGGGTAGCTCACCAGGGCGTCCTCGAGCTCGATGGTGCCGATCCTGTGCCCCGCCACCTTGAGGACATCGTCGGACCTACCAAGGAGCCAGAAGTAGCCGTCTCCGTCCTGGACGGCGTAGTCTCCCGTATAGAATCTATCCTCTTTGACCTTCGGGTACCTGTTCCAGTAGTAGTCCAGGTACCGTTTGTCGTCCTTGTAGAGGGTCATGAGCATCCCGGGCCAAGGCTTCTGGATGACCAAATACCCCTTCTCCCCCAGGGGGAGGGGGTTCCCGTCCTCGTCGACCACCACGGGGTCGATCCCTGGCATGGGGAACGTCGCTGAGCCCGCCTTCAAGGGGACGAGCTCGATGCCAGGAGCGGGGGAGATCATGTAGCCTCCGGTCTCGGTCTGCCACCATGTGTCGCTGATCGGGCAGCGCTCCTTCCCGACGACCCTGTAGTACCACCTCCAGACCTCAGGGTTGATGGGCTCCCCCACGGTGCCCAGGATCTCCAGGCTGCTAAGGTCCGATTTCTCGGGCCACTCGTCCCCATACTTCATGAGGAGCCTGAGGAGGGTGGGGGAGGTGTAGAACTTGGTGACCCCGTTCTCCTCGATCATCCTCCAGGTCCTCCCGGGGTCCGGGTGGTCGGGGGCCCCCTCGTACATGATGCTGGTGAGCCCCAGGGCGAGGGGGGCAAATACGATGTAGCTGTGGCCGGTGACCCAGCCGATGTCTGCGAAGCACCACCAGACATCCTCTTCGCGGACATCGAATGCCCACTTCAGGGTGGAACAGGCGAATGTGAGGTAGCCTCCGGTGCAGACCTGAACCCCCTTGGGCTTCGCGGTGGTCCCGGAGGTGTAGAGGACGTAGAGGATGTGCGAGGCCTCGACGGGCTCGGGATCCACGTAGCTCTCCTGGGCGCCGTCGACCGTGTCGTGGTACCAGATGTCCCTGCCCGGGGTCATCTCCACGCCGTGCTTAGTCCTCGCGACGATGATCACTTTCCTGACTGTGGGGCATTCCTCGGCAGCCTTGTCGACGATCCGCTTGAGGTCGATGACCTTCCCCCGCCTGAAGACCCCGTCGGCGGTAACGATCACCTGGGCCTCGGTGTGGCGGACCCTCTCGGCAAGGGACCCGACGCTGAAGCCTGAGTAGACCTGGGTGAAGGGAGCCCCAAGGCGGGCGCACGCGAGCATCGCTATGGGGAGCTCGGGAATCATGGGCATGTACAGCGCGACGAAGGTACCCTTCCCCACGCCGAGAGCCTTCAAAGCGGACGCGAAGCGGTTCACCTCCCTATGGAGCTCGGCGTAGGTGATGATCCTCCGATCGCCGGGCTCCCCCTCCCAGATGTAAGCGACCTTGTTCCTTCTCCAAGTCTCCACGTGACGGTCGAGGCAGTTATGGCTCGCATTGAGGATTCCGCCGGTGAACCAGCGGGCGTGCTTGTCCTTCCACTCCAGGACCCCGTCCCAGCCCCTGAACCAGTCGAGCTGCATAGCCTGCTCGGCCCAGAAGCCTTCGGGGTCTTCGATGGACGATCTCCAGGTCTCTCTGAGCTTCTTAATGGGCTCGAACCTCTCGTTCACAGGCAATGCCGCCAGGTCTTTCCCGCTCATCGATATCAAGAATATTTACAATATATACAGTAATTTTAGATTTCTGGTGTACATCGAAAACAGAAAGGGCGCGCGTTGGTCTAGGAAACGTGATAACTGGGGATTCACCTCGCGCGCGTGAGCAGTTAGATTAAGCTGAGTTCGATGAAGGGAGGTTGCAGTAACGGTCATTACATCATCTCCTCCCCGCAGAGGTTCGATTTCTCCGATAAGCGGGCTGGCTTTATATGAGGAAACTAAAATAGTCTGTTCAGTCCCTACTCTGGTTGGTGTGTGTCGCTTGGCTGAGGAGTTGACGTTGGCGTCCATGCGGAGGCTCATCAAGAAGCACGGCGACCTAAGGGTCAGTGAGGAGGCGGGCGAGGAACTGCGACGCGTCATCGGGGAGTACGGCTCTAAGCTCGGCCAGCTGGCCGTCGCCAACGCCCTTGGGGCGCGGAGGAGGACGGTTCTCGCGCGGGATGTGACGGCCGCGCGGAGAGAGGTGGAAGGGTCGGGTGCGGGGAGTTGACCGGAAAACCACGCGAGGGGGACCCACCAAGGGTCGTCAGGATTTTCTTCGGAGGTAGCGCGGACTACGTGTGGAGTCTCCGTCCCCTCTTCCTCATCTGCCTCATCCTGTTCTTCTACTCCTTGGTCGCCAGCTTCTACATGGGGGACAGCATCCCAGTCGAGCTTCCCGAGGAGCTCCAGGGTCTGCTCCAGTACATAGAGGGTTTGAGTCTCCCTCTGCTCTTCCTCTTCATAGTCTTCAACAACATAGTCAACAGCTTCGTCTGGATGGTGCTCGGCGTCGCCATAGGCGTGCCGCCCCTCTTCTTCATCGTCCGCAACGGCTTCCTGATAGGCAGGGTCACCTACAGCACCAGTGTGGAGGTGGGGCTTCCGTTGACGGTCGCCCTCCTCCTCCCCCACGGCGTCATCGAGATCCCGTCGATCCTCCTCAGCGCCGCGGCCGGCATGAGCCTTGGGTACCAGCTGATAAACCGCCTCAGGGGCAGGGGAAGCATCAGGGCCGAACTCGGCAGGGCGTTAAACCTCTTCGTCTGGAAGATAGCCCCCCTCCTATTCATCGCCGCGGTCATAGAGATGGCCTTGATAGCGGCTCTTCTCTAACCAGCTCTGAGGATTCTCTGCCCAATTATACTTGATACCTTTTTCAACGCGGCGCGAGAATTCGGTTCGACATGATAACTAAGGGCGACCTGAAGTTCAACTGCCCTGAGAGCACCATCCTCAGGGTGAACGACGCGCGCGCATGGACCTCCTAGGCGTCGACCGCAGGACGGAGGAGGGCAAACAGAGGTACGAGGAGATGAAGGAGCGAGGCGAGACTCACTGCGGGGAATACGTCAAATGGACCTCATCCTACATACTCAAAATGCTGAAGTAGCCCACAGTTCAAGTTGTGATAAGGAGTCATCCCGAGGCTAATTGGCCTAAAAAGCATGGAGCAGACACACGCACCGTAGGCTAACCGGGCATCCACACTCATTTGCGGCCTAGCCTGCTGGAGGGCCGACGGGACGACCATGGGTTTCTCAGGCGGCCTCGCTCACCCGCAAGCTCTCCAATCTCCACCCCGGTCTAGCTAAGCAGATCGTGCGAATGCCGCTTTTCATGACAGCTTCTCTGTTTTGCGCTGCTGCCATACTTTTTGTAATATACTTCTCTCAAACGTGTCCCTCGTCGGGGACGCTCGCGCGCGACATGAGTGATAGAACTTATAACCCCTGAAGTCTTTCGAGCTTCATGAGTAAGATGGAACCACGGGACGGATATCTAACGAGCGGCGGCTACAAGCTTCACTACTTGCTCTGGGGCGGCACCGGCCCCAAGATCGTCATCCTCCACAGCATGGGGATGGACGCCCACGGCTTCGACGTCTTCTCGGAGGCCCTCCAAGGGGAGTATCAGATCCTGGCCTTCGACATCCTCGACCACGGCGACTCGGATAAGCCCGAGGAGCCCGTCACACTGAAGGACCTCGCCGAGATCATGCGGGACGGCTACAGACAGCTAGGCTTCATCCCCAACGTCCTGATAGGCCACAGCGTCGGCGGCATGATCGGTATGGTCCTGGTGGCGGACTACCCCGACGACCTGAAGGGGCTGGTCCTCGTCGACATCGCCCCTTTCGACCGGTCCGAGAGGTCGAGGAGGCCGCCCCCGCCCGAGTTCTTCCACAGCGAGGCTGAGGCGAGGGAGTACATCGAGCAGCGGTACACCGGCTTCACGCCCGAGGCCGTTGAGAACAGGATGAAGCATGCCTTCGTCAGGGACGAGGAGGGGAGGCTTAAGCTGAAGGGGACCGGAGCGACCATAGGCCCCGGCCTGACCACGGACCTGTGGCCCTATGTCGAGAGGATGGAGACGCCCACCCTCCTCATCCTGGGCAGCGAGAGCGACTTGGTGACGAAGGAGACACTAGAGAGGATGGAGAGGACTCTGCCGAACCTAGCGGTCGTGACTGTCGATGCGGCGACCCATATGGTGCCCCAGGACAAGCCAAAGGAATTCGAACAACACGTCCGCGGCTTCCTGAATAAACTCCTATAGGTCACCCTCTTTTACCTCACACCAGTCTGGGTCAGCAAAAGTCCGGCTCCTTCCCTTGGAAGCCGGCGTTTTCAAGTCTCGCGCGCAGCATCTAGAGCCTGAGCTTGCACTCGCCGAAGTAGGGAGCCACCCTGTCGCGGAACGCCCTCAGCTCAGCGGCGGTGTAGGGCTCGACATCGGCATACTCCGTGCAGAGGGTTCTGCCGGGCTCGAACTGCTGGAGGACGTATCGGTTCGAACCTCTGAGGGCCCGGGCGATCTCCTCGAGGTCGTCGCCGTCAAGAAGAACGGGGACGACGGTCGTGCGGAACTCGTGGTCGACGCCCCCTCTCCTCAGGAGCCTGATGCTCTGCTTCACGGCGTCGATGTCGACATCGAATCGGACGACCTCGGCGTAGCGCCGGAGGGGCGCCTTCACGTCCATGGCGACGTAGTCGACGAGTCCCTCCTCCATCAGCTTCCGCAGCATCCTCGGCTTCGACCCATTAGTGTCGAGCTTGACGAGGACGCGGAGGGACTTCGCTTTATGGAGGAATAGAGGGAGGGGCCTGTGCAGGGTGGGCTCTCCCCCTCCGACGCAGAGTCCGTCGAGGAAGCCCTGCCTCCTGTGGAGGAGGTTTAGGACCTCGCGCTCGGGTATGATTGGGAGGCGCTGGGGGTGGAGGACGACATCGACGTTGTTGCAGTAGGGACACCTGAAGTTGCAACCGGCGGTGAAGACGGTGGCGCACAGCTTTCCAGGATAGTCTATGAGGGAGAGCTTCTGCAGCCCGACTATAGGGAGTTGCCGCCTCACGCGCCCCGTTCCACGGCGTAGGTTCTGCGTTGCCTATACTCCTCCTGCTTCCCACTGTGCCAGTTCTGCACCGGCCTGTAGTAGCCGACGACCCTGCTGTAGACCTCCGCCGTCCGGCCGCAGACGGGGCAGCGGAAGTGCTCCCCGGTCAGGTAGCCGTGGTCGGGGCAGATGCTGAACGTTGGCGTGATGGTGTAGTTCGGGATGCGGAAGCGCTCGGCTATCCGGCGGACCAGCAGCTTGCAGCTCTCCGGCTCGTCGATGCGCTCGCCCAGGAAGACGTGGAAGACGGTGCCGCCGGTGTAGAGCGCCTGGAGCTCATCCTGATGCTCCAGGGCCGCGAAGAGGTCGTCGGTGTAGTTCACTGGCAGGTGGGTCGAGTTGGTGTAGTAGGGGGCCTCCTCACCCGCAGTCACGATATCGGGGTGCCTCTCCCTGTCGAGGCGGGCGAGGCGGTGGCTGGCCCCCTCCGCCGGTGTCGCCTCGATGTTGTACATGTGCCCTGTCTCCTGCTGGAACTCCGTGGCCCTCTCCTGCATGAACCTGAGGGTCCTGACGGCGAGATCCTTCCCCCCCGGGGTGCCTATGTCCTCACGGATGAGGTTGAGGCAGGCCTCGTTCATGCCAACGAGGCCGATGGTGGAGAAGTGCCACCTCAGCGTCCCCAGATACCGCTTGGAGAAGGGCATCAGGCCGCGGTCCATGTTCTCGGCGACGACCCGCCGCTTCGTCTCCAGGCTGACCTTCGCCAGCTCCATGAGGCCGCCGAGGCGCTCGAAGTAGTCCTCCTCGTTCCCGGCCAGGTAGGCGATGCGAGGCATGTTGATGGTAACGACGCCGACGCTCCCCGTCTTGTCCGCGTAGCCGAAGGTGCCGCCGACCCTGCGGTAGATCTCGCGGAGATCGAGCCTGAGCCTGCAGCACATGGCTCGGACCTCCCCTGGGTCGAGGTCGCTGTTGAGGAAGTTCTGGAAGTAGGGGCTCCCGTACTTCGCCGTCATCCTGAAGACGGCGTCTGCCACGTCACCCTCCCACTCGAAGTCCTCTGTGATGTTGTAGGTGGGGATGGGGAAGGTGAAGACCCTCTGCCTCATGTCGCCCTCCGCCATGACCTCGCAGAAGGCCCGGTTGATCATGTCCATCTCCGGCTGGAAGTCGGCGTATGTCTCGCCGAGCGTCTCCCCCGCGTAGACCGCGGGCATCTCGGCGAGGTCGGGGGGCGGCTTCAGGTCGAAGGTGATGTTTGTGAACGGGGTCTGGCCTCCCCAGCGGCTCGCGATGTTCATGTTGTAGATGAACTGCTGGATCTCCTGTTTCACCTGCCTGTAGCTGAGGCCGTCCACCCGGACGTAGGGAGCCAGGTAGGTGTCGAGGGAGTTGAAGGCCTGGGCCCCCGACCACTCGTTCTGGAGGGTGCCGAGGAAGTTCGCCATCTGGAGGAGCGCCGTTGAGAGGTGCCGGGGCGGCGACGACTCCGTCCGGGCCGGGATGCCGTTGAACCCTTGCATGAGGATGTCCTCGATGCTCCAGCCGGCGCAGTAGCCGACGATGCCCATGGAGAGGTTGTGGATGTGGAAGTCGCCGCCCCGATGGGCCTTCGCCACCTCCGAGCTGTAGACCTTGCTGAGGGTGTAACGCTCCATCACCTCCCCCGCCAAGTTGAGGAAGACGGAGCTGAAGCTGTAGCTGAGGTTGCTGTTCTCCCTGCTCCGCCAGTCGGCCTGCTGAAGGTAGCCTTCGACCGTCCGAACGGTGTCGAGCATATCCTCGGAGCCCGTATCCATCACTAATCAATCATCCCGTGACATAATGGCCTTTAAACGTGTGGGTCAGCTCAGCAGCTAAATAGTGCAAATCTTAAACGCTTTATAGAGTCCTGAGCGCTCTGGTGACTTCGTGTAAGGATAAAACACAATTTTTATTTTTTCAAACCGCGAAGAGTCAACATTGCTTCAAGGGAATATTCGAAGGCGAATTTCCTTATTCAAATTTACATTTTTCAAAATCAGCCTCGCACGCGCGCGGAAGTTACACCGTGACGGAGCCAGCGGGGGCGGAGGATCCCCGGCTTCACCTATGATTCCATAATACTGGGTCTGATAATCGGCGTCACAATTATCTGGTTACTGAACCGCAAAAATAGAGTCAAACCTCTCTTCTTTTACATCTAACGCACGAATTGTGGTGTGGGTCATCGTAGATGCCCAAATGCCCTGGGTATTGTGAGAACGTTTGCGCGCGCGAAGATCGCTCCCGTCCATCTTCCATAGAGAAATGAGAAATATCCGATTATTATCATAGCGCTCGCTATCAAGATTGCCAAACGCTTGAACCGACTTATCATGCTTCTCTGCCTTCTTTCATCATGTACAGACCTATAGATGTGAAAATTGCTGCTCCCACCATGAGGATAATCGATATGCCGATTCTATAATCGTGCCATTCCCCATTCCAATACATACTTCCGAGCATCCAGAAAACGACGAATGAATCCCATAGACATAATCCAACGAGGATTAGGCCAGCCCAATAGACCATCGATTTCTTCATCTCATTTTCTCCGCTCATATTTATCGCGCTAAATCTCCTTGTTGCTACGATACACTTCATCTGTCGCAGCTACTATCCTCATGCACTTCCTGCACTGCCAGAGATTGATTTTTCCTTCGATCAGTGGCATCCTAACACCACGCCTGACATCAGGAATAACAAGCTCCCAGTTGTCGCCTTTACACTCCTTACATTTCAATCTCTTTCACTTGTGCGCGCGAATATAAACTCATTTCTTTTTCCTTGTTTTTAAATCCATACACTTTACAAATAATACGAGGACATGGGTCCTCTATTCTTTCCCAGTTTCCCAATGGGTCTAAGTACTTTCTCCTGCAGAGAGAATAATCTCGGACAAACGACAAGAGGGGCATATGTTTACCACCAAAACCAAAGTAATGCGCTTTAGCGTTTGCACCATCCGCACCCCTGCGATACCATCCCCCGTTACGTTTCATTCTCTTCCTCCATGAGAGAAATATAATGATGACAGACATGACCATCGCAGCCACAACCAATGCCTCTGTCATCCCCACCCAATCAAACATCTTTTTTCCTCCTGTACGTCCAAGAGGCCCCATGTAATTCCTGCGAATGTATAAACTTCATTATAACTTTGAATCGCGCGCGAGACTTACGCCTATTGATATTACTCGGTGAAGTTTGGGATCCATTCCGGGGGCTCAGGTGGGTTGGATTCTAGAATCTCCCTCCATCTCTCGTCGCTGAGCCGGTCGCTCATCGGCTGCTTGAACTCGTAGTAGCTCATCACGGGTCCGGCGCCGATGAGGATTCTTCCGTCAGGCACCTTGTAGGCGACGACCATCAGCTTGACGTAGCCGACACCCTCCTCAAGCACCTGCTTGGTGTTCTGCTCGGTGTGGACATCAGCAACTACTGTCGTCTTCTTCGCCTTGTCGTCGACCTCCGCTAAGACGTCGTTCAGCTCCTCGCCGAAGTCCCTGATGAAGTCGTGGTCGCCTTGGGTCAGCTCCTCGTTTCTCAGCTCCTTCACCGACAGCTCTACCAGCCTCTCCAGAATCCTCTCCAGGCTGTCCAGCCTGTTCCTCGCCGATCTATCAAGGACGTTCATCTCCTCCAGGCCATTCGTCGTCATCCTCGTCAGGGCTAGAAGCCTGCCGTAGAACTCTGGGACAGGCTCGATATAGCCGATGGCAGCCCTCTCCATAGGTTCGTCCGCGCTCACCATCCTAGGCGTGTAGCTCTGTTTTGCGTAGAGGATGGTGTCGTGCCTCAGCTCGGCCCACGAAGCCAGGGCGGTGGTCAGCTCCTTGTCTCGCCATGCCTGAGTCTGCATGAACGTGGGGTATCCCTCGCCGAACTCTTCAAGCAGGGGCCTTAGAGCGTATAGCCAGGACCAGTATAGGTTCTTTTGCCAGTCTTCCTCGGTTAAACTGTCGAACTCAGCTCTGAGCAGGTTGAACTGCTTTGTGTAGTTCTCGTAGTTCGAGTCTTTGAGTTCTTCCAGCAGCTCCGCCGCCCTTTCCGAGCCCATGAGCGCCATCACGTCCAAACCCCTCGGAAAGCCCCTCACCGGTCCGGCATCCGTCATTACCCATGTGAAGGGCCTCTCCGGCCCCAGGGGGCGTAGGACCTTCGGCGGCACCAGGTTCTGGAAGATGTACGAGTCGGGTATGAACCTCTGTCCCATCAACCTGAATCCCTTCGTGACATTTAGGATCTCATCAGCCTGCTCAGGGGTGAACGGCGGTTGAAGAGTGACTTCCCCGGTTCCGCCGTAAATCGCTGGGGGCGAATACTCGGCCAGCTTCGCCTTTATCTCCCCGACCGTCTCCTCGTTTAGATCGTAGGGGTCGAATTTCCCGTTGAACACGTGGTTCAAGGCCTCAATGTACTCGAAGGGACCGAGGTCGTCGGATAGGCCGACGTAGAAGGAGGTCACCGAGTATATCCTGTTCCATCCGTCCCTGAGTTCCCCGCCCTCCGCGAACCTGTATGCGATCAGACACGCCTGCATGGTCTGGACCTTCGCGTCGTAAAGCGAGACAAGGGCCTTGCAAGGTGGGAAGACGTTGCAAGGTTGCCCCGCCTCCACTTGGTCCGTTCCCTTCAGGAGCATGCTCATCCTCCCGTACCACATGAAGGTGCGGAAATAGTTCTTCAGCTTCTCTGACCTCGTGTAGTGCCCCCGGGGAACGTACTGGGTGTAATCTTCTTTGTAGATGAAAAGTGGGGACTCGGAGAAGTCCTTGTGCTCCTCTATGAGGGTTAGCTCGGCCTCGACGAGGGGCTCCACGAACTCTGGGATCTCGAACGAGTATTTCTCCAGGTCCTCGGGCTTGAAATAAGCGTTAACATCGTCTTCGATGCTTATCTGTTCCAACTTCGGTTGTAGTAGGCTTAGAGCCACCGTAAAATACGCGGCGTTTCTCATCGACGCCTCCTTCAGGTCCCCTGAGGCGCTATTGTGGATGGAGACGGAGTCGTCTAGGAGCTCCTTGCTGATCCTCCATATCGTGTCGTAGAACTCCTTCTCCTCGATCTGCCTGAGGGTCTCGTCGAATTGGATGTGGTAGAGGTGCAGAAGGGAGTCGGAGGTTATGAAGATGGGGATTTCCCGTTTCTTTAATTTCTTGTACGGCCTTGTGATGTCCTCCTCCCACGGGTCGAAGGGGTTATCGATGACGACAAATCCGTTCCTCTCAATTAGGCGTAGCGCAACCTCGCTCAAAGAGATGCCCTCAGAAAACTCCTGGAGGTTTGATACGTCTTCCATCTGCAGGGGCAGCTCGTATTGAGGGACCCGCAACGTGACGCTTATGGGGCTGTGTGAATAATGTTCAAGAAAACTCAGTTTCGCCGCAATGGACGGCTTCAGCTCCAGTAGTTGGGCCCTGAGTTCTTCGTTCGTCGAATTTAACACGTCAATGACTTCGCGTAGCTCGTCAATCTCTATCTGCAGCTGGTCTATTAGATCTTGATATTCAGAGCGAACCCGAAGTTGAGAAAAGTAAAATCCAGCCCACGCTCCCCCACCGATGCTGGCGATGACAAGCACAACGATGACAGAAACAGATTTACCGAAGATTTTGGCGGATATCCCAATGTCCCCCTTTCAAGCTAACGGACCTAAAGCACTTAGATGACCTATTTAATACTATAAAATAGAACATATACGAAGAACCTGTTCTAATAAATAAGGCACGGCGGATGTTCATCCGATAATTCACTCGCGAGGCTGCCACTCGAAAGCCTTTAGATTATGTGTAATTCAGTTTTAAGCATCGTGAGTAAGGTCTTATATAACTCTAAGTCATCTATGCAACGGCTATGATAAAATACAGTTTCCCAGAGGTCGGGAAGAAGATTCAAGGCCATCACGGGGATACGGCCCTCTTTCAAGAGATCTGGGGTAGGGGGGAGAACCTGCCTGAGGGTGTCA
>Ga0114921_10001028_pt1 | contig 12413 bp, 11 predicted proteins | sample BentaG_FD_87016 | JGI IMG/M metagenome (GOLD analysis project Ga0114921, IMG submission 87016) | Deep subsurface microbial communities from South Atlantic Ocean to uncover new lineages of life (NeLLi) - Benguela_00093 metaG | ecosystem: Environmental > Aquatic > Marine > Oceanic > Sediment ...
CTGGGTTCGACGCTGGTGCTGCGCCGTCGCTTCAAGCCGGCCGTCGTGCTCGCCGACATCGAGAAGAACAAGGCCACCGCGATGGTGGTGGTGCCCGTAATGCTGTCCCGGCTACTCGACGAACTCGAGAAGACCTCGCCCAAGCCGGACCTGTCCTCGCTGCGCATCGTGTTCGTGTCCGGTTCGCAACTCGGGGCCGAGCTGGCTACCAGGGCGCTGAAGGACCTGGGCCCGGTGATCTACAACCTTTACGGGTCGACTGAGGTCGCGTTTGCGAGTATTGCTGGACCGCAGCATCTTTCGATCAATCCCGGCACTGTTGGCCCGGTGGTCAAGGGCATGAAGGTAAAAATCTTCGACGACAACGGCAAAGAAGTGCCCCGCGGTCAGATCGGCCGGATCTTCGTCGGGAACTTCTTCCCGTTCGAGGGCTACACCGGTGGCGGTGGCAAGCAGATCATCGACGGGATGCTCTCATCGGGCGATGTTGGCTACTTCGATGACAACGACCTGCTGTTCGTCAGTGGCCGCGATGACGAGATGATCGTTTCCGGCGGCGAGAACGTGTTCCCCGCCGAGGTCGAGGATCTCGTCAGCGGCCATCCAGAGATCATCGAGGCGACCGCACTCGGGGTCGACGACAAGGACTGGGGTTCCCGGCTGCGTTGCTACGCGGTCAAGGTCGAGGGTTCGGAGATCGACGAAGATGTCGTCAAGGCCTACGTGAAGGACAACCTGGCGCGCTACAAGGTGCCGCGCGAGGTCATCTTCCTCGATGAACTGCCGCGCAACCCCACCGGCAAGATTCTCAAACGCCAACTCCGCGAGATGGACTCAGAATAGTCAGGGATGGACGAATCAGGGATCGCGCGGAAGTCCGAGTAGTCGTTCGGCGATGATATTCAGCTGCACTTCAGAGGTCCCGCCGTAGATGGTTGTGGCACGGCTGGCGAGCAGGTATTCCGCCCAGCGCCCGGTGGGCTGCTCCCGATCGCCGATGGCCGCGTCGGTGCCGAACGAGGACACCGCGAACTCTGCGTAACCCTGGCCGGTACGCATGGACAGCAGCTTGGAGATCGCCGCCGCGGGCATCGGATCGCCGCCGGCGAGGGTCAGCAGCGTGGACCTCATGTTGAGGATTTTGGCCGCGTGGCCCTCGGCGATCAGTACCCCGGCGTGGTTCTGCGCGATCTGATCGAACTGCCCGTCGCCGAGGAACTCGACGAACCGGTCCAGGCTGGGCAGGAAGGGCGGCTCGCTGCTGCCGATCGAAACCCGTTCGGCGGTCAGGGTGTTGCGGCTGACCTCCCATCCGCGGTCGACGTCACCGAGCACCATGTCGTCGGGCACGAACACATCGTCGATGTAGACGGTGTTGAACATCGCGTTACCGGTGAGTTCGCGCAGCGGCGTGACCTCGATGCCCGGGCTTTTCATATCGAGCAGGAAGTAGGTGATGCCAGCGTGTTTGGGAGCGCTGGGGTCGGTTCTCGCCAGTAGCGCGCCCCACGCGGAGTACTGAGCACCGGTGGTCCAGATCTTCTGGCCGGTGATGCGCCAGCCACCGTCGACCTTGGTGGCCTTAGTGGACAGGCTGGCCAGGTCGGAGCCCGCGCCCGGTTCGGAGAACAGCTGGCACCAGATCACCTCACCGCGGAACGTCGAGGGTAGGAACTGCTCCTTCTGCTGATCGGTTCCGAACGCGACAATCGACGGGATAATCCAGGCGGCGATGCCCATCGCGGGACGGCGCACCCTCCCGGCGGTGAACTCCTGGGCGATGATGATCTGCTCGACCGGGTTGGACGCGCGCCCCCAGGGCAGCGGCAGGTGGGGCTGTACCCAGCCACCTTCAGCTATTGCGGCGTTCCGTCGCTCACGCGGAATCGCTTTGAACGCATCCACTTCCGAGCGGATCTCGGCTCGCAATTTCTCGGTCTCCGGGTCAAGGTCGATGTTCAGCGAACGCATTCCCGTTGCTGTTGCCAGATTGACGACCCGCTGCGGGTACTCGGCGGCGCGGCCGAAAGCGGCAGCCAGCACCAGAGCGCGGCGATAGTAGACGTTGGTGTCGTGCTCCCAGGTGAATCCGATACCGCCGTGCACTTGGATGCAGTCCTGGGTGCAGTGCTGGGCGGCGACTGGGGCCAGCGTGGCCGCGACGGCCGCGGCGAACTCGAAGGCTGTATCGCTGGTGTCTTTGTCGCCGATCGTGCTTTCGGCAGGCTCGTGCACCCCGCGTATCTCGTCTATGGCCCGTGCTGCGTCCCACACCGCTGCGGTGGCCCGTTCGGTCTCGGCGATCATGCCCGCGCATTTGTGTTTGATGGCCTGGAACTGACCGATCGGTCTGCCAAACTGTTCGCGGATCTTGGCGTAGGAGGCGGCGGTGTCGGTGGCCCAGCGCGCCACCCCGATTGCCTCGGCAGACAACAGCGTCGAGATCAGGGCGCGGGCATAACTGCGGCTCAGATTGGACAGCACACGGTCGTCGGACACCTCGACCGCGTTGACACGGACATGAGCCATCGGCCGAAGAGGGTCGACGCTGGGTACCGGTTCGATCTCCAGTCGGTCGGCATCGAGGATGATCCAGGTATCACCCGATGCCCCTTCGCCCAGGCCGGCAACCGGCAGCACCAGCAATGACGCCTCCGCGGCCGCAGGCACCGCGCGCACCTCGCCGCGAATGACCACACCCTCGCCGTGGGGGGTCGCCGTCAACCCCGAGTCGATGGCGTAGGCGGCGATGACGTTGCCGGACGCGAGGTCGCTGAGGACGTCTGCTTCGGGATCGTGGGCGGAGATGAGCGCGCTGGCGATAGCTGACGGCACGAACGGGCCAGGAATGGCTCCGTAGCCGAACTCGGCGACGACGATCGCCAACTCGAGGATGCCGAAGCCTTGACCGCCGACCGACTCGGCGAGATGGACACCCGGTAGTCCCTGCTCGGCGGCAGCTCTCCAGAATGGCGGTGGGTTCGGGATCGGCGTCTCGAGGGCTTCGTGCAGCACCTCGGACGGCGTAACCCGAGCCACCAGTGACCGCACCGAATCGGCCAGGTCGTTGTGCTCGTCATTGATCGCGATGGGCATCGTTCGCCTCCCTCGGGGGCTGGCTAACCGGTTGGTTGGGACCGAGACTACCCGGGCACCTGGTTCACCAGGTTGGAGAGGTCCCGGCCGTCACGCAGCCGCGCGCAGTTGTCCACCGCGAGTTCCAGGTAGCGGCGCATCGTGTCGGCTGTATACCAGGTCACGTGGGGGGTCAGCACCACATTGTCCAGCCCAAGCAGCGGATTGCCGGCAGGCACGGGTTCCACGGCGAAGACGTCGAGACCCGCCGCGGCAAGCTGACGGGAGCGCAGCGCGTCCACGAGCGCGTCCTCATCGACGATCGGACCGCGTGAGGTGTTGATGAGGACCGCGCCGGGTTTCATTCGGCTCAGCGCGTCGCGGTCGAGGAGGCCGACGGTGCCGCCGGTCAGTGGCAGATGCAGCGAGACGATGTCACTGGAGGCCAGTAGATGGGCCAGGGTGCGCCATCCGGGGTGCCCGTCATCCCGGGTACTGGTGTGTAGGACTTCGGTGGGGGGAGTGCCCATCGCCACGACGATGCGCTCGACACGTTTGGCGATGTCGCCGTAGCCGATCAGACCGACCGTGCAACCGCCCACGTCGCGCACTGTCTCACCCAGGGTCGGGTCCGATGGCCAGCCCTGGCCTGCCCGGGTGGCTCGATCCAGCGTCGGTAGTCGGCGCAGCGCGGCCAGGATCAGCAGCACGGCGCCTTCGGCCACCGACGCGGCGTTCGCGCCGGGCATGTTGGCGACCGCGATGCCACCCGCCGTGGCGGCGTCGACGTCGATGGTGTTGATCCCGGCACCCAGCTTGTGCACGAGCCGCAGGCGACGTGCCTTGGCGAGGTCGTCGCCTGAGATGGGCCGCAGGACATGCCAAATCACCTCGGCGTCGGGCAGCTCCCGGTAGAAGGTGTCGTCATCGTTCTCTGCGCAGTACCGAACGTCGAGCCAATCCTTCTGCGGAGCAAGGAATTCGCGTACCCGATCGCCGGGTACGAAATGAGCCAGGACTTTCATCGGATTTCCACCACCCTTCTCACCAGCGGCGTGCGATCCACTCGGCGATGATATCGGCCTTCTCGGTGCGCGCCCCCGGCGTCGTGAAGTAGTGGTCGGTGTCGATCGCGCACTGCGTCTTGTCGTCACCGCCGAGCGCGTCGTAGATGCGTTGGGCATCGGAGGGATACACGCCGGTGTCCTGTTCGGCGTTGATCACCAGTGCCGGGCAGTGGATGCGGGCCAGGTGCGGCTCCGCCCTGGTCTGCGCATAGCGCAAGCTCCACATGCCAATCCAGCTGCGCAGCGTGCAGGCCGCGGCGATACCGTGGCTGGACCTGTTGGCCTTGGCCGGTACGCCCGCGTAGCACATGTTGGCCGGCCGCTTCGTCGGTTCCAGGGCGGGATCAACCATCCGTGGATCTGCCCAGGTACGCATTACGGTGAACGGCCGGTCGGAGAACCCTGCGGCGCGCACCCGAATGAGTTCGGCCTCAGCCCAGTCGGTGATGGCTTCGTTCCTGGCGACCTGGGCGCTCCGGTAGCGCTGGACGAACCGCGGATCGTAGGGCGGCCCGTTGCGTTCGTTGAACAGATCCAGATCGGGATCGGTTGCGATGGCGTCACCTTCGTCCACCACCGCGGCGTCCATCCACGCGGTCAGCACCTCAGGGCGTCCCGGATGCGCGGCGCTGGCTACGTAACCGTCGGCCCGCGGTAGATCATCGAGTCCGGTGGCCGGGCGCATTCCTTCCAGCGGCGTGACATGCCGGTCTACGGCGTTGGCCTGGTAGGCCGCCATCAGAGACCCGCCGCCTGAATTCCCCAGCAGGATGACCGTTTCAATGTCCTGGACTTCGCGAAGCCAGCGCACCCCAGCGCCGATGTCCACCAGCGCGTGGTCGAGCAGGAAGCTGCTCTCGAACCCTCGGAAACGAGTGTTCCAGCCCAGGAAGCCGATACCCCGGGTGGCCAGGTAGTCCGCGAGATAGTGCTCGGAGAAGTCAATCTGGTAGTGCGTCGCGATCATCGCCACCTTCGGCTTGCGATCCGCGCCGCGGTGGTAGAGGCCTTGACACGGGTGACCGCCCGAGCCGGCCCGCTGGGCGCTGGGCGAGTTTAGACCGACGAACTCCCTGGTTACCCTGGGTGTCCGAGACGACGCTGAGCTACTCATGGATGTGCTGCCTCCCGGTGATAGATGGCTCGATAGAAGATGTCGGCGAGCGTATTGATGCATGCGTCGTCGTCGATGTCGTCGCCGGGGTGGCCGGCCTGACCCGACAACTGGGTATAACAGAACTGATTGAGCATCGACACGAGCGCGACCGCGATGAGCCGGGGATCGCTCCCCGCGCAGAAGCCCTGCTGTTGAGCCTGTTTCACCGTCGAGGTGATCAAACCGATCGGCAATGAGCAGATCTCGTTCCAGTACTCGGCGAAGTCCTCGCTGATCATCGCCATCTGCGACACGCTGATGATCTCGGCCAGCCTGTTGCGGTAGGTGTTCCAGTGCGCCGCAGCGGCTTGATAAGAGCGATCCCGGTGGCTGAGTCCCGGTTGGGCCGCCGCCATCGAACGTTCGCGGGCCTCTTCACGGAACCGCACCGCCCACTCCCGGACCATCGCCTCTTTGGAGTCGTAGTAGTTGTAGAAGGACGCGGTGGATCTGCCCGCTTCCCCGGTGATGTCGGCGACCGTTGTCGCCAGTATTCCCTTGCGCGCGACGACTGCGCGGGCGGCCGCATCGATGGCGGCCTGAGTCTGGCGTCCGCGCAGTGTCGGCGACCGTTCGCGGGGAGTGACGTTCACTGGTGCCCCTCTCTGTGCGATTTCGGTGCACTTTGACACGCCCAGCGTGACCAACTGCGCCGAAATCGCAAGTCGTTGATCCAGAACTGAACCTGATGTTAGATTCAGTTTTTCCTTGGTTGAAACTACCCGCGTCATTGGAGGTGCAATCGTGATCAAGCCGCACAACGTTGGCGGTAAGACCAACACCGAGTTCGAGTTGGGTGGCATCAACCACGTCGCACTGGTCTGCTCGGACATGGAGAAGACCGTCGACTTCTACAGCAATGTGCTGGGTATGCCGTTGGTGAAGTCGCTCGACCTGCCCCGGGGCATGGGGCAACATTTCTTCTTCGATGCAGGTAACGGCGACTGCGTGGCATTCTTCTGGTTCGCCGACGCGCCGGACCGGGTGCCCGGCATCTCCTCGCCCGAGGCTATCCCCGGCATCGGAGACATCGTGAGTGCGGTGAGCACCATGAACCACCTGGCGTTGCATGTGCCAGCGGAGAAGTTCGACGAATATCGGCAGCGCCTCAAGGCAAAGGGGGTGCGGGTCGGACCGATTCTCAACCATGACGAGAGCCCGGCCCAGGTTTCGAAGACCCTGCATCCAGGGGTGTACGTGAGGTCGTTCTACTTCCTCGACCCGGACGGGATCACGCTGGAATTTGCCTGCTGGACCAGGGAATTCACCGAAAGCGATGCGGTGGCCACCCCGAAGACGGCAGCTTATCGGCGACTACCTGCCGCTGCTGGACCACGTCGCTGAGTCGTCCCGGGTTGCGTCGGGTTCTGGGACTCAGTTCCGGTACAGAGCAGGATCAGCGAGCTGGTCGATCAGCGCTGCGAGATGTTCGGTCAAGTGGCCGGGGCTGAATCCGATATCGCTGGACAGCCAGGCACTCAGGGTCTGCGCGACACCGCCCACCACGAAGTGCCCGGCGGCCTTGATCCGGTCGTTGGGCTCGAGTTGCAGGGCGGTACCGGCGTGCTGTCCCGACAGCAATGCGAACAGGGCGCCGGATTCCGCGCGTTTGCGCACCACCACCGGATTGGCAATGTGCACGCTGAACAGCAGCCGGCCGACTCGGGCGTCCTCGGAGATGGTGCGCACGATGTTGGCCATGCCGGCGCGGCTCTGGTCGCGGGCTTTGGCGGCGGCGACGGCGGCTTGTGTGGTGGCGGCGATGTCGGCGACCACCCAGTCGAACACGGCGCCGACGAACTCGTCTTTGTCGGCGAAGTTCTCATAGAAGTAGCGCGCGGCCAGACCGGATTGCGCGCAGATGGCTCGGACCGTCAGGTCTTTGGGAACGGCCTGATCGCTGGACGTCATCGGGCCGCCGAGCAGGTCCAGGCCGGCTTTCAGCAGACGGCGCCTGCGGTCTGCGATGCGCTGGGGAGTATCCACGCCTCGATAGGGACGGACCTGGGGCATGGTTCCATATTGACACTCGACCGGGGCCGGAGCAATATCAGGAAACAAACGTTCGCACTTTTAGCTGCCGGGTGCAGAGGGAGTCGCTCATGACGCTGAACGAGACAACGAGCACACACACGCCGGATGTCGAACGTGCGGTGAGCGACGCCGTGGTTCCCGGGCGCTCGTCGAAGTCGGATTGGGACGGAATGCTCGGACTCGGCCTGCTCGCCGGCCCCGCGAACGTGATCATGCAGCTCGCCCGGCCGGGCGTCGGGTATGGCGTGATGGAGAGCCCCGTCGAGAGCGGTCGGGTCGACTTGCATCCGATAAAGCGGGCGCGCACCACATTCACCTATCTCGCGGTGTCCACCAGCGGCACCGACGAGCAGAAGGCCGCGTTCCGCAATGCCGTCAATCGCGCACACGCCCAGGTGTTCTCCACCGAGTCGAGCCCAGTGGAGTACCACGCCTTCGACAAGGACCTTCAGCTTTGGGTCGGGGCGTGTCTGTACAAGGGCACCGTGGACGTCTACCGGCTGTTGGTCGGCGAGATGGACGAGCAGACCGCGGATCAGATCTACCTGCAGGGCCGCTCGCTGGCGACCATGCTCCAAGTGCCCGAGGACATGTGGCCGGCCGATCGGGCGGCATTCGACCGCTACTGGCAGAAGTCCCTGAACCAGATGCACATCGACGACGCGGTCCGCGACTATCTGTATCCGATCGCCGCGGCCCGGCTGCGCGGGCTGACGCTGCCCTGGCCGTTGCGTGCTGGTTCGGAGAGTCTGGCGTTGCTGATCACCACGGGCTTTCTGCCGCAGCGGTTTCGCGACGAGATGCGGCTGCCGTGGGACGGGGCACGCCAGCAGCTCTTCGACATGTTGATCGCTGCCCTGCGCACCGTGAACAACCTGGCGCCCGGTTTCGTGCGTCAATTCCCGTTCAACGTGCTGCTCAAGGACGTTGACTGGCGGATCCGCACGGGTCGCCCGCTGGTGTAGCACTTCAGTCGAACATGAACTCGCTCATGAAGCGGGTCATCCGGCGCAGGTAGTCCGGCTGGCTGACGTGCAGCACGTGATTGCCAGGGAACCAGTGGAATGCGCAGTGGTCCCAGTGCTTCCACAGCATTTCGGCCTGTTCCGGTGGCGCCAGCCGATCGCCCAGTCCGGCGATGATCAACCGCCTGTCCTTGGCCAGAAGTGGGCGATAGTTCAGCGGGGAAGAGTACATCGTCGCCGATTGGGACAGTTCCCTGTCGGTTCCGGCGATCAGACCCCTAAGTGCGACCATCTTGTTGGCCGGGAACCATTCGTCCACGGTTCTGTCCGGGGTGACGACGGGCACGTTGGGAATCACCGCCTGGATCCTGTCATCGACACTGGCGATCAACGCGGCGGTGTAGCCGCCCAGCGACATTCCGGTCAGCGCGATGCGATCGACGCCGGTGAACTCCAGGTAGTCGATGACCGAACGGAAGTCGTGCACCGCTTGGGCCATCGCCTCGGCGAAACCCGCGCTGCCGTGTGCGAAATAGCCGTATCCGCTGAAGGGAGAATGCTTTTCGGCGCGCCGCCCGTGGAACGGAAGCGTGTAGAGCACCACGTCGTACCCGGAGCGGTAAAACCAGGGCAGCGAGAAGAACAGGCCGTTGAAGAGGTAGGCCGACCCCATAAAGCCGTGGATCACGCACAACGTGGGCCGCGGCCCGTCGCCATGACGCCAGTGCTGGGCATGGACGATGTTGTTCTGTTCGTGGCCGCGATGCCGATCACGCAGGGCCGGGTTGACGGCCTCAAAGCTGCTGTGGAAGCGGATGTTGCGCACGTTGCCGTGCGCCAGCCATTCGGCGACCGGGTTGGCCGGGCGCGACGACACCCGCGGCAACGCCGTGGGTGCGGGGAAGGACAGCCCGGCATTCTTGGCCGAGGCCAGTTCCGCGTAGAACCTCAGGTGCTCCTCCTCGGCCCGCGACTGCGACGGGCGTAACGCACCGGCCACCGCCGGGACCATCGTGGCACTCAGCAGCGACGCGATGGAGGTGCGTAGCGCCAGATCGGCGACGGCCGAGGAGTCGACGATCAACCGCTGCCGCAGCGTGAGGTCGACCCGTCGCGGCAAGCCGCGCGCGCCCGCATCCGCACCGGGGATATCTGGGACCGGGATGGTGGGCGCCTCTGCGGGGGGTAGGAGCTGGGCTGCTCGCGGATGTAAGCCGTCGGACTCCACGTTGTGCATGCTAACGCGGTCGGTTTGGCCAGGTGCCAGACTGGCGGCATGTGGAGTCCGGACGTATACCTGGCCTTCGCCGATCAGCGGGGCAGGCCATTTGTAGATCTGCTGTCACGGGTCGGCAAACGAAACCCGCGTCGGGTCGTCGACCTCGGATGCGGGCCCGGCAATCTCACCGAAACCCTGATCCGCCGGTGGCCGGGCGCCGAGATCGAGGCCTGGGATTCCTCTGCGGAGATGGTCGATGCGGCGCGCGCGCGGGGAGTGCTGGCCCGGGTCGGCGACCTGCGGGACTGGAATCCTGCGCCGGACACCGATGTCGTGGTCAGCAACGCAGCGCTGCAGTGGGTGCCCGAGCATCCCGAGCTGCTGGTGCGCTGGGCGGGTCGGCTGTCCCCCGGAGCGTGGCTGGCCGTTCAGGTGCCTGGCAACTTCGACGAGCCGTCGCATCACGCGGTGCGTGACCTCGCCGGTCAGCCACAGTGGGCAGATACGTTGCGGAATATCCCCTTGAGCAGGTCCGACACCGTACAATCGCCTGCCGGATATGCTGATCTACTCCGAGACGCCGGGTGTGCCGTCGATGCCTGGGAGACCACCTACATTCACGAACTGACCGGCGTCGATCCGGTACTGGAGTGGATCACCGGGACTGCGCTGCGGCCGGTTCGCGCCAGCCTGACCGACGAGCAGTGGGAGCAGTTCCGAGCGGAGCTGATCCCGATGCTCAACTCCTCCTATCCGGTGCGCGCCGACGGTAGGACGTTCTTTCCGTTCCGGCGGGTTTTCGCGGTGGCCCACGTGAGCTGACGCCGCCCGCGGGTCTTCTGGCAGCTGCCGGAGTTCAGCAAACGTCGAGCTTCAGCAACTACCGAACTCCAGCAAAGAACCCCTCTAGCTGGCTACATCAGCCGTAATATCAGCGTCAGCACTTTTTTCATAATCCCTCTTATGTTGTGTTGGTCACATATCTAAGTTGAAAGGGCCGGTAAAAACAGGGAGTCGACCATTCCGCCAGGGGCGGTCAATCCTGCTCCGCTCCCATATGACGCACGTTGCGGCTTGTGATCGGAGGGTTGATGGCCAAAGTAAACCCCAACCGGCCTGCTCCACCCAAAGTAACCCGCCTCGCCGGGGAGGCGCTGTGGTCGGCGGTGCTCGACAGGTACGAGCTCGAGCACCACGAACTTCTGCTCTTGCGCGAAATCGTCCGCTGCGTCGATGACCTGGATCGCCTGGCCAACTTGTCTGCCAGGCAAGGAGCGATAACCGCCAACGGGGGTATCGACCCGGCGATCGCAGAAGCGCGCCAGATGCGAATAACCTTGGCCACCCTCATCGGAGCACTGCGACTGCCGGCTGAAGACGAGGAGGCAGGCGACGAACCACGCCTCCGCCGTCCGCAGCGTCGCGTAGCTGTTCGCAGTGTCGATCCCTATCCGGCGCCGATGGAACAACCAGCACCGCTGGACCGTCGGGCCGCTGCGCGCACCCATGTTGGGCCCATCGAGACGTCGGACCGCCAGCCCGTCTTGCGCGCAGTAACTTCCCAGATGCCGGCTTCCGAGATGCCGGCCCCCCAGATGCCGAAGCCACGACGTCACATTCCAGCTGGGCGACCGGCACATTCGAGCCAGATATCGGTGACCGAGCTGGTGGCAAGGCTCAGCGACGGTTACGTACCTACAGACGACGAGGGTTCTGAACCTGCAGATGAGTCTGTCGGGAGATAACTCCCGGGGAGTCGCCGAGCACGGACGAACCACCGAGGGAATGCCACTGAGTACTGGGTAATCGTACTGGGTAATCGTATTGTTTAATCGCCCTAGGTCAACGGTCCTGACCCTCAGCCTATGGAATCGGGTGGTACAGATGATCCGGTGTATGTGCCTAGGGGTTGGCTGATCGGGACCGCGGTGGCGGCGGTCGGCGTGTATGTGCTGATGTGGCTGGGCTTCACCCAGAACTGGACCTGGCTGGCGCGCGTCGACGCGTCGGCGTTGGAGCTGATGCGTCAGCTCGGTGAGATGAATCCTGGCTGGGTCACGGCGTGGGATGTCTTCTGCATTGTGCTGGGGCCGAACGCGATTCGGTTGGTGGTGCTCGTGGTGATCGGTGTTGCGCTGTTTCGGCGCAACGTCCGCATCGCGATGTTTCTCGTGATCACTGTGGAGCTCAGCGCCCTGGTGACCGAGATCGGCAAGGCGCTCGCGGACCGGCCGCGGCCCGCCACCGCGTTGGTGAGCGCTTACGGGACATCGTTCCCGTCCGGGCATGCGCTCGGCGTGATGGTCGCGGTACTGGCGCTGCTGACGGTGGGACTGCCCGTGGTGCGCCCCTCTCGCCGCGGCTTGCTGATCGCGGCGGGGGTCGTGCTCGTGGTGGGGATCGGCGTCGGCCGGGTGGTCCTCAACGTGCACCACCCCTCGGATGTGATCGCGGGATGGGCGCTGGGATACGCGTACGTCGTAGCCTGCCTGCTGATACTGCCGCCGCGGCGCCGAATCGCAGATGCTGGCGACGGCAGCGCATCAGTCACCCAGCAGGGCTGCGTCGCGCCACCGGACGAGACACCGGCTATGCCTGATAGTGCGCGCTGAAGCCAGCACCGCCGCCGAAGTCGCCGCCACCACCGCCTGGGTCCTTGATTGGTGGCTTGGAGATCGTGTCCGAATCTTTATGCCGGGTATGGCCCCGGTCGGCAACTATGGAGCGGTGCCTCGAGTGCTGAAGCTGTTCTTCGCGGCAGCGCTCTGTCTGGTGTTGGGCTCGGTGGCAGCGCCGCACGCGATGGCAGATTTCACGCCGTGGTTCGCCCGCTCGGTTGGCGGGGCCACCCAGATGCTGTCCGTCACCGGGGTGGGCGGTTCGGACGCCAAACTCGA
>Ga0114921_10001031_pt1 | contig 12401 bp, 13 predicted proteins | sample BentaG_FD_87016 | JGI IMG/M metagenome (GOLD analysis project Ga0114921, IMG submission 87016) | Deep subsurface microbial communities from South Atlantic Ocean to uncover new lineages of life (NeLLi) - Benguela_00093 metaG | ecosystem: Environmental > Aquatic > Marine > Oceanic > Sediment ...
CCTCAACTACTTGATCGATATCGATTAACTCAAAAATACTGTCGACAAAATTCTGAATATATGGATCAAGAAAACTGCTTATCATATTTGTTACGTTCTCCTTTATCGCTCGTTCAAGTGCATTAAAACCATCCTCAAGGGAGTCAACAGACTCGCCGATAAAGTTTTTGAAGTTTTCAGTAAAACTACTGATGATTTCATTAAAGATAGGAAATTCCGTTACACCGCTGATATCGGCAAATATGCTGTCAACAGTTCCAAGCGCCTCACCCATAACTGCATAGATGACCTTCTCGGTCATATTTCCAATCGTCTCTTTAAGTTTATTGAAACCATAGGCTATTGTAGCATTGACAATACCTGGAAAAATCGTTTCATCATCTGCGTTTTTAACGCCATCGATTAAGAAACCATATGTCAACATGGTAACATTTTCACGTATCGCAGTAGTTACATTTTCAAAATCATCGTAGGGTGAATTTCCGTTTTTATACTCTTCAAGTACATGTGTTACGTTCATAAGATGCGGAATATCTCCTCCACCGAGTAATTCCTCTTTCAACCAATATTTTGTAAATACTATCTGTACATCACCAATGGCTATCACTGGCTTATACGGCATCATAATGAAGCTTTTTGCTACATAACAATCTTGATTTGGAGGATGTTCACCGATACAGAGTTCACCACCAAATGGTATGCCTTTTATCGGATGCCACCATGCTGTGAGATTAAAACGATATTTATCACCAAGATATGATGAAAAAAAACTTTTTGTTTCATTTTTAAGACGTCGATCATAGTCACCGGTAAAGATGTTAAATCGGTTGGTGCCAAGTACGGTAATTGGTAGTCTAAATTGACACCCTAGATTTTCAGCTAAAAGAGTGGCATAGGTCTTGTGAAGCTGCTCACGGGCAAGTAACCAATTTGTTATTGAGCCATAAAGTCCTTCGGAAGAATTATCGATGCCGATGCTTCCCGCTGCATCATCAATAATGTCACCTGCAACTTTATAGCTAAATGTATCCACCCGGGAGACAAGAAACGCATTCAATGCTTCATCTGCGACATGTTCACGATGGGTTTCCACTGAAGTTTCAATAGCAATATTGCTCTGCAATGCTGGGAGTAAAACAGCTCCTGAGATTGAAACCATGACGATGAAGAGGACAGCATCGTACATCACAGAAATGGCATAGATGTTTCTCACAAATTTTCTGTGTTTCATCATCTCTCACTCCACATAATAATGGTTAGTTTTCCAGGAGTTGTCTGCGCCTCGTTTAGATAGATACCAACGTTTTTTGAGGTGGCAACTCGATCACCGATGCCATCTGGCAGTGGTTCAGGAAAATCTTCAGAGCCATCTTCCCAGCTTATTCGTACGATAAAGTTAACACCGGACGTTTTGTACTCGTCGCGTAGAAGATTAAGTGTATCGATATCGGTACGTAGGAGTGGTAAGTCGACGATCCCGCCTTCTTTTATAAAATAGCAGTAAGGATTGGTTAGTTTTGTTGCGATAAAATAGGCAGTCTGGTATTTTTCAAGGCTATCAATTCTTTGTTCATAGGCGGTATAGGTGTGAGCAATCAACAAAATGAATAAGGTAAATCCGATCATCACAACAGATAGTGCTGGAAGTGATGTGAATTCTTCAGAAACTGCCTCTTCATTTTTAACAAATCTTTTTAGAGGATTGTCTCCCCGCATTTTTTCCTCCAAAATAAAGAAATAAATTAGACTATATATATTTTTAGTAACTATTAATTACAGTATATAAAATATATTTTGTTACCAATCATCTTTAAATTACACATCCATATTTAATAGAATGGTATCATAATGGAAAAAATTATTGCCACTGAAAAAAAAATAAAAGATTATTATGAAGATATTTGGTCTCCGCCTGTTCACATAGACGGAAGAGATGAAGATCCACTCCTTGGGTTTCATTTTGGTTATTATGAAAAAGGTATAAAGACCTGGAAAGAGGCAGCCATCAACATGAATGATTTTGTTGGAAGACTTCTTAAGTTAAATAACAATAAAAATATAGAGATTTTGGATGCAAGATGCGGAACTGGAGCTGCTTCGATATATCTTGCTATAAAGTATCCTAAAGTTAATTTTACTGGTATAACACTTGCACATGCTGAAGTCGACTTTGCAAATAAAATTCAAAAAGAGATGCAGGTAGAAAATACAAAATTTCTTGTAAAAAGTTACACTAACACTGGTTTCCCTAAAAGTTATTTTGATGCTGTTTTTGCTCTTGAATCATTTTGTTATGCACCTATTAAAAAAGATTTTATTCTAGAAATGAAAAGGGTATTAAAACCAGATGGAAAATTAGTTGTATTAGATGGTTTTAGAACAGATAGAGCCCTTGCCCCTTTTATGCAAAATGTATATAATTCATTTCTAAGTCGACGCTCAGTTCCAAATTTAATATCGTTAAAAGATTTTAAATCATATCTGAAAATAGAAGGATTTAAAGAAATTACTATTCTTGATCTGGCAAAGAGTAATGGGATTGTTTATAATTTTTTGCAAGTAGATTTTCTTAAATATTTACTTGATTTTCTCCAAACACAGTTCAAAAAATTGATTAAAAGTAAAGCATACAAACTAGAGGAAAATGTTGATTACAAACTAGGCGCTCTTGTTCCTGAGTTGTTTCTTGGAATAAGTAAAAAATTTGGATATTATGCCATTACAGCAGTTAAAGAATAAAGAAGATTTTTAGAAAGAACAGTAATAATTTCGACGAAAAAAATCAAAGATTTTTTGGCAGAAATTTGTAACATAATTACTTTGTTACCCGCCCAAAGCAACAGGAGATACATTAACGATTAATTAAATGTTTTTGAAAACGACTACCTAATATTATCAAAAAATAACAATTAAAAAAATGGAAGAAAAGAGAAAAATTTAGGCGACAACTAGAGAGAGAATTGCTTTCTCAGCATGCATCCTGTTTTCACCTTGATCGAACACTACACTATGGGATCCTTCTATAACACTGTCTGTCATCTCTTCACCACGATATCCAGGGAGGCAGTGCATAAATATTGCATCAGGTTTAGCCATGGAAATAGTTTCTTTATTGATCTGATACTTGGCAAAGGCTTTTTTCCGCTCCTCAATATCCATGTGACCCATGCTATGGAAAGTATTTGCATATACCACATCAGCATCCTTCAATGCCACTTCCAGAACATCAGTGACCACCATCTCAGTGCCCCCCTTCTTTGCGTTATCCTCTGCAAAATCCATAATTACTCTGGCAGGTTTCCACCCCTTAGGAATTGCTACATAACAGTCCATACCTAGGAGACTACTACATATCATCAAGGTATGGCAAACATTCCAAGGATCACCAACGTAGGCGAGTTTGTTGTCCTTTATCTTTCCTTTGTACTCTTTGATTGTCAACATGTCTGCAAGACCTTGACAAGGGTGCATAAGATCGGTAAGGGCGTTAATAACAGGTTTTGACATATATTCTGCGTATTCCTCAGCTACATTTTGACCAAATGTCCGAATAACTAAGGCATCACAGTATCGATCAAGGACACGGGCAGTGTCTTTAATGAGCTCGCCTCTAGCTAACTGCATGGTTTCAGGAACAGCAAAGAAGCTCTGCATCCCTAAATGAGCAATGGCTGCTTGGAAGCTGAACCTCGTTCGAGTACTTTGTTTCTCAAAGATCATAGCTATCGTACGTCCTGGAAGGATATTGTGCGGCTCTTTCATCAAGTGTTTGCGTTTGAGGTCTTGTGCTACACCTAACATAAACCGAATTTCTTCTGGCTCAAAGTCCATGAGCGTCAAGAAATCTTTACCTCTAAATCGCTCTTTCAAACTCATAATTTATCTATCCTGCCTCCAAATAAGAGCTTTCATATATAATTATCTATTGCGAAGAGACCTACATACCTCAAAATATCTACATCAATTCCAGAAAAAGTTAATGCAAATTTAATCTAAAAATCTGAATCAATATATCAATAAATATGAGATCATATGTTATCCAAAAATATCTAAATGTTTTTTCTCCAACGTTCTTCCCTAGTATCTTCATCTCTTTTTCATCTGAACGTGCAAACATGAATGAATGATACAATGTATATAACCACAACAAAAGAAAGGGAGCTAGAAAAATCAGCGTCAGGATTGTCCTAAAAAAAAGCATGATGCCTAGTATTCCTGATATGACAAACATGACAAAAGAAATTCTCGCTGCAGTTTTTTCTCCAAAAGAAGTTGCATAGGTTCTTACTCCTAATTTACGGTCTCCATCTACATCGTGGATTCCTTCAGGTAGATCATGAGCATTATCTGCAAAATAAGTAAAAAGAACAAGAAGAATCATATTCTGAAAATCAAACCAATCAAATGACATATTTCCGAAGATCGAGACAGTGAGCGTTACCTCGCCGCTTGGTGGTAGTGCGGACCATATGGCAAAAAATCCAAATATTGGAACAATAACCCACTGTAAGGGCGTAAATATCTCAGAATATGCCGGAAATTTCACAATTTTCTTTAAATATTTATTATGAATTGCGACGAACAATGCTGCTGATCCAACCAGTATAAAACACCAGAAATTAATAAGGAAAGAAAAAATAAATGTCAAAGCTGAGAACATAAGTGCCACCGCAAACATTTTTCTAGCACTTATTCTTCCAGCAGGTAATGGACGATTAGGATGAACTAAGGTATCGATATCAATATCAGTAATATCGTTCCATAACAACGTAGCAAAGAAACCTGAGTAAAGGGCCAATACCGTAAAAACAATAATCCTAAGTATTTGTGAGTCGTAAGGTCTTATTCCATATACAAGTATTGGTACACTAGCGAACATAAGAGCATATTGCACAAGCCTAACACACGAAAAGGACCGCCACTGAAACAAAAAAGTAGATGGTTGTTTGAATAGTTTATATGCTTTCTCCAACAATTCGTTTCACCATGTATCTTTTTTTAATGAACTATATGGAATGGTTTTGATTTTAAATATATATTTTTTATAACGTACTTTTCACTGTAGCACCAATAACGGATCGTATCAACTTAGCTGCAAGAAGAGCTGTCTCACCATTATCATATGGTGGACATACCTCAACGATATCAAAACCAATGAGCTGTGGCGAAAAAGCTTCAATGATTTCTAAAATATCAAATGGAGTAAGTCCAAATGGCTCCGGAGTGCTTGCCCCTGGTGCATAGGCAGGATCAATAACATCGATATCAAGAGTAAGATATATTTTTTTTTCTTTAAGCTGCTCTTTTGTTTTTTGTATCACCTCAGAAATCCCTGCCTTTTGTATTGAAAAAGCGTCACAGTAAAAAATTCCAAATTCTCTGACACTATTAAATTCTTCTTTTTCGGCAGATCGGACACCAAGTACTGCAATGTTTTTTCTCTTGATGTGATCAGCAACCCGTCGCATGGCACATGCATGATTGTCGACATCGTTTTCATACTTCTCTCGAAAATCCATATGAGCATCAAGAAAGAGAACTGCAATATCGTTTGGAAATGCTTTGACAACTCCCGGAGTTATTGAATGATCCCCACCAATTGCTATAGGAAATTTGTTTTTTGAAAGTAACGTTGAAGTGAACTTTCTAACCTTTTCAACCATCTCCTCAGAACCGATGTTATCTACATCAAGGTTTCCATAATCATGAACTTGTATATCTTTGAGATCAATACCAGTTCTCAAATCATAGGTTTCGAAATTCCAACTCGCCTGCCGTATTTCTTTTGGAGCCTTTCCTGTCCCGTATCGAAAAGAAGGGGTCTTCTCATAGGGAGCCCCAAATAGAACAAATTTTGCATTGTTGAAATCTGATTCCGCATCTGCAAAAAAATTTGGAAAATTCATACGAACCAAATCAAAGAAAGAAAACTTACATTATTACACACGAGTTATTTTTTTCCGACCAAGCGCTTGCAGATACATAATCTCATTGCCAGGCCCAAGTTTACCTTTGTATTCATCTGGAATAGGCATTTCAAAAGTTTCATAGGTTTCAAGATCCATGAGTTGAACAGTATCTGAACCCATCAAAGAAAGAACCTGCGCGTTTCTCTTGTCAATGATGGGGACATGCACTTTATGTTTGACAGGATGAACAACACTTCTTTTCTGACCATCGAAAACACCAATTGCTTCTATTCTTGCTTTTGATTCACCATGCTTCCCTGGTTTAGAGGTAGATATGCTCATAATTTTACATGGTTCATCATCAATTATCATATATCTATTTACCCGTAACGTTCTTACTTCAGCGAGCTCTTTCATATATTATTCACCTTTCGGTACTTTATAGACAACATCATGCTCCCGAGATCTCTCTTTGACTTTTATTCCAATCGCGTCTCCTGGTTTTGCTGTCTCAATAGGTTCTCTCTCAATTTCCATTCTGTCAACGTTCTGAGTAAAATCTGTATGAGCACCAACGATATGAATTGTATCTCCAACTTTTAGTTCACCATCTGTAATTTTTATGGCCGCGACACTAATATGCGTAAAAAAATGCTCAACTATACCAATCTTTTCTTCTACCATAGATAATCACAACCTGTAATACAACTAGGTATACTTATACCTGCTACATTTTTTTGGATGGCACCACTTCATAAATCGCTTTTTTTCCATGTTTTGTACAGATAAATGCCTCCCATTTAGAATCCCATGACATAGGGTTTCCACATTCAGGACACGCCAAACTCTCAATTATTTCTCTCTGGCTTTTTATACGTGTTTTTACAATTTCAGCCTTCATTTTCCTATCAGGGTCTAATGAATCCATTACGTAAATAATGCCATCAGGCGGTAAAAAAGGAGTGTTATCAATTTTCCCTCTTTTTTTTCGATATGCCTTCATTTGCATCTTATATTTTTCCATCATTGTTTGTTTTCGAGCCATGTGTTTTCACCAAGTTACTTATCGTAAATAATAGGTATCTTTTATAAGTAATTTACTTATGTTTGTTACGGGAGTATTTCTCATGTCTATAAGTGATTTGCCCCCAAATTTTATAAACTTCAATGACATATGTTTCTTGTTAACAGGGGGGAAGCAGAGGCAGGAAAGCACAGTCGGGAACGTAACAAGTGAGGAAGGCGAAAAGGGGAGAGCTAGTAAACATCTCGAAAAGCTATACGTTCCTCAGACTTCTCTCCTTTTGTTCTAAAACAGGTTACCTTTCTTAAGAAACAGAAAAAATTCTTGAACATCGTTGTTGCAAGAAGACATCACTACTTTTATCTTGTATAATCCCTATACCTTTGTGACAATGAAATTAAATGAAACCCCACCTAATATCAAAGAAGCCCTCAAAATTCTAGGAGTATCTAAACTCTATCCTCCTCAAGAAGAGGCACTTCCTTATGCGCTTGCAGGAGAAAACATAGTTCTCTCTATTCCTACAGCTGCAGGTAAAACTCTCATCGCGTATCTTGCAATCATTCATCAGATAAAAAACAAGGGAGGTAAAGCGCTCTATATTGTGCCTTTACGGGCACTTGCAAGAGAAAAATATGAGGATTTAAAACGTTTTGAAAAACTTGGTTTCAAAGTAGGTATTTCAACAGGAGATCTTGATGAATCAGACCCTAGAATTGCCAAGTATGATATTATTGTTTGTACTTCTGAAAAAGCAGATTCCCTTTTAAGACATGGCATAAATTGGGTTGATACGATAAAGGTTCTTGTCATCGATGAAATCCATCTTATTCATGATCCTAAGAGAGGACCAACCCTTGAAGTAATTATTTCCAGATTTAAAGCACTGAATCCAAATACACAACTTATTGCACTTTCTGCGACAATAAAAAATGCAGCAGAACTCGCGGATTGGTTAGAGGGGAGGCTTATACAATCCGATTGGAGACCGGTCATTCTAAAAGAGGGCGTGTGCCTTAAAAATCAGATAAAATTCAGCGATGGCTCCATTGAAAAAATAAAAGGAGATAAGAAAAAATCATTAGAACTTTTAGTTGAAGAATCCATAGAGGATGGTGGGCAGACTCTTATTTTTGTGAACAACAGACGATCAACGGTTTCTCTTGCCAATAAATTATCTGTTATCCTAGAAAATATGTTATCTGAGAAAGAAAAAAAATACCTGAAGGATATTGTTTTTTCCCTTGGCCAGGAACAAATGGAGAATACCTTAATCGTACAAAAACTTGCATCATGCATAGAAAAAGGAGTTGCATTTCACAATGCAGGTCTTAGTAGCATTCAGAAAAGAGCAGTTGAACAAGGATTTAAGGACCGAATGATAAAATGCATTGTTGCAACACCAACGCTTGCTGCGGGTGTTAATATTCCCGCACGACGAGTAATTATACGGGATCTCTATAGGTATGACGCTAACTTTGGGATGGTGCCGATACCGATACTTGAATATAAACAACAAGCAGGAAGAGCAGGTCGTCCAGGATACGACAAAATAGGGGAAGCAATAACAATTGCTAAAAATAGTGATCAACAGGATCAAATATTCTACAACTATGTACTTGCAGAGACAGAACCTATCTATTCAAAGTTAGGGAATCAAGCAGCGCTTAGGACGCATCTGCTCTCTGCAATTGCGACGAATTTTGTAAATGATTCTAAGAGTATTCAGAAATTTATCAACAGCACGTTCTATGCGTATCAGTCAGATGTCTATGCAATAGAAGATGAAATTGATGCCGCTCTTGAATTTTTACTCAACAATGGATTTATTGAAAAAATTGATACTGGATATATCTCTACGTTGTTTGGCACGAGAACATCTTCATTGTATATTGATCCGTTATCTGCTTTGCAGTTAAAACAATCGTTAGAAAAATCTTCTGATAGAGAAGTAACATCTCTTTCTTTTCTTCACGCGATCTGCTCCACACCAGATATCCGATCGCTCTATTTGAGAGGAACAGATTCTTGGGTTGAAGAAAAAGCAGAACAATTATGTGGTACGCTTCTTCTCGATGTACCAGAGACTTCTAGTCCAGAGTATGAATGGTTTTTAAGTGATCTTAAAACAGCACTTTTGATTGAAGATTGGATTGAAGAAATCCCGTATGACAGGATTGTCTCCAAATATAATATCTGGCCAGGAGATATTCATAATGTCGTAGAAATTGCAGAATGGCTTTTGCATGCAATAAGAGAATTTGCTCGTATGTATAGCTTCTCCTGTGTCTCCGAAGTGAGCGATGTCATTATCCGTGTACATAATGGATGTAAACATGAACTACTCAATCTCATATCGTTAAAAGGAATTGGTAGAGTGCGAGCACGAGCAATATTTAATGAAGGTTTTAAAACAATAAATGACCTACGGGGCATTCCTCTTGAACGACTTGCAAATATTAAAACAATAGGGAAAGCAATGGCAGCAAATATTAAAAATCAAATCGGAGAAAATGAATTCAAAGGAAATAAAGAATTAGGTGAATTCTAAGTGACGAGAATAATTGGTGCAAAAGGAAACATTTACGATATTGATTATTTTTTTAAAAAAATTCTTGCTTTATCTGAAGAGTTTAAAATTACAATTCAGGCGGTTGATGCTGAGTTGATTTATGGAAAAAATCATTTGATTTCCGCATCAAAACATGCTCAAAGAGCATTTGAACAAAGAAAAAATTCAACAAATTCGCTTGCTATGGAGATATTGTTGTATGCTTCTGGAGAGAGACAGATACAAAAGGCTCTTCAAAAAATAGGGGTGAAAAAAGGAAACATACCTATTGCATTTATTTTTATGAATAGATTTGGATGTGAGGCAAAAGGAGAAATATCTGATGAAATTATTGAAAAAATACTTGCAACGTTTGATTTAAAAAGAGATGATACGGTACTTGAGGGAGATATCAATACTCTAAAGAAATTTGGTATCCTCCAGCAAGAACTAAAGACTGTGCCCGAAGATAAATATGGCGATATCATACTTGAAAAAGTAGCGATGGTTGATATCATTAAATAAGCCCGCATGAGGTAGCTTGGATATCCTGGAGCCCTGCGGAGGCTCCTACTCGGGTTCGAATCCCGATGCGGGCACTCAAATAGTACCATTTAACTTCCGCATCCAAATGCGTACAGTCATTTTACCAATAAAAACAAGTTCAAATCTCGTCTTGTCTGATGGATGTAAGGATGATTGAAGTGGTAATATATCTTACTATGTATCTTATTATGAGCAAAAATTATAAATAATGCTTTGTTCTCGGTTGGATTGATGAAAGATTCTAAAGACTCAGCAGACAGCAAATTGTTAAAGATGGCTATTAAACGATACCAATTTGATGTTGTTGGATGGACTGAATTTTGTATAGATAATAAAGTCCTGAAGCAAAAGGCATTACCAGTATACCGCCAGAAACCCTTAGAAAATTTACTCATACAGAACAAAATCCTCACTGGATTAAGCACTCCCTCAATAAAAAAAGTATATGAATCTCCAAAACATTATATCAAATATCTTGATGAGGAGTATGTTAGAGACCAGGCTTTTTATGAAGCAATTCTCAAAAACCCTGGTAAATTTAAAACAGATAGTACAGACATTTTGTTAAATGAAGAGATTGACAATTCCGCCAAGAAATATCTAAAAAACATTAAGAAAAGGAAGATTGATGAAGGAGCATTAATTGACCGTATTCATAATGATAAATGGCTTGACGTTAAAATGTCGAAGTATCCCAAGGTACAGTTAGGTCTTATTTTAGGAGTTTCTCAAGAAGCTATTGTGAACAACTTTGGTCTATACTTTATGAATCTGCTAAAGGGTCATTTTGCAGGTAGTAGAACCGCGTTTTTATCATCGACAGGTCCTGCATCTTGGTATGAATTAGAGCAATCCAAAGCAGAGTTAGCGTACTTTAATAAAGAGGTTATCAAGCCTTGTATCGAAAAGCATCTTTCTGATTAGAAAATATCTTTTATTTCTCGCAATACAAAATATATTTGGGTATTTTCTACAGGGCATCTAACCTCTAGCACATGTTCCCGATGCAGGCATTCAACAGGAGGTGACAATTTTAAATTAGTACTAAACAACGTCCGCATCCCGATGCGGGCACTCAAATAGTACCATTTAACTTCCGCATCCAAATGCGTACAGTCATTTTACCAATAAAAACAAGTTCAAATCTCGTTTTTCCATTTGAAACGAATTTCATTAAAAAGTTTTATATTGTTAGACATATTATAACAATAATTATACGAGTCATTTTAGGGGATTATATGAAATATTGAACCAAAACAGTTAAAAACATAGATATAATATATTAATATTAAAAATATGATAAAATGAAAACAATAGTCGTATTAATTGTGATGATTAGCCTAGTCACAGTATCTTCAAATATCTTTGCAATCAGTTCCAACCAGGAGAACGAATCTGGTGATACGTATCATTTTCAAGATGTAGAAGTATTGGTTTTTGGCAGATGTCGAGGTAGGTCTTCAGATGGTTCTTGGGTTGGAAGATTATTTGTTGGGTATATTCCTTTTTGTGGTGTCACCAATTTTGATAATTTTTTGGAGCGATTTACTGTTCTGGTGAGGAATCAATCATCAGGGGAAATTTTTTTTAAAATAAGGCTACAATATTATGATATTCAGTTTGTCAATGCAACAGGTGTGTTTTTTTGGGGGGCAACAGGATCAGGTGTTTCAAATCTCAAACCGATTGTTTTTATTAGATGTCATGCTGAACAATTAATAATGTCTGAAGGCCCTTGGGATTAATTTTAACATCAATGTTTTTTCCCTCCTGTTGATAAGATAGGGATAATGCTTTAAAACGGTTGATATGCACGTTACCCCCTATGTTTACATGGAGAAATAGGGTTATAAACAAATGGACTATTCATATTATTTGAGATAATGAGGAAACGTAGAACAAGTCCTTTAACAATTCGTGATCTTTTTGAAAAATTAGAAGATATTGAAGAAAAAATAGATAAGAGATTTGATAAAATTGAATTGAAAATAGATGGATCATCGATTTGGGCGTATATGGCCTTAGCCGCTGCTGGGAGTTTTGGTTGTTTTTCATTTGCTTATATTTTTAAAAGTAGTATTCTTGCTGGTTTTGGTTATATTTGTGCGTTCTTTGTATTTATTCTCATAATAATGTTATTACATAATTATTCAAAACAAATAAGAATGGAGAAAGATTAACACGATTTATTGGTTAAGAACCATGCTAATCGTTGACCGCTAATAGTATATAAAGATAACGTTTTTGAGTGAAAATACTAAAATGGGGCTCACAGATTAGCTCCCATCATTTAAAAGCATAACTATTTTTTACAAATGTCGTAGGCAAAAATAAGAAACTGAAAAGTAAATAGTATCGCCCCCTATGGTAG
>Ga0114921_10001032_pt1 | contig 12398 bp, 12 predicted proteins | sample BentaG_FD_87016 | JGI IMG/M metagenome (GOLD analysis project Ga0114921, IMG submission 87016) | Deep subsurface microbial communities from South Atlantic Ocean to uncover new lineages of life (NeLLi) - Benguela_00093 metaG | ecosystem: Environmental > Aquatic > Marine > Oceanic > Sediment ...
CAATCTGCTGGGGATGCTCCTGATCAGGCTTGCCCGGGACCCCGAGCTGTTCGCTGAGCTGCGCGCCGATCGCAGTCTGCTGCCCGCTGCGGTCGAGGAGACCGCTCGCTGGGGCTCACCGGTGCAATGGGTGACCCGCAGCACCACCGCCCCCTACGAGATCGGCGGGACGGTGATTCCGCGCGGTGGCCGTGTGGTGCTCTTCTACGCCTCGGCCAACCGCGACCCGCGCAAGTTCGAAGATCCTGACCGCTTCGACATTCACCGCGCGACGACGGGGCACCTGGCGTTCGGGCACGGCATTCATTTCTGCTTGGGGGCTCATCTGGCACGGTTGGAAACGGTGACCGCGATCGACTGTTTGCTCGACGAAGTTGACGGTCTCGAACTTGCCGGTCCGGTGCGGTGGGGCACGACCCCGGCATTGCAGGGGCCGGTATCGGTGCCGGTGCGGGCCACCATCCGCTAGGACGCGACAACCCAAATCGCTTGGGCGGCAGGGCTGCCCAGATCGACTGTGGTAGCGGTGCCGTCTGTGCCCCCAGCGGGCTCGATCGCCACCGAGATCACCCCGGCGAAGTCGCGGCGCGCCAGAATCCGCAGCCGTGAGTCCAGGCTGATGCCGACGTTGTCGAAGTACCGCAGCATCTCCGGATCGGCGTCGGAGATACGGGCCACCGTGCCGATGTCTCCGTCATGGCAGGCCGACAGCTGGCGCGCCGACGGTGTGGGTACCTGCCCGTCGGTCGCCGGGATCGGGTCTCCGTGTGGATCGCGTGTGGGGTAGCCCAATTTGGCGTCGATGCTGGCCAACATGCGATCGGACACCGCGTGCTCGAGCACTTCTGCCTCGTCGTGCACCTCATCCCACCGGTAGCCGAGCTCGCGGACCAGGAAGGTTTCCAGCAGTCGGTGGCGGCGGACCATGGCCAGTGCAGAGCGGCGGCCCGCGTCGGTCAACGTCACGGCGCCGTACTTCTCGTGGTGGACCAGGCCCTGGTCGGCGAGCTTGCGGATGGACTCCGACGCGGTACTGGCCGACACCCCGATCCGCTCGGCCAGCATCTTGGTGCTGACCCTTTCCCCCGACCACTCCTGCGCGGTCCAGATGACTTTCAGGTAGTCCTGGGCGATGGGCGTCAGGTCGTGAGGGTCCGACTCCGACCCGGCACCAGGCTTCACAACGAAAAGCTTAGGCAATCAACACCTGATCCGGGGGATCACGCGCGGCGACGATGCGGGCCGGGTAGCGGGCCGATGTGGGGGTACGCCCCTGCGAGCGGGAGGTACCCCCACCCGCTTGCGGGGGAGAGGCGGGCAATTCGGATCCCGCGCTCATGGACAGCGCGGCACCGTAGGCTGTTTGCTGTGCAGCGCTGGCGTGGGCAGGACGAGATCCCCACGGGCTGGGGCAGGTGCGTTCTTACTATCGGGGTGTTTGACGGGGTGCACCGCGGACACGCCGAATTGATCGCGCACGCGGTCAAGGCCGGGCGGTCTCGCGGCGTTCCCACGGTGCTGATGACTTTCGACCCGCATCCGATGGAAGTGGTGTTCCCCGGCAGCCACCCGGCGCAGCTGACGACCTTGACCCGACGCGCCGAGCTGGTGGAGGAGCTCGGCGTCGACGTCTTCCTGGTGATGCCGTTCACCACCGATTTCATGAAGCTGACCCCGGATCGCTACATCCACGAGCTGCTGGTCGAGCACCTGCACGTGGTCGAGGTCGTGGTGGGGCAGAACTTCACCTTCGGCCGGAAGGCGGCCGGAAACGTCGACCTGCTGCGTCGCGCCGGCGATCGGTTCGGGTTCGCGGTGGAAGCGATGTCGCTGGTCAGCGAGCATCACCGGAACGAAACGGTGACGTTCTCTTCCACCTATATCCGTTCCTGCGTGGACGCCGGCGACGCAGTAGCGGCCGCCGAGGCACTGGGCCGCCCACACCGCGTCGAGGGCGTGGTGGTCCGCGGAGACGGCCGGGGCGCAAAGCTCGGCTATCCCACCGCAAACATCGCCTCACCGATGCACGCCGCCATCCCCGCCGACGGCGTATACGCCGCGTGGTTCACCCTACCGGGCCGTGGCCCGGTGGTGGGCTCCGTAGTCCCGGGTGAGCGGTATCAGGCCGCGGTGTCCGTCGGCACCAATCCGACCTTCTCGGGGCGAACTCGCACGGTCGAAGCGTTTGTGCTTGACACCGACGCCGACCTCTACGGACAGCATGTCGCGGTTGACTTCGTCGCGCGCATTCGTGGACAGCAGAGGTTCGACTCGGTGGATGACCTGATATCGGCGATCGGCGCTGACACCGACCGGGCGCGCACGATTCTGGTAGCCCAGTAGTCGCTGCTAGACTCCCCGACGACCCGGTGTGTGCTGCAGTTCGCGGTGGCCGTGCTGAATCGTCTATCGGACACCTTGATCGCGGACCTATCGATGGAGATATTTCGTGGCGCTTACCGCCGAACAGAAGAAAGAAGTCCTGGGCTCCTACGGCCTGCACGAGACCGATACGGAGTCCCCGGAAGCCCAGGTTGCGATGCTGACCAAGCGCATCGCCGACCTGACTGAGCACCTCAAGGAACACAAGCACGATCACCACTCGCGGCACGGGCTGTTGCTGCTGGTGGGCCGCCGCAAGCGCCTGCTGAAGTATCTGGCGCAGATCGACGTCGAGCGTTACCGCTCGCTCATCGACCGGCTGGGCCTGCGTCGCTGACGCAGCCCGGATGCGGGCGCTGGCCGCAGGCGATGCATTCATCGCTCACACACTGGGCGAACAGCGCCTGCGCGAAGTCTGAGGTGACTCCTCGGCAGTGTAGGGTAGGGGCGTTCTGGGCCCACGCGGTCCGGACAACGGTGCGGTTCGCGCAGACCGCGCGCACCGTCCCAGCGTGTCATGCCAGGGCAGTTTGATTTCAGAGCGCCAAGCCTGCATCGGACGGTCTTCGGTAGTGGCGGCCGGGCTCCCCGAATCCAGGGCGGGTCGGCCGCTTCGATCGACGGCCGCAGCCGCATCCAGACTTTGGCGCGGCGGATTGCCTGGCCCCTCCGGGTTTGTGTGACGACGCGAAAGAGCTGAATAAACCCAGAGAGGCCCTTCGGACATCCATGTCTGCAGTTGAAATTGAAGACGGTGTATTCGAGTCGACCGCCGTCATCGACAACGGGAGCTTCGGCACCCGCACCATTCGATTCGAGACCGGGCGGCTGGCCCAGCAGGCAGCCGGCTCCGTGGTGGCATACCTCGACGAGGAGACGATGCTGCTGTCGGCGACCACTGCCGGTAAGCACCCCAAAGACCACCTCGACTTCTTTCCGCTGACGGTCGACGTAGAGGAGCGGATGTACGCCGCGGGACGCATCCCCGGCTCGTTCTTCCGCCGCGAGGGCAGGCCGTCCACCGATGCGGTCCTGACCTGCCGACTCATTGACCGGCCGCTGCGCCCGTCGTTCGTCGCGGGTCTGCGCAACGAGATCCAGGTCGTGGTGACGATTCTGAGCCTGGATCCCAAAGATTTGTACGATGTGCTGGCCATCAACGCCGGTTCGATGTCCACCCAGCTGAGCGGCCTGCCGTTCTCGGGCCCTATCGGCAGTGTGCGGATGGCGCTCATCGACGGCACCTGGGTGGCGTTCCCCACTTTCGAGCAGCTCGAACGGGCCGTCTTCGACATGGTGGTGGCCGGCCGGATCGTGGGTTCGGACGCCAATAGCGACGTGGCGATCATGATGGTTGAGGCCGAGGCCACCGAGAATGTCATCGAATTGATCGACGGCGGCGCCCAGGCGCCCACGGAAACCATTGTGGCCGAAGGCCTGGAGGCCGCCAAACCGCCCATCGCCGCGCTGTGCGCCGCCCAGCGCGAGCTGGCCGACCGCGCCGCCAAGCCGATCGCGCAGTACCCGCTGTTCCCAGATTACCGCGACGACGTCTACGACTCGGTGGCCGCGGTGGCTACCGAGCAGCTTGCAGGAGCGCTGGCCATAGCGGGCAAAGCCGAGCGAGACGACCGCACCAACGAGATCAAGGCCGAGGTGGCCGAGCGGTTGGCCGACACCTACGCAGGTCGCGAGAAGGAGATCGGGGCAGCCTTTAGGTCGCTGACCAAGAAGCTTGTGCGCCAACGCATCCTGACCGACCACTTCCGCATCGACGGGCGCGGTATCACTGACATCCGTGCGCTGTCAGCCGAGGTCGCTGTGGTGCCCCGGGCACACGGCAGTGCGCTGTTCGAGCGCGGCGAAACCCAGATCCTGGGTGTCACCACCCTCGACATGGTCAAGATGGCCCAGCGGATCGACTCGCTCGGGCCGGACACCTCCAAGCGCTACATGCACCACTACAACTTCCCGCCGTACTCCACCGGTGAGACCGGCCGGGTTGGTTCGCCCAAGCGGCGGGAGATCGGGCACGGCGCGCTCGCGGAACGCGCGTTGGCACCCGTGCTGCCCGGCGTCGAGGAGTTCCCTTACGCGATCCGCCAGGTGTCCGAGGCGCTGAGTTCCAACGGCTCCACCTCGATGGGATCGGTGTGCGCGTCGACGCTGGCGCTGCTCAATGCCGGTGTGCCGTTGAAGGCGCCGGTGGCGGGCATCGCGATGGGCCTGGTGACCGACGACGTCGTGGTTGAAGGAAGCGTGCAAGGTGCTGAAGGCGGCACCGAACGTCGCTTCGTGGCGCTGACCGACATCCTGGGCGCCGAGGACGCATTCGGTGACATGGACTTCAAGGTCGCCGGCACCAAGGACTTCGTCACCGCGCTGCAGCTGGACACCAAGCTCGACGGGATCCCGTCACAGGTGCTGGCCGGCGCGCTGGCCCAGGCCAAAGATGCGCGCCTGACGATTCTCGACGTGATGGCCGAGGCCATCGACGCACCTGACGAGATGAGCCCCTACGCGCCGCGGGTCACCGCGATCAAGGTGCCGGTGGACAAGATCGGTGAGGTCATCGGCCCCAAGGGCAAGATGATCAACTCGATCACCGAGGAGACAGGTGCTCAGATCTCCATCGAGGACGACGGTACGGTGTTTGTCGGGGCCTCCGATGGCGAGTCGGCGCAAGCCGCTATCGACAAGATCAACGCCATCGCCAACCCGCAGCTGCCCAAGATCGGGGAACGGTTCCTCGGAACCGTGGTCAAGACCACCGACTTCGGCGCGTTCGTGTCGCTTCTGCCGGGACGCGACGGTCTGGTGCACATCTCCAAGCTCGGTCGGGGCAAGCGCATCGCCAGGGTGGAGGACGTCGCCAAGGTGGGCGACAAGCTGCGCGTGGAGATCGCCGATATCGACAACCGTGGCAAGATCTCGCTGATCCTGGTCCGAGAAGACACCGCGGACGTTGCGGACGGGGCTTCATCTGGGGCGCGCGCTGATGCCGCGACCGCCAGCAGCTGAATCGTTGACGCTGGGGGTACTCCCCCGCGAGCGGGAGGTACCCCCACCCGCTCGCGGGGGAGGTCTGCGGCGCAGTCGCGGCGGCGACCTTTCGGGGTCGGCTGCGCTGCGCCGCACCACGCTTCCGGGTGGCCTGCGGGTCGTCACCGAGTATGTCCCGTCGGTGCACTCGGCATCGGTGGGTGTCTGGGTCGGCGTCGGCTCACGCGACGAGGGCGCCACGTTGGCCGGCGCTGCGCATTTCCTGGAGCATCTGCTGTTCAAGTCGACCCCGACTCGCAGCGCTGTGGACATCGCCCAGGCGATGGATGCGGTCGGCGGTGAACTGAACGCGTTCACCGCCAGGGAACTCACCTGCTACTACGCGCATGTGGTCGACACCGACTTGGAGTTGGCCATCGATCTAGTCTCCGACGTTGTTCTCAACGGCAGGTGTGCGCTAGACGACGTCGAGGTGGAACGCGACGTGGTGCTCGAGGAGATCGCGATGCGTGACGACGATCCCGAGGATGCGCTGGGTGACGTCTTCCTGTCGGCGTTGTTCGGCGCCCATCCGGTTGGCCGACCGGTGATCGGCAGCGCCGGGTCCGTCTCGGCCATGACCCGCGCACAGCTGCACTCCTTCCACATCCGGCGTTACACACCGGAGCGGATGGTCGTCGCGGTGGCGGGCAATGTCGACCATGATGCGATTGTTGCTTTGGTACGGGAGCACTTCGGGCCGCGTCTGATCCGCGGTATGTCACCTGTGCCGCCACGTAAGGGCGCCGGGCGGGTGCCGGGCCGGCCTAGGGTGTCGGTGGTCAACCGGGACGCCGAGCAGACTCACGCGTCGTTGGGAGTGCGGGTGCCCGGACTGCACTGGGAGCACCGCTGGGTGCTGTCGGTGCTCAACACCGCGCTGGGCGGCGGCCTGAGTTCCCGTTTGTTCCAACAGGTTCGGGAGTCTCGCGGGCTGGCCTACTCGGTATACTCGACGGTGGACGCCTTCGCTGACAGCGGTGCGCTCTCGGTGTATGCGGCGTGCCTGCCCGAGCGCTTCCCGGAGGTCATCCGGGTGACCACCGACGTGCTCGAATCGGTGGCACGCGACGGCATCACCGAGTCCGAATGCCGAATTGCCAAAGGCTCGTTGCGTGGTGGGCTGGTGCTCGGGTTGGAGGATTCCGGCTCGCGGATGCATCGCATCGGTCAAAGCGAACTGAACTACGGCGAGCATCGCAGCATCGCCAGCACGCTGCAGCAGATCGACGACGTCACCCTTGATGACGTCAACGCCGTGGCGCGCCGACTGCTGACCAAGCCCTTCGGCGCTGCCGTCCTCGGACCGTATCGGACGAAACGGTCTCTACCTCAGCAGCTTCGGGCCGTGGCGGGTTAGCGGTCATGACGTTCGGCCTGGGTGACCTGGCGGTGCCCATCGTGGGCGCACCGATGGCGGGTGGTCCGGGCACCCCGGCACTTGCCGCGGCGGTGTCTGACGCCGGAGGGCTCGGCTTCCTGGCGGCCGGGTACCTGAGTGCCGACCGGCTCGCTGCGGACGTCACGGCCACCCGAGCCACGACGGCGGGCCCCATCGGAGTCAATCTGTTTGTCCCGCAACCCAGTGTCGCCGACACTGCCTCGTTGGACGAATACGCGAGGCATCTGGGTCCGCTGGCGCGCCGGTACGGTGTGCAGCTGGGTCACCCGCACCCCGACGACGACGGATGGCACCAGAAGCTTGAAGTGGTCAGCGACGTTGCGCCCGAAGCGGTTTCGTTCACGTTTGGCGCTCCTGGGGCCGATGTGCTGGCGCGGCTGCGGGGGCTGGGCATCCTGACCCTGGTTACCGTGACCTCGGAATACGAAGCCGGAGTGGCTCTCGCCGCGGGCGCCGACGTGCTCGTTGTTCAGGGTCCCGCCGCGGGCGGGCACCGCGGCACCTTCGCACCCGACGTCACGCCTGGCCAGGTGTTGCTGACCGACCTGCTTGCGCAGATCACCGCTGCACACCAGGCTCCGATCGTGGCGGCGGGTGGCTTGTCCGTCGCGGCCGACGTTGACAGCGTGCTGCGCCGCGGCGCGACCGCGGCCCAGGTTGGGACCGCACTGTTGCTGAGCGACGAAGCCGGCACCAACGCCGTGCACCGCGCGGCGCTGCAGAACCCGCAGTTCGGCGGCACGGTCGTCACAGCGGCGTTCTCCGGCCGCTGCGCGCGAGGGCTGGAAAACGACTTCGTCCGCCGCTTCGACGCCGCAGCCCCACTTGGATACCCGGAGGTCAACCAGCTCACGAAGCCCATCCGCGCTGCCGCGGTGGTCGCCGGCGACCCGCACGGCACCAGCCTGTGGGCGGGGACGGGGTTCGCCGCCGCCCGCACTGGCGGCGCGGCGCAGATCGTCGCGGAGCTGGCCGTGGTGAGGACGTAGTCGCGTGGTGCCGGTTCTATAGCAGTCCGAGCAGTCGCAGGTCCGTGATGTACTTGACGATTGCCGGCGCCGACACATGCGGAATATTTTTTTCCGGACCAATTTTCGCTTCCTGCACCGCGGAACGGAACCGATCGGTCGGGGCGATCGCCCCTCGGATCGGCGTGTCCGGCTCTTGGTAATTGTGCATCTGGTAATTGTGCGTGGTTATTGTGCAGCAACGGCAAGAGTGATGCATCCAGCCGCTTCCGATAGTGGATAGCGCCGGCCGCGGTTGTGGGACAAACTACGTGGTTATGACCACGATGCCGACCAATCCATATGGCGGAGGCCCGGGCACTGGGATCAGCCTGCCCGCATACTTCAAGCCGACCCCCTCGGTGCAGAGCCGGAACCAGTACTACCCGGGCACCGAAGAGCTCGGTCCCGACGAGATGCGGATCTCGTTCGTCGGTTCGACGCCGTTCCCGCCGCGGCTGGATCAGGCGGGAACATCGATCATGGTCGGGTCGCTACGTCCCGCTTCGCGTCCACGGTCCGTCCGGCCGGACCCCCGAACTGGGTACGCAAGGAATGGTCGACGGCATGAAGCAGATGCTTCGGTGGCACCTGGAGGCCTTCGATCACTTCCCGATCGGCGATGGATACGAAGTCAATGTGAACGAGTTCGACTGGAAGGACGAGAACGGGGTCTGCTTTGACCGCAACGGTGCACAGGTCAGGCATTGGCGGCGCTCACATGCCAAGGACGGGGCGAGCGCGTACCGGCTCGACTGGAATGGACTCAGCTTCGTGTGGACAGGCGACGGTCGACCCGACGAGTTGACCGCCAAATACGCCGAAGGCGTTGACGTGTTCGTGACGGAAGCTCAGACCGATACGGCGAGATTGATCCAGCAGAAGTACGGGTTGCCCGAATGGCTCTACAACTACACGATCGACACCCATCACACGCCGCACTATGCGGCCGGCTACTTGATGAAGCAGGTCAACCCCCGAATCGGCATGGTGACGCACATCGAGTGGGAAGATGACCTGATCGCCGAGACCGTCGCCGGTATTCGAGCCCACTGGGACGGGTTCCTCGCGTTCGGCGCCCCCGACGTTGTGACGGTCAATGTGACCTCCGATGCGATCTGGCTCCGCAAGGCGGTGCTCCCGGGTCTGACCGGTGCACGAATTCCTGACTTCCGCAAGGTGTTGGGCACCAAGGACGTCCCTGAGGAACTGGATCTCCCCCGTCCTCGCCTGCCACGCGAAGAGCAGCAGGAGCAGCTCACCCGGGATCTGGAGATCGATCCGCACAAGTACTACCCGCCGGATGTGTACAAGGAGCCGCTGGTCAAGCTTCCCGAGCCGCTGACGATGCCCATTCGGCAGATGATGGAGAACTTCGGGTATGACCTCGACTGACGCGCACGACACCGAGGTGTCGACCGCGTCTGGTCACTTAGCGCCGAAGGATCTTGTACCGGTCACCGTGCTCACTGGGTTCCTGGGAGCGGGGAAGACCACCCTGCTCAACCAACTCCTCACCGGCGAGCACGGCCGCAAGATTGCGGTGCTCATCAACGACTTCGGCGAGATCAACATCGACGCGGACCTCGTCGTGGGCGTGGACGACGAGATGGTCTCGCTGGCCAACGGGTGCGTGTGCTGTGAGGTGCGAGACGATCTCGTGGCCGCGACCATCGCACTGCTCGAGCGCGACATCAGGCCGGACCACATCGTGCTCGAAGCAAGTGGCGTGGCCGAGCCGATGAGCCTGGCCATGACGTTCTCGCAGGAGATGTTCGCCGCCCAACTCCAGCTCGACGGGATCATCACAGTGCTCGACTGCGAGCAGTTCCTGGATGTCCCAGATCTGATGGAACACAAGCTCCGCCAGATCGTCTGCGCAGACCTCGTCGTGCTGAACAAGACCGACCTCGTTTCGCCACAGCGAGCCAACGAGGTGCAGGCGTGGATCAACAATCGGGTACACCGCATTCGCTACGTCCCTGCCATCTACGGCGATGTACCGCTCGAGGTGCTCCTCGGCCTCGACAGAGCTGTCCACACTGACCTGGCACACGACGACCAACACGGTCACGACGACAACGACACTCACGGTGCGCAGTTCACGACGGCCAGCTTCATTACAACGGCACCCCTCGACCCGCAACGGCTGATGAGCGTGGCAAGGGGGCTACCCGGCAGCGTCTACCGGATGAAGGGCGTTGTGTCGAGCACCGACGAACCCCATCGCCGCTCGATTCTGCAAGTCGTCGGCCGGCGAGCCTCGATCACCCCGGGCGTTTCATGGGACCAGATAGCCCCGTCGACACGGATCGTCATGATCGGGGCGAATAACATGCCCGCCGACGACATTGTCAGCCTGCTCCGGGGATGCGAGGTTACGGGGATGTGAGGCTGCGGGGATGTGAGGCCGACCCCGTTGAGGCTCCGCTCTTATGACCCGATCGCAGTCAGGCGATCCGGACGCCGCGAATCTGCAGCCGCTCATCGCCGAGGTGACGGCGTTGAGGGCGCCCTGGCTGATCAGCGTCGGCTGACGGTCAGGTCAGCACGAGTGCCGGGTCGGTGAACGGCAGCACCAGGTCGTCGGCCACCTGCTCGGACAGCAGCAAGCCGTCGTGCGTCGAGAGTCCCCGGGCCAGTGCAGGGTCTGCTCGGCAGGCCGCCCGCCAGCCCTCGTCGGCCAGTTTGAGCACGTATGGCATGGTGGCGTTGGTCAAGGCGAACGTTGACGTCCGGGGCACCGAACCCGGCATGTTCGACACGCAGTAGAACATTGTGTCTCCGACGGCGAAGGTCGGAGCGTCGTGGGTGGTGGGTTGAGAATCCTCGAAGCAGCCGCCCTGATCGATAGCGATGTCAACTAGCACTGCACCTGGCTTCATATGTGCGACAAGAGAATTCGATACCAACTTGGGAGCCTTGGCGCCGGGCACCAGGACGGCGCCGATCACCAGGTCCGCACGCTTGATGGCGCCTTCGAGCTCGTAGCGCGACGAGTAGCGGGTGCGGATCCGGCCGCCGAACTCGGCATCCAGCTCGCGCAGCTTGTCGACGTCGACATCGAACACCGTGACGTGGGCGCCCATCCCGCTGGCCACCCGAGCGGCGTTGTAACCCGCAGTGCCGCCACCGATCACCACGACGTCGGCTGGGCCGACACCGGGCACACCACCCATCAGCAGGCCGCGACCGCCGTGAGTTCGCATCAGGTGATAAGCACCCACCTGAGCCGAAAGCCGGCCGGCGACCTCGCTCATCGGGGCCAGCAAGGGAAGTGCGCCGTCTGCGGTCTGCACGGTCTCATAGGCGATGGCTGTGATGCCCGAAGCCAGCAGCGCGTCGGTGCATGGCCGCGATGCAGCCAGGTGCAGGTAGGTGAACAAGGTCTGGCCGCGGCGCATGCGGGCGTACTCGGGCTGGATCGGCTCCTTGACCTTCAGCAGCAGGTCGGCTTCGGCCCACACCTGTTCCGCGCTGTTGATGAGCTCAGCCCCGGCTGCCTTGAAGTCTCGGTCGGTGATGGCCGAGCCCTCACCGGCGCCGGCCTGGACGATCACCTCATGGCCATAGTGGGTCAGTTCGGCGACCCCGGCCGGGGTGATGGCCACCCGAAACTCATTGTTCTTGATCTCAGACGGGATTCCGACGCGCATGGTGGCCTCCTTGTCGTGATCGGTCCGCTGCCTCCATTGTGAAGAGAACTCGCCGGTATTGCCATGATGATGATGGACGCCTACTTCCTGGCCGGCGCGGAGGATTTCTCCTGCACCCGGGGGCGCGCGACACAGAGCATCTGCCCGGGGCTGTGCCAATCTAGTGACGGGTTCTCCCACGCTAGGGGGAATGATTGCGCCGGGGCACTGTGGTCATGTAGGCAGCGGCATTTCCCTTCCGGCCAGGTCCGCCCCACGGGGCAAGCCAACTCAGTTGTCACTTATCCGTGCCGCAGACCCCTCGCCTCACAACTGCTCGAACGCGTCGGCATCGGCGTCGAGGTCGCCGGCCAGATGCTGGTCACCGCGGGCGACAACCCCAACCGGATGAAATCAGAAGCCGCCTTCGCCATGCTCTGTGGTGTGGCGTCCCTGCCCGCATGCCTCAGGCATGACACAACGATACCGGCTCAACCGCGGCGGAGACCGGCAAGCCAACCGGGCGCTGCACCTGGCCACCATCACCCCACACACCCGACACCGCCGAACAACAGCAGCTTGACAAACAGGAGAGCATCAGGGGCTGTCGATACACCAGTGGGCAGCTGGCCCGATTCGCCCACCGACACAACCTGATCCGCTCAGTCGGCACAAGCCGCCTGACCCTGTGTCCGCCAAACGGGGTCAAGCCCATCTCGAGCGTTGCCCACGGCCGGCGACATCCCGACGACATCCCGACGACATGGTCAGCGCATAGGAACGATAGTGAACGACCTGCGCTTCTGTGAGCGCCGTGTGGCCTTTCGTATTGCTGGTGTTGCGGGCAGTCTTCAAGAATCAGATCTGACGACGATGGTTATCAGCAGTTCCGCGAAAATTCCTGTCCGGTTCGAATAGGGTGCTGTATAA
>Ga0114921_10001033_pt1 | contig 12391 bp, 11 predicted proteins | sample BentaG_FD_87016 | JGI IMG/M metagenome (GOLD analysis project Ga0114921, IMG submission 87016) | Deep subsurface microbial communities from South Atlantic Ocean to uncover new lineages of life (NeLLi) - Benguela_00093 metaG | ecosystem: Environmental > Aquatic > Marine > Oceanic > Sediment ...
AGAGGCTAAGCTACCTGTCATTATCCACCGTGATTATGACTTGCCTGCCTTTGTTGATGCTGAAACCTTGGTTATTGCTTCCAGCTACTCAGGGATGACTGAGGAAACCCTATCCTCATTTGAGCAAGCCCTGGGAACAGAGTCAAAAAAGCTGGTGATTACCACTGGCGGCAGGCTGAAAACCATAGCTGAAGAAAAAAACATCCCCGTTTTTAGCTTTGATTACCAGTCTCAACCTCGCGCCGCCCTAGCCTTTAGCCTCCTGCCCATCCTCGGCTTTCTGCAAAAGCTCGGCTTGGTCGGTGATAAATCGGCAGATGTAGCTGAAACGGTCCAGGTGCTACAAGAATTATCACAAAAAATAAATGAAGGTGTGCTACTCTCTCATAACCCGGCCAAACAACTGGCAAGCAGGTTACATGGTCGCCTAGTGGTGATATATGGAGCTGGCATACTGGCTGAGGTAGCCCACCGCTGGAAAACACAGCTTAATGAGAACAGCAAAGCCTGGGCTTTCTATGAGGTCTTCCCTGAGCTCAATCACAATGCCGTGGTCGGCTACCAGTTCCCGCAGGAGTTAGCTGGTAAGATAGTGGTGATTTTGCTTCGGTCAGCTTTGCTTCCAAAGCGTATCCAGCTTCGCTACCAGGTAACCTGCCAGCTCCTTGAGCAAGCTAAAGTTCAGTACCACTTTGTAGATGGTAAGGGTGCCAGCCGGTTAAGCCAGATGATGAGCCTGGTGCTGTTCGGCGACTATGTCAGTTACTATCTTGCAATTTTATGTAAAATTGACCCAACGCCGGTAAAAGCCATAGATTACTTAAAGGAACAGCTGTCTTTAGCCATTAAACCATCTCCCAATCCCTATAACCCTGCCGAATAATGGACACGTAGTCTGGTGATGGCTTTGTCTCCTCAGACTGGTCAACCTTGATATAGGTTATGGCTTCCACGGCGCCACCGTCCTCTTTCCTTACCATGATGCTCTGCCGGTTATAGACATCAGGATAACCCTCATTTCTGTCCAGGGACTTTAAGTCCTTATCACTGATTTCATAAACAGCGCCTAACACCCGCTCCCCTCTAAATGGTTTGATGCTGGCGACACCACCCCGCCATTTTCGCGACCAGCCAGCAAATATCAGCTTATAGTTATCCAGAATAGCGGTAAACATAGGTTTGCTATCCGGGCAGCGCTGCAACATCTGCTGCTGATTAAGATTTGAGGCGTAAGCGAAATAAAGCATGTTTCCTCCTCTTGGTTTATAATTATACTATACATAATGACCCGGCGCAGGTTTTTACCCTGCCTTTTAACATATGGTATAATTAAAATAGTGGCAATAAAGACAGTAGCTACTAACCGTAAAGCTTATCATAATTATCATATACAGGACAGTGTAGAAGCCGGTGTTGTGCTTACCGGCAGTGAGATAAAGTCAATCCGAGCCGGGAGAGTGAGCTTAAGTGATGCCTATGTTAGACCTGAGGCTGGGGAATTATGGTTACTAAATGCTCACATTGCTCGCTATGAGGCAAGTAGCTATTTAAGCCATGAGCCAAAGCGACCTCGGAAGCTTCTACTACATCGTAAGCAGATTGATAATCTCACCAGCAAAGTGTTAACAAAGGGCTTTACTCTGGTTCCGGTCAAGTTGTATATTAAAGACAGCATCGCCAAGGTTGAGGTAGCGCTAGCCAAAGGTAAAAAGTTATATGACAAGAGAGAATCCATAACACGTCGTGAGACAGAAAGAGAGATTGGGCGAGCCATAAAAAGGCAGAAGCTTGAAAGGGGGTAGTTATTTAAGCCGTCCATTGCAAATGGGGACGCGTGGGTTCGACAGGGGAAGTATGCTGCAGGGTTGCAAGCTGAGGTGCCACTAACCTCATAAAACAAGTGGCAAAAAATAACTGGCGAACCTGAATTAGTTCTTGCAGCCTAAATAACAGGTTGCACATCCAACCTAACCCTACCTCAATGGGTTGGGATTGGGTGCCGAAAAATTGAGGTGCCGCAGCCGGGACGTCGATAATGGCTGCGAAAGAAATATCGACTGGCCTGGTTAAACTCGGTCAGCAGAGGCTAGCTAGGCAAGATTAAATAGCTGACTAAGCTTGTAGTATATTCTGGGCAGCTTCTCTTGGACGGGGAGTTCGACTCTCCCCCGTCTCCACCAGTATTAAATTATCGCCTCAGGCATCAACTTCGCCTGAGGCGATTTCTTTCTTCAAGACCTCTGCGGGAAGCCCAGACCATGGTGAGAGTATGTCAGATTATCCCGTCTTCACTCATTTGAGAAAGCCGCTCTTGACTAAACCCCAGGAGGTCACTGTAGATTTGCTCATTATGCTCTCCCACCAAAGGGGCACGGTTATATACCTGACCCGGGGTTTCTGAAAGCCTTGCTAGCACCCCAGGTACCGGGACCTTTTCTACCCCAGGGTAGTCAATATATTCTATCATTCTTTGATGTATAACTTGAGGATGCTCGACCATTTCAGCAATTGTATTTGTCTTAGCCGAGCACACCCTTGCTCTCTGCAGCTCGGTAACTACTTCGTCAACTGTCCTTTTTGCCACCCACTTCTCAACGATGGGGTCGATAAGACCACGGTTTTCCCATCGAGCCACGTCATTTTGGAATTTGGGGTCACCAATCATGTGCTCAGCACCAATCAATCTGGCAAACCTCCGCCAATTTCCCTCCCCGGCTGGGTTAACCATCACCCAGCCGTCCTTAGCCTTGAAGCAATTACTATAAGTACTGAAGCCACAATTGCCGAGTTCTCGGCGTATCTCCCCATAGATTATGTATAAAGCAACCGCCGACATGCCGGTAATAAAGGCAACGGCTGTTTTTACCAGGGAAGCATCAACCATCTGGCCGATGCCTGTCTTTTCTCGATAGTAGAGGGCAAGCACAATGCCAAAGGCAAGGGTAGTCCCGGTACCAAAATCTACATATGTTACCCCCTCCTTGGTTGGTGGATTACCCTTAAATCCGGTTATTGAGGTTGCTCCTGAGAAAGCTTGGGCAGTTGGGTCAAAGGCCAGGTGCTCAGCGTATGGACCATCCTGACCAAAGCCTGAAATTGCTGCCAGAATAATCTTGGGGTTGACTTGCCTTAAACGAGAATAGTCTAAGATTTTTACCTCTGGACTGCCAGGAGCGAAATTGTGTAACACCACATCGGATTTTTCTATTAGCTTGTCTAAAACTTCCCTCCCCTTGTCAGTTCGTATGTTTAAGGTGATACCCTTTTTGCTAGTGCAAAGAGCCTTGTAATTACAGCTCTCACCGTCAGGGGCGACTAAGCCAAATTCTCTGTCCCAACCTCCCCCAGGTTTTTCAATCCTAATAACCTCAGCCCCCATTTGACCGAGCAGCATACCACAGTAGGGTCCGGCTCCATAAGCAGAAAAATCCAAGACCCTTATCCCCTGTAATGCTGCTTTCGTTTCACTAAGCTTCATAATTTACCCCCATCATTTATTTTTCTGTCCTATCCACTGGGTAGCCCCAGACCTCTGGTGGCTATAATATTTCTCTGGATTTCTGAGGTGCCGGCGGCAATGGTCAAAGCAAAGCTAATCAAATAATGGCGCTCTGTCATGCCGGCTAAAGGTATCCATTTCGAACCCTCCCCCAGCTGTCCATAGACGCCTAGTAGCTCCATACCAGTATTGGCAATACGCTGTCTAAGCTCGGTTAGGAACATCCTTAACATGGCTGACTCGGTACCCGTACTAACCCCTCTTTGCTGCATCAAAACCACCCTGTAAGCAAACAGGCGGGCAACCTCAGCCTCTACCTTTAACTCGGCTAACCTCTGACGAATTATATCTGGAACCTTGTTATTCCCATATAACTCCTTAGCATATTTGCTAAGGTCATCTAACATGCGTCTGGCTATGCCTACATGGTCAATAAAAGCTCTCTCAAAGCTCAATACGCTCATAGTTACATACCATCCCTTGTTCTCCTCACCCACCAAGTTTTCTCTAGGCACCTTAACCTCGTCAAAGAAGACTTCAGCAAAGGAATAGAGGCCAGCAATATTTAACAGAGGGCGAACAGTAATGCCAGGTGTTTTCATATCAACCAAAAAAAAGCTAAGCCCCTTGTGTTTAGGTACTTTATCATTTGTCCTGGCTAAAAGGAAGCACCAATCACTACGGTGAGCAGCACTAGACCATACCTTCTGCCCGGAGATAATAAAACCATTGCCGTCAGGTAAGGCACGAGTTTGAACCGAAGCTAAATCTGAACCTGCCTCTGGCTCGCTAAAGCATTCGCACCAGGTTACCTCACCAGCGGCAATAGGTTTTAGATGACGCCGCTTTTGCTCTTCACTGCCAAAGGCGATAAGCGCTGGGGCGAGAAACCTCACCCCCGCCGGGTCAATCCCTACTGCTCGGTGATAACCTATTTCTTCAGAGAAAATAGCTTGCTGCACGTAGGAGCCGGCCAGCCCTCCATACTCCTTCGGCCAAGTGATGCTTAACCAGCCCTTTTCCCCAAGCTTGCGAGCCATGACTTGAGAGAACTCCCATAGCTCATCAATAGCATCCTGCTCCCAGCTTGTTGTCGGTCCAACCCAGTTCGGAGGTAACTCCTTCTCTAAAAATCCCCTGACTTCCTGGCGGAAGGCTTCTTCTTCCTGGCTAAATCGAAAATCCATAGCTCATTCTAACGACCAATAATAGCTACCGAAACTACCCAACCACCCAGGGCACCACCTAGATTGTGGGTTAGTCCCAGCTCAGGTGCCTTTAACTGGTTAATCGCTTTTCCCTGAAGCTGCTTATAGACTTCGTACAGCATTCTCAAGCCACTGGCACCGATAGGGTGACCAAAGGCTTTTAACCCACCATCGGTATTAACTGGCAATTCTCCATCTAGAGTAAAGGCGTTGCTATTCACATAGTCTTTAGCTTGCCCACGGGGGCAGAAACCAAGGTCTTCATAGGTGATAAGTTCAGTAATGGTAAAGCAGTCATGAACGATGGCTAAACTCACTTGCTTAAATGGGTGGCTAATCCCTGCCTCCTTATAGGCGGCTTGACCCGCCCGTACGCTCTCCTCAAAGTGAACCAAGTCGAAATCAGCCCTTCCATAGTTGTCGCCCGGACCAGCGCTAATTGCTAATGCCTTAACAAAGATAGGGTCGTCCCTAAAACTTTTTGCCATATCAGCCCGGCAGACGATGGCAGCTGCCGCCCCATCAGTAACCGGGCAGCAATCAAATAAACCAAGAGGCCAAGAAATTATGGGAGCATTTACCACCTGTTCCAGGCTTACCTCTCTCTGAAAATGGGCCTTCGGGTTTACCGCACCGTTATGATGGTTCTTTACCGCAATCTTAGCCAAAATCTCTTTGCCCTCCTGGGGAGGAATCCCGTAGTGCTCAAAATACCTGTTGGCTCTGAAGGCAAACATGCTTGGTGGTCCCCCCGACATACCCAAATCTTGAACGGGGTGACGTTCGGCACCACCAGTTGCAGCTCCAGACAAGCCACGGTCCTTCAGCTTCTCCACACCAACAACCAATACTACATCATATATACCAGCGGCTACTGCGTAGCAGGCATTCCTGAAGGCATCTGTCCCTGAGCAACAGCGATTGTCTATCCTGGTTACTGGAATGTATTGCAGCCGCAGCGGGACGGACAGGGAAAGCCCCATTTCCTGAAGCCGTGTACCCAGCCATGCTGCCTGAATATCTTTAGGACTTATCCCAGCATCTTCAAACGCTTCAACGGCGGCATCAACAATCAAATCACCAACACCCTTGTCCCAAAGCTCACCAAATTTGGTACAGCCCATACCGATTATTGCCACTCTATCCTTAATGCCTTCCATTCTTGTCTCCTCCTTACCTTATAGGTCTACACTTCCAGAAATAATTGTGGAAACCACCTGCCTCGTGTATCCGGCGGAAGGTCATCTCCACCGACATTCCTATCCTAACTTCATCCGGGTCACGGTCGGTCACTCTCAGTACAATCCTAGCCCCCTCCTTGAAATCAACCACCGCATTTATGTTAGGTGGGTCAGGAACGGTAGTAACATGGTCTTTGTTATAGGAAAAAACCTCGCCTATTTCATCAGACAGCCTCACCTCATCGAACTGGTCCACAGTTTGACAGTTTATGCACACCCTTCCGGAGGGAATCTGAACCTTGCCACACTGCCGACATCTACCTCCATGGAACCTAAGCACCCAGCTGGTATCACGCCACATATGTGTGGCACTGGCAATCTCTTCAGGGCGGGTAGCTTCCTCAACTGGCATTATCCTGCGGAAATATATGTACCTCTGGTAGTTAGGCAGCATTTTCTTTGATTCCAGGTAGTGCTTTACATTCTTCTTATTCCTGATTTTATTTATCTGTTCAGTGACTTGCAGGATAAGGGCGTCTCCGCCATCGCCATAGTTAGCCAGAAGGATTCTATCGCCTGGCTTAGCTTCATCCAAAGCAGCGGCTAGTCCTATCATGGCACAGGCTGTGCCAGTATTGCCTACCGTAGTAAACAGAGGATCCTGGAGTTGTTCCTTCAGGTCAAAGCCCAACCTCCGGGCTAAAACGGTATGGCTTCGTTGGTCAGGAGCATAGAGAACAACCTTAGCAAAATCCTTGGGGGTTAAGTTATATTTCTTCATAAGTCCAGAAATTGTTTCCGCCATAATCCGGTTGTAACCTTCTTCCAGGCTAAACCGGTCCTCCCATATCTTGACAAAGGTATCCTGCTCCCGTCTCCACATATCAGTAAACTCATCACTGACCTGGTAACTGCCTTCAACAGCCACAGCCACTTCAGAATCGCCAATAAGAAAGCTAGCCGCACCGTCACCAAAATTGGGTTCAAGCGGTGATTGTGGGGTGGCAAGACGACAATCAGCCGTGGTTACCAGAATATTCTTGGCTGTTCCCGCCTTAATAGCGTCTAAGGCATGCCGCAGGGCAATAGTCCCGGCTCTAAGGGAATTGGCGCTGTCGGCAGTAATGATGTCTCGTCTGAGGTCAACTACAGTCGCCACTAGAGCCGCTGCCTGTTTTTCCCTATATGGAGAGGTTGTTGAGGCGAAGAAGCAACCATCTATTTGCTGGCGGTCAATGCTATTAATAGAGTCCAAAGCGGCAGCAACCGCCATGGTTATACTGTCTTCATCCCAGTTAGCCACCGCTTTTTCGCCTCTACCTGATGGTCCTCCCCAAACACGGGCAATCTCGTCACGACTTAATCTATAATAGGGAATATAAACACCGTAAGACGTTATTCCAACCATTTAACTCCTTTCTCCTAAGCCCATAATTGACCACTTCTGGCCGGGCTGCCGTTTACTTGGGTGACTGGGGAGGTGCCGGGTTAACCAAGCCTTCGGCTAGGGATTCAGGCATAGATTCCATGAGCTCCTTTGTCGTCCATCTTTCCTTCGTATAAATAGTCTTTATCCTGATTGGGTCGCCATATAATGCAATCCAGTTCCCTCTTGCATAAAATAGACAACCATTTACATTGCTTGAGGCATCACTAGCCAGGTAGATAAATATGGGGGCATTGTCTTCAGGGGCTATTCTCTCCAATGTCTCCAGGGAGTACTTGGCTCGCATATCCCCGGCGGCAGCCCTCTTCTCCCAGGCAGCCTTAACTTCTGGTGACCAACCTAACCTGGTAGGGGCAGTTGGAATTACCGCATTACAAGTTACCCCATACCTCCCCATATCTCTAGCCACCGTCCGGGTAAAACCTAAGATACCCGCCTTAGCCGCACCATAGTTGGCCTGTCCCATGTTGCCAAAGGCAGAAATGGAGACTATATTTATTATCCGCCCGCTCCTCTGCTGCCTCATCAGGACGCAAGCGGGTTTGGTAGTATGAAAATGACCATAGAGATGAACCTTAATAACTGAGTCCCAGTCTTCCTCGGTCATGTTGAAAATCATGCGGTCTCTAATTATACCAGCCATATTAACCAGAATATCAATCCTACCAAAGTTGTCAACTGCCGTTTTGATGATATTTTCCCCGCCCTGAGCTTCAGTCACCGAGTCATAGTTAGCTACAGCTATGCCACCACGGTCTTTAATTTCCTGCACTACCCTGTCAGCAGGTAAGGCAGAGGCACCGGTTCCATCCTTCTCTCCGCCGATATCATTAACCACCACCTTGGCGCCCTCGTCAGCAAAGGAGATGGCTATCGCTTTGCCGATGCCACCCCCTGAACCTGTAACCACAGCCACCTTGTCCTTTAGTATATCACCCATCTCTTGACCTCTTTTCCTAGATTAATTCTTAGCTGGATTTAGAAGGGAACACGATAACTGCCTCACCGGAGGTTACCGTTTCTCCCTTTGGGTTTTCCAGCCATATTTCACACTCTATGTAGCCCTCATTATTTTGAATGTACTTCTTGGTTACTGTGCCCCTGGCAGTAATATCCTCCCCTGGGTAGAAAACATTTTTATATTTACAGTCCAACTTTTTAATAATGGCTCTAGTGCCAACCCAATCGGTTAACAGCTGTCCGAGAAAGCACATCCCGAGCGGGCCATGACCAATAACTCCTGAGAAACCCCGGCGTTGAGCAAAGTCCTTATCATAATGTAGCTCATAAAAATCTTCATTCACCCCTGCCCATTTTACCAGCTGTCGAGTTGTAGGATGCTTAACCAGTGGAGATATCTCATCACCCACCTCTATTTCATCATAAAAAGGTTGTTTTGTCACAGTTCACGCCCCTTTGTTTAATACCTTCTTACTGTAGTTCGCTCACGAGCTATAACCTCACCCCTCTGATTGGTATAGGTTTTCTCGTTCACTAGGGCCAGCACCTTGCCTCTCTTCGTCTCTTGTTCTCGAGCATCAGCCAGTCGGCATTCAGCGGTTATCGTATCGCCTGGGCTGATGGGACCGATATATTCATGTGAGTTGCCTAAAAGAATACCCGTTTTAAAGTGAGGTTCCCCTATTCTATTAATGGCGTCTTGCGCCCCTGGCGGCCTAAAGGTGAAGACGAAGGTCGGTGGAGCTACAATCCTTCCATAGGGACCCTTCTCGGCACTTTTCTCATCTTGCCATAATGGATTAGCGTCCCCAGTTGCGTCAATAAACTTTCTTATGTCATCCTGCTGCACCTGACGCACCAACGTCTGCCCCAATTGCTGCCCAATCATATTCTTTATTTCTTTGGTGAGTAACACTTCTTCACTCATTTAAATTCTGCCCTCCTCTGATTTAACCAAAGACTTCTCTTCGGCTTCCCTTGAAGCTGCCATATGCCCATGGAAATACTCAAAGTCAAACTCGGTGCCATGGGGAAGGCAGTGGCGACAGCTTACTGTGAAGTTGCGCTTGAAGCCGTGCTTCTCACGAAGTTCCAGGTAACCCCGACCAAGCTCCAGATAGTACTCCAGAGGTGGGGGAGGCTGTCCAGCCAGTTTACTGTCAGGCTCTATTGACCAAAAGTCACCCTGGCGGGGTAATACTCCATTGCCCATCAGGAAATCAAAGCCGCTGAGGGTAGACTTTAGTGCATCCTGCCATCTCTGGAAACCGAACGGCTGAGCCATCTCAATGCCAGCCACAAAACTGGGGTTAACATTCCCTACACCCCAGTATTTTACCGCATTGATTGTCCGCTTTATCCACTCATCATAGCCAACCACCTTGCTCTTGCCAGGGCATATTATGTCAAATAGCCTCTTATCCCACACCTCAATATTCGGCTGGATGCAAGGTATACCAGTATCATGTAATCTCTTCCAGTCCTCGTCATCCAGCGCCCCTATCTGCAAGCAAGCCGGGTACCAGGTCAGGATTCTTTTTCTTATAGTATTCAGCATATGGCAGTACCATTCCAATTCGGTCATACCCTGATATGTGGATAGTATTGTGCCTCCACTAATCATTATATGGCGATACTGCTTCTCATGGAGAGCCACATCCAGCACCTCAGCTACCTTATCCGCCTTCTTCCTGAGAACCATGGCCTCCCCTTTCTTCTTCTGCTCGGCAGCGTGAGGGGTCAAGTCACAAAACAGGCACTGTTCGCCCCTGGAAAAATACTCACAGTACTTATTAAGGGTGACAAACAGTTCGTCATCGCCGACAGTAAACACATAGGCCTCGTAGGGGGTGCCGTCTGGCATAACACGGTCAGTAAATTTGCCTCTCTTGCCCCAGTGATGAATTTTCGCCACCTTCTCGCCATTCCATTTGACCACAAACTTACCATCGTCAAAATCGATTAGATACGGCGTTTTAGCTGCCAATCTAACCTGAACCAGCGTGCCATCGTCAGTACCATCATCTAAGAACGGGTAGTATGGTATCTCCTGGCTGACCACAGTGGCTTCGGTGGAGTCATAAGCAAATAGTGAATAGCCCTTGAATCTGATGCCTTCTATTTTCCTAGCTTCATCCAGTGCCATTTGAGTGAACTGGACACCCAGCCTTACCATGTCTGACTTTATGATGATTGGCTCGGCAATATCAGGGTATGCCTTAAATGCCTCTATAAGGTCCATAGTCTCATTCCTCTCTTTTAGTTACTTGTTTACCGATGAGGTTGACTTCCACCCTTGGTATACCTTTGCTGCAATTCGCTTATTATGACCTTCCCTGTGCCCGGATGTTTGGGGAGCACTTCCACAAAATCAACAGACTTGGGCACCTGGAAGCCAGCCAGGTACTTCCGACAGTGCTGTCTAATCTCATCTTCAGTGACAACTTGTCCTTTTACCGGCACAACCACCGCCTTAACCGCTTCCCCCCACTTTACATCTGGAATACCGATAACAGCCACTTCAGCTACAGATGGGTGCTTAAGTATCGCCTCCTCCACTTCTGAAGGACCAACCAGAAGCCCCCCACTCTTTATCATCATGTCTTTTCTGCCCACAAAATACATATTACCATCCTTATCGAGTCTAGCCAGGTCACCACTGTGAAACCAGCCATCTTTCAAAACCTGCTGGTTAAGCTCCGGTTTTTTCCAATAACCGCTCATTACTGAGTCTCCCTTCCACAGCAGCTCCCCCACCTCGCCAACGGGAACGTCCTTTCCCTTCTCATTCACTACCCTCCTCTTAAGCCCAATCATTGGTTTGCCCACGGACTCAAGTTTTTCTCTTTCCCGCTCTGTAGCCGCAGGGCTGAGTGCCGCCGCCGCATCATGCTCCCAGAGATTGGTATATCCACAGCCGGTTTCCGTCATGGCATATTCTTTTCCCAGGCAGGACACCTTAAAGAAGTCAATGATTTCTCTCAAGGTTTCCCCACTACAGTGCTGCCCACCGCCCATCGTCATCCGGTTCAGGCTACTAAGGTCATACTTGCGTGGCGCTGTTTTCAGATACTCTTTAATCAGCATATATCTTGCCGGGGTTATGCTATACCAAGTCACCCTCTCCCTCTCAACTAGTTCGCAGAAGCTCTTGGCAGTAAAGTGGTGAGTTACTATCTTACATCCCGATAGGGTAAGAGCAAATAATATGAGCTGGGCGCCTACAGCAAATAACGGACCGCTAAGTAGGCAGGAATCATCAGGGGTAAAACATGAATGTATACACTTTGGAATGCTAGAGCTCAACCTATTCTTATGGGTTTGGGGAACACCCTTAGAGTAACCTGATGTGCCACTAGTATAGCCTAATATGATAGTATCATTCTCATTAACCTCAACCTCTGGTTCTGTTGATGGGTAACTAGCTACCAAAGTTTCATAATCGTAAGGATAGTTATGACCCTCACCAAGTCCGATGAGAAGCTTAACCGACTTTAGCTCAGAAAGAACTGGGTCAACAAACTGGCAAAACTTATCTTGAACAATGAGACCGTAAGGCTCAGCATCGTTAATTATATAGACAAGTTGCTTACCTCTTAATCTATAGTTAGGCGGCACTAAGACAATGCCACTCTTAGCGGTGGCATAAAAGGTCTCAGCATATTGGTGGCAGTTCTCAGAGACTATAGCTATTCTATCCCCTTTGTTAAAGCCAAGGGCGAGGAGAGCATTAGCCAAGCTATTTGCCCGGCCATTTACCTCCTTCCAGGTTAGCCAACTTGTCTCATCGACTATCCCTAGCCTATTACCGTAAGCTTGAGCATTATGAACTACCAGGTCACCTATTAACACCTAATGCCTCTCTAATCGCAGGCTAAGCTAGACTGGAGTAGCTACTCTTATAAGCTGCGCTATTCTAGATATATTATTAACATCCTCCAGGTGTGCTATCAAGTCAGCGAGCTCTTCAGCGGCACCTGCCGCCAACGGTTTAGGAGCACTAGCCATACAACTGCTGAGTTTGTTTTTCATCTCCTCTGAGGAGGGCATAATTAGCTAGGGGGCTGAATAGCCTTCTTAGCCGCTCTGAGCCTAA
>Ga0114921_10001034_pt1 | contig 12389 bp, 8 predicted proteins | sample BentaG_FD_87016 | JGI IMG/M metagenome (GOLD analysis project Ga0114921, IMG submission 87016) | Deep subsurface microbial communities from South Atlantic Ocean to uncover new lineages of life (NeLLi) - Benguela_00093 metaG | ecosystem: Environmental > Aquatic > Marine > Oceanic > Sediment ...
CAATACCCCAACCGGAGATAGCAACTTCATTCCAAGGGATCTGCTCGAAGTGAAAGTGAGATTTTGCAATCGTATAGAATGCCCAGGTGCGGATGATCTCATGTGCCTGAGGGCGTAATGAAAAGGGATATACCCGTTGGTAAAGGTCGTCGTGGTTATCCTCGCCATCACAAATCCAGCGACCTACGATTTGCGGGGTCATAGAGGAGGTAGCCCAGGTATCGAAGATGTCTTCATCTGGTGTGAATTCCCTACTTCCACAGTTGCAGGGACGCTTGGGGTGATCTTCAGCGGGATCGACTGGCAGCTGATCTATATCGGCCAGGATAACCTCTCCGCACTCCTGACAATACCACAACGGAAATGGCACCCCGAAGTAGCGCTGGCGAGAGATACACCAATCCCAGGCCAGGTTCTCGACCCAGGTTTGATAACGTGCCTTCATGTGGGCAGGATACCATTTGATCTGTTCTCCAGCTGCCAGCATTTCACCCTTATAATCCAGAAGGCGGATGAACCATTGCTGGCTCATAACGTATTCAACAGTTGTATCACAGCACTCGTGGATCGGCACGATCTGAGTTGTCGGCTGGCGCTCCAACAAGTATCCCTGCTGATCGAGGGTATTTATGATAGCCTGGCGGGCACCCTTGACGGTCATTCCAGCGAAGTCACCCGCGACTTCGGTTAGATTTCCCTGGCGATCGATTGCGTTTACGTGGTCAAGATGATGGGTGTACCACCAGTGCTTGTCTATGGTGTCGCCGAAAGTGCAGCACATCACCGCGCCAGTACCCTTTTCAGGGTCAGCCATTGGATCTTGTAAGACAGCGACTATCTGGTCGAAAAGGGGCACACTGACCTGCTGACCGAAGATATCTTGGTAGCGTTGGTCATCTGGGTGAACGAAAACTGCAACGCAAGCGGGGAGCAGCTCTGGGCGAGTAGTGGCGATGGGAAGAACATCCCCGTTTTCAAAATGAAATGCTAAAGTGACCAGCTGGCTCTCGCGTTCAAGATCATTCACATCTGCTTGGGCGATGCCTGTGTGGCAGGTGGGGCACCAAATTGAGGGTGCCTCTTGACGGTAGACGAGTCCATCCTGGAACAGTTCGATGAAGGAACGCTGCGAGGTTCGCCTTGAGCAATCGTCGATCGTGCGGTATGTGTAATCCCAATCGATCGAAAGCCCGAGCCGACCCCATAAATCTTGATAATCTTGCTCAAGACCCTCACTAACCTGGAGACATTTCTCAATGAAAGCACTACGCCCAATTTCGGGGGCAGTGATTCCCAACAGGCGCTCAACCAACCGCTCTGTAGGCAAACCATTATCGTCAAAACCCATGGGGTAGAAGACGTTTTCACCACGCATGCGATGAAAACGGGCGAATACATCGGCATGTGTGTAGGAATATGTATGCCCAAGGTGCAGGTTACCAGAGACGGTGGGTGGTGGAGTGTCGATCGAAAACATTGGTCGCTCGTCATCAGGCGCGAAGCGATAGATGCCTGCCCCCTCCCAAAAAGCCTGCAGTTGCGGTTCAATTACATTCGGGTCATATTGTTTTGGCAGTGACATACCGGTCTCAATATCTGGTTTCTGTGTTCGAAATCTGATATTTTTTAAGAGTTGTCAAATTTCTGGCCATTAAACACAAAGTCCCTTTCATCCACAATGAGGACGAAAGGGCACACTTCCGCGGTACCACCTCTATTCACTGGACATTGCTGACCAGTGCGCTTATCACCCCGACTAACATCAGGCCCTCGGTCCGTCCGACCAAGGGCGGGGCTTCGCTGTAACGGGCTGCCCGTGCTGGTCTACTCTCGGAATTATGAGATATGAGCCAAAAGAATTTCCGATTTCTTCAACAGCTTTTCCAGGCGACATTCGGTGTGAGGCGACTGCGGGGGCTCTCAGCCTGCGGCCACTCCTTCTCTGTCAGCGCCTTCAGCACCTACTCCTCCCAGAGAGAGTTATCAATATAAAGATTGTGTGAAGATTATACACATATTGGAAAGGTGAGTCAACCGGTGAGATCGAATCGGTCATTCAAATCTCAATTCTCCAGCCTGAATGGGCACCGGTAAGGAATTATCTGGTGGGGGTAGCGGACAAGACCAGCGGTCATTGTAGGCACAGGAGGGGTTATAAGCGAAGTTGAAATCAATCACTAGTTGGTCTCCCTCCCGGCCTAAATCGGCGCCTTTGATTGTGTCCAGGAGGTATCGTCCACCAGCGTATGTTTCGGTGGCGTTGGTCAAATCCTTGAAAGGGAGAAAGATACCGCCACCATAGCCAGTGATCCAGAACAAGGTCAGGGAAACAACCTGCCCGTTTACTTCGAAGGGGATATAACCAATTGGCTGCATTCGTGTCACTCCATCATCCCTTAAATCGAACCGTATAACTTCCTTATCAACTATCTTTTCTACAGGAACCACGAAACGTAAGGCAGGGTTGTAAGGGTAATAACGGAGTGAGGTGAAATTCGCAACCTGATCGGGGGTCAGCGCAGTTTGGGGATGTGTTTTGAATAAATCATCTTGATCGGCGCGGAACTGATGCCAATGGGATTGTGGACTGTGCTGCGATTTCCGGACTCGGCTGTATATTTCAGCCATGCGGCGGCGATAATCGGTGAGTTCGAGATATAAAGAAGGCATGATACTTTTTCCCAATTTAAAACCGAGCAGATATTTGAATATGCGGCTTTTGAAACCTGCTATGCAAGGATGTCATTCCCTGTCCCGCGCTCTATGCGGGGCGAGACCCCGAAGGGGTCGAGGAATTTCCATCCAGACAGTCAGGAATATACATAAGAAGGTAAGGATTCAACAATTGACAAAGGGATTTCTCGCCTTGCTCGAAATGACAAAGTGTAGGTAGGGCAGCTTTCCATAGCAGCAAAATGGATTTCACTTGGTAACCGAGTTTCTTATTATTCTCCCAAACGAATCCTCGGATTCAATACGGCGTACAGCAAATCTGCACCCAGGTTGGCTAAAGCAAATCCCAGCACAGTCACCATTGTGACCGCCTGGAGCAGTGGTAGATCCCTGCGATCGATGGCGAAGATCATTAAGCGACCCAGACCGGGATAGTTGAATACGTTCTCGATCACCACCAAACCACTGAGCAACCATCCAATGCTGATGGCAATGACTGTGATGGTGGGCAGGAGGGCGTTGCGCAGGACATGCTTGACAATCACTGTGCGGCGTGGCAGCCCTTTTAAATCCGCAGTTCTTACATAAGGTTGCTTGAGTTCTTCTAATACACCCGTACGGGTCAGGCGGGCGATATATGCTAAAAGAACTAGCGAGGCAGTCATCGCGGGCAGGATCAGCATGGGCAAGGCTTCCAGGAAGCTGGTGCCTGGGGGGATCGAAGAGTTGGCTGGTAAATAAGGCAAGCCCCTATCCCGCAGTCCAAAGGAAAAAATCTGGATCAACACTAGCCCAGTAACAAATTCGGGTAGACCAACAACCGCCAGGGATCCAACGCTGATGGTGCCATCGACAGGTTTGTTCTCGTTTAATCCAGCCACCACCCCCAGGGTCACGGCCAACGGAACTGAGATCACCAATGCGACGATTGCCAGCATGAGAGAATTTTGAAGACGATCCATGACAACCGGATAGATAGGCAGATTCGTGCTGAATGAAACGCCCCAGTCGCCGCTCAAGAAATTCCCCAACCAGGTGAAATATTGGACCGGTAATGATTGGTTTAAACCCAATTCCTGGTGGCAAGTCTCTATAGCACCTTGTCCTGCTTCCCGTCCTAATATAATTCGGCACACGTCCCCCGGCAGCCACTGTGTTACCAGGAAAACCAGCAGGGAAGTGAGCAAAACAGTAATGATTAAGAAGCCAAACCGGCGCAAGAGATAGCGGGACATAGCTTATCTAGGGTAAGACGTTTCTCCAAAAACAATGTGCTCTTGGAAGGTGGATAATTCCTGGAGAGGGATATGGCAGAATATCTGCTTTCCGCTTTCAGCATCAATCTGCCAGGGAGGGATTTGAGTAGTGCAAATCTCACCCAGTAATCGCGGGCAGCGGGAATGGAAAGGGCAGCCGCTGGGAAGGTCGACCGGGTGGGGGATATCCCCTTCCAGGTGAATTGGCGTACCGCGCCTTGATGGGTCTGCCAATGGGATGGAGGAGAGTAAGGCTTCCGTATAAGGATGGTGAGGAGGTTGTAAAAGATCTCCTGGAGCGGAAATTTCCATCAGAGAACCCAAATAGATCACCGCGATCAGGTCAGCTAAATATGCTACGATAGCCAAGTCATGGGAAATAAATAGTAAGCTGTTTTCGTGTTCGTATTGCAGTTCATTGACCAGATTGAGGATTGAGGCTTGGACGGAGACATCCAATGAAGAGACTGGCTCATCCAAGACCAGCAATTCTGGATTAGCGGCGAATGCCCTGGCAATGGCCACGCGTTGTAATTCACCCCCACTCAATTGACCAGGCAAGCGATCTGCGTAAGTAGGGGGCAAGAGAACGGTCTGGAGTAACTCTACCACTCGAGAATCTGCCTGGGTTTTCGACAATCCAGATAAGCGCATCAAGGGCCTGCGCAGGGAATCACCTATTGTGAGATACGGGTTGAGAGCTTCTTCAGGATTTTGGGATACCATTTGCAGTAGGCGCAACGTATCTAGATCGCGGTTAGATAGCTTGTCGGGTAACGGAAGATCAAGTAATTCGATCGAGCCGCTCGTTTTACTCTCTAAACCCATGATGGTCCTTGCGATGGTGGTCTTGCCGCTGCCGCTCTCCCCGACCAAACCGAGGGTCTTGCCAGGCTTGACATTAAAATTAACCTCATTTACCGCCCGCACGACTTTTGCTGGCTGGCGACGCACCAAATCGCTGAGTGACCGCTGCAGTGGAAAGTGGACAGATATATCGTTTACTTTCAAAGTTTGGGGTTGTTCGCCGTTTGGAGAGATATGTTCTGCGATTCTTGATCGGGTCGGCTGCCGGGCACTTACTTCCATTTGATCGATTTCATGCCATCGATGGCAGCGAGAAATCCTTGAATCTCCAGCGGGATAAAGGGGAGGTCTTGTTTCGCAAACATCGATGGCGATAGGACAGCGAGTCCGGAAAACACATCCCGATGGAACATCCCCGATTGGAGGAATCTGCCCAGCAATAGCACGCAGCTGAATACTTCCCTTTGTGTCTCCCAGTCTAGGGATACTTTCGATTAATCCCTGGGTGTAAGGGTGAAGAGGCTTAGAGAATAAGTCTTGAGTAGAGGCATCTTCAACCAATTCGCTGGCGTACAGAACTGCGACGCGGTCACAAACTTGGGTTACCACAGCCAGATTGTGAGTGACGTACAGGACGCCGGTTTCTTGTCCTTGGATCAGTTCGCCGATCAAATCGAGAATCACCACTTGGGTAGTGACATCCAGGTTTGTGGTGGGCTCATCCAGGATGAGCAGTTTGGGCTCGGTGCATAATGCCATGGCGATCATCACCCTCTGCTGCATACCACCGCTTATCTGATGGGGGTAACGCTCTGCTACCAGCCCAGGATCGGGTAAGCGGACCTTTTCCAACCACTTGAGCGCTTGCGTTTGAGCGTCTTGTTGGGAGAGGCTCCTTTGGTGACGAAGTGTTTCCACCAGCTGATCACCGACGCGCAAGGAGGGGTTTAATGAAGATTGTGGATTCTGGGGAACCAGGCTGATCGAACTTCCCCACACCTGGCGTAACTCACCATCGTCCAGCGCCAACAAATCAAGATCGCCCAGGTGGATTTCTCCGTTGCGGATGGAGCCCTGTTTTCCCAGGTAACGCAGAACAGCCAGCGCCAGTGTGGTTTTCCCAGAGCCGCTCTCTCCGACCAGGCCATAAGTTTCACCACCATGAATGCATAAAGAGACATCGCGTACGGCTTCCAGCCATTCACCGGCATGCTGGTAGGCAACCGTCAATTCATTAATCTCGAGGATGGTTCGCTTTTCTGATCTGGTCAAGGTCATGATTTGTTATGTTTGTACTTAATCAGCTCATGATACGCTTCAAGCCATCAGCCATCAGATTCACTCCGATCACGACCAGTGAAATGGCTGCTGCGGGGAAAAAAAGAGCCCAGGGAACCAGACTGGCAAATGGTCTGGCTTCTTTGACCATCAAACCCCAATTTGGACTGGGAGGCTGCACCCCCACTCTCAAGAAGCCCAATGAACCAATAAGAAAAATTGCATATGAAAAACGTACAGCTGATTCAACGGATAGGGTGGGATATACGAAGGGCATGATCTCACGAAATAAAATCCTGGGTTGTGATTCTCCAGTCAATCGGGCAGCCTCGACGAATCCCTGGGGTTTTACGGCGAGGACAACACTGCGCACAACTCGGGCTACGATGGGGATATACACAATGACGATGACGATCAAGACACTATATTGGGATTGGCCGACGGTTCCAAGCAGGAGCAAGGCGAGCAGTAAGGCAGGTAAGGCCAGCAGGCTATCGAAGGTGCGCATGATGCCCTCATCCAACCAGCCTCCACTGTAACCAGCCAATAAGCCAAAGATAGTGCCGAAAACTACTGCCAGTAATGTCCCCACTCCGGCAAGGACCAGGATTTCGCGTGCTCCCAGGATTACCCGGCTGAAAACATCTCGTCCCAGGTTATCAGTTCCGAACCAATGTACTGGTGAGGGCGGCTGGCGCGCCTCACTGGCGATGATCTCATTCTCTCCGTATGGTGCGATCAAGGGTCCAAGAATTGCTGCCAATATAAATAGCAGAGTGATCGTTGTGCCAATAGCCGAGATGGGCCTAGCATAGAGTTTGCGCAGCAATAGAGACAGGCGTCGCCACAAGGATGGGGCGACGCCGCGCGCATTGTTGGTAGTTTTTGGTACTGTTGTCACGGTTACTGGTCAGCCAGGCGAACCGTCGAGAGATCAGAGCGTCCAGGGAAGGGTTTCATTTGAAAATCGGCGAATTTATCGCTGATGGCTCCTAATTGTGAGAAGAAGTAAGGCACCATGATTGGGCCTCGCTCGATTAACAATTCTTGGATGTGGTTATAAGCATCGACGCGTTCCTGTTCGTTCATCGTCGTACCAGCCAGACTCGCCAGCTGGTCGAATTCACTGTCACAGAAATGCGATTCATTCCAAATAGCATCACAAGTGAGCATGGTGTTCAGGTAGAACTGGGGGTAAGGACGTGATCCCCATCCGGTGATACCCAGGTCAACTGTCAACCAGCCATCATCCCCGTAGTAAACACTTTCTGGTTCCACGATCACATCCACATTGATGCCAGCCTCAGCCCATTGATCCTTCAAGACCACTGCCAGATTAGGCCGGTTGCCAGTATCCGGTGTATAGAGTTCAAGATCAATACCATCTGGGTAGCCTGCATTTGCCAGTAATTGACGAGCAGCAGGAATGTCTCTCTCTGGAAGTTGGGCATCTTCTGAATAATATTGGCTGTACATGGGTCCGATGGGAGTATCCCGACCGACGGCGCCATAACCCTGCAAAACCAGGTCGTAGATGGCTTGCCTGTCAGTGGCTAGTCGCAAGGCCTGCATCAAGCGGGGATCATCTCCAGGGGGGCGATCAGAACGTAAGCGTACGACATCAAAACTGTTGGTGGCAACTTGCAGTGGAATCAATCCAGGCTCATCTTCGAGCGTGCGGAATAGATCTGCGGATAACAGCATGACCAGGTCAACCTGTCCACTGCGCAATGCTTCAGTCTGAGCGGTTTGGTCATTGAAGAAAATGAATTCTACCTTTTCAAGCCCAGGGCGATCGGCCACGAAGTAATCATCATTGGCCTCAACCACAAGACGATCTTCTGGGCTGTAGGAAACCATTTTAAATGGGCCCGTGCCAATAAAATCGGAGCCTGGTTCGCTGCTTTCAGCCTTGAGAATTAATGCATGGTTATCGCTGATATCGTAAAGAAAGAATGGATTTGGTTCCCTGAGTGTAAAAGTGACCTCGAATTTGTCGCTTGCTTCGATGTTCTCAATATTGCTGTACAGGTCCTTAGTGGGCGAATCAACATCAGGATCGCGCAAGCGGTTGAATGTCCAAACGACATCCTCAGCCTTAAACAAGGTGCCATCATGGAATGTAGCGTTTTCGACCAAAGTAAAGACATATGTTTTTCCATCCTCACTGACCGTCCATTCACGAGCTAGGCGAGGTGCTATGGTATTCTGTGGGGTCACGTCAACCAGGTAATCATAGATGCTATTGGCGACAATTACCTCAGGGTCTGAAGAGATAAATGCTGGGTCAGTTTGGACAATTGGCTGCATGGCGACTCTCAATACTCCCTGCCGTTCCATACCTGCAGAGGGGGTAGTGGGAGTGTCAGGAATGCCAGAGCAAGCCTGGATCAAGAAGGCGAGAGAAATAAAAAAGACAAGAAAGAGAAAGATGCGCTTTTTTGAAGCCCGTCGATATTGGGTAAACATGATGTTTTCCTCCTGCTAAATAAGCTTGTTCTCGCTTATGAACTGGCTTATAACCCATACGTATAAAAATTTTTCACTCTCGGATGCTTAAGCATGTTTGGAAATGATATTAAGATAATTGGTGGTCACTGATGGTAATTATAAAATCGATTAATTCTGGGCGATATGTTTTTGATCTCTATCCTTGCCGTGATCGATTATGGCTCGTAGGAAAGCTAATTCACGTCTATAAACATGGTTGGTTTTGTTTAGCATCTCCAGTGTTGATGTTGAAATTAATAGTTCTTGTTTCTTCTCAGGAGGCATCTGCAATAGGGCGGCGGCTAGATTTGCGAGCCTCAGAGGATTCTCTGGAAATTTTTCAGGGTTAAGGTCAACTTCTTCTATTTCTTTAATCAGGTGTACATACTGCTGAACTTGAGGTCGTAAGCGTTCTGCTGCAGGACGAAGCTGATCTGGATCATCGTATGCCATCGGGTATAGCTCAACTTTTCCAACCAGGTAGGGTGAATCATTCTGAATAGAGAGAATGCGGAAACGTTGTTCGCCGACAGTGGTGATGTTCATCCGTCCCTCAGAATGTGTCTGGACATCGAGGATGCGCGCCGTACAACCAATGAAATGAGGTTCTGCTAAAGGACCTAGGGCTTCACTACCATGCCGGATAAGCACCACCCCGAATACTTTATCCTCCGTTAGACACAGCTGCATCATCTGTTTGTAGCGCTGCTCAAAAATATGTAACGGCAACGGCATTCCTGGAAACAGGACAGTATTTAGAGGAAACAGGGGCAATTCAAGGGTCACACTAATATTATACCCCGCCAGAACTGGAGAGAATTTATCCCAACTTCCTAAAGGATTGTGACAGGAAATTGTGAGATTGTTGATGTTCTCCCAACCTGAACTGATCTGTTCAGGCTATAATCGCTAAAACCCAGATTCGAGGAGGATTGATGTCCGAGTCTCATGTCGAAACAAACTACAGCAGCAGGCAATCTCGGTTGGAAGGAGCTTTGAAAGCCGCAAATCTGGAAGCGATAGCGCTAAACGCCGGACCCAGTTTGACCTATTTGACCGGTCTGCATTTCCACCTCAGCGAGAGACCGGTGGTGGGATTATTCACTCCAAATCTCTCTCCGGTCATCATTTTTCCGGAATTAGAAGCCGGAAAACTAGCGAACTTGTCTTATCCAGTTCAGGCGTTTTCATATGGTGAGGATCCTGGTAAATGGCAGACGATATTCCTGGAAGGCATGCAGGCCGCGCAATTTGATGGTCGCCGGGTTGGTATCGAACCCCGGCGAATGCGCGTATTGGAGTTGGATCTTCTAGAAGGAACAGGTTTGATCACTGAATTCACTTCTGGGGAAGAATGTCTGGCAGAATTACGCATGATTAAGGATAAAAACGAGTTGGCAAATATGCACCAGGCGGTTGAAATAGCTCAAGGTGCTCTTGAATCGGTTTTGTCTTGGATCAAGCCAGGGATAACGGAAGGCGAGCTGGCAGCCGAGCTCACTGTGGGTTTGTTGCGGGGGGGTTCCGACTCACAGTTGCCTTTTACCCCGATTGTTGCCTCTGGACCAAATAGCGCTAATCCTCATGCTTTCCCCAGCGACCGGCGATTGGAAGGAGGAGACCTATTGATCATAGACTGGGGAGCCAGTGTCGGTGGTTATTTATCAGACCTGACGCGCACCTTCGCGATTGGTGAAGCGGAGGACGAGATGAAGCGAGTCGCTGAGATTGTCATGGAAGCCAATGAAGCAGCCCGAGCAATTGCAGGACCAGGAGTCGCAGCAGAAGATATTGATCGCGCTGCTCGACAGGTGATCGTAGAGGCAGGATATGGGGAATTCTTTTTCCACCGTACAGGTCATGGTTTGGGAATGGAAAGTCATGAGGAACCATATATCCGTGATGGAAATTCATTGCCCTTGACGCCTGGGATGACCTTCACTATCGAACCAGGTATTTATCTTCCAGGACGCGGAGGTGTACGCATAGAAGATGATGTTGTCATCACCACGGATGGATTAGAGAGCATAAGTGACCTGCCCAGAGAGCTTAGAATCATTGGGGATTGATCAACTAATAAAGAAGATTAATAATTTACGTTTATTCAACTTTCTATGATCACATTTCCTGAAATACTCACTCTTTCAAGTGACAAAACAGATTACCGGCTGTCGCTTGATCTGAACGTAACTAAGACTGGTTTAATAAGATATCGATGAAGCGTGATTTGATCCTGGTTGCTATCGCCATGTTCGCCTGGGGTTTGGGGGAGGGACTGTTCATATATTTCCAACCCCTGTACCTGCAAGAGCTCGGCGCAGATCCGATTATGATCGGAACTATTTTGGGTGGCTTTGGGCTGGCGATGACTGTATCGCACATTCCAGCTGGTTACCTCGCGGATCGCATTGGGCGAAAGCCAATAATGGTCGCAGCCTGGTGTACGGGCACCACAGCTACGTGGACAATGGCTCTGGCAAATTCCTTACCAGTTTTTGTGATTGGTTTGTTCCTCTATGGAATGACATTATTCGTCATGTCGCCTTTGCAAAGTTACCTCACTGCTGCACGAGGTAATCTCTCAGTTGGCAGGGTGATCACGTTAATATCTGCTGGTTTTAACTTAGGAGCCGTAATCGGACCTTGGCTTGGGGGTCAAATTGGAGATCAATTTGGCATGAAGCAAACCTTTATGATCGCAGGGGTGATATTTTTTCTTTCTACCATTGTGATCTCATTCATCCGTCCCCAACCTGTTGAGCGTCTAGCCCCGACCGATGGAGGTAAGCGTTGGCTCTATTCGCCTCGCTATTTGGTGTATATGATTGTCATATTCCTGGCGATTTTCGCCATGTATCTTCCCCAGCCATTGACCCCCATCTTCCTCTCCAATCAAGTCGGACTTGACTTGAGCCGGATTGGAATACTCTTCTCTGTATCCAGCATTGGAGTGGTTGTGTTAAATCTCTTATTGGGTTCAATGGCTGCCCGTACGGGTTTCCTATTAGGGCAGGCAGCAGTTGGTGCCTTCGCCCTGATCTTATGGAGGGGAAGTGGCTTACCTTGGTATTTGGTAGGATTCTTTATGTTAGGTGGCTATAAGACAGCGCGTACTCTTGGCATGGCCCAGGTCCGGGAATTAGTCCCTTCTGCCGTGATGGGACTCGCGTATGGGTTATCTGAGACAGTTAGTGCTACTGCGATAATCCTGGCTCCGTTATTAGCTGGTTACCTTTATACTCAAGATCCTACCTTGATGTATGCCTTTGGATTGGGGCTGGTCGTGGTTTCAATCTTCATGAGTGCTCGTTTTTCCCCTGTACCCCATGTTGAAAAAGAATCGACAAGCTTTTCATCTAGTCTGTCGCCACAAAGTGGTCATTCAAGTGAACCTGAAAGTTGATCGCCTTGATTTACATGTAGCCATGCGACAGAACAACAATTTTTGATTATTCAATCTGAAGGAAGGGAGGCCGCTGTGAATTATATATATGAACTTGGCATCAACATTGTCTTATTTTGGCAAAACCTGGGCGGGTGGTTATTGGGTCCCATGAACTTTTTTTCGTTTTTGGGAACTTTGGAATTCTTCCTGTTGATCATGCCCATTTTATATTGGAGTATCGATTCCGTTCTGGGACTGCGGATCGGTATAATTCTGATCATTAGTTGGGGCACCAATCTGATCCTAAAGATGGTCTTTCACACGCCACGTCCCTTTTGGTACAGTCGTCAGGTGAATGCATATGCCTTCGAAGATACCTTCGGTGTACCTTCAGGACATGCTCAGAACTCAGCTGCTGTCCTAGGTATGTTGGCAGCCAGCTTGAAGCTCAGATGGGTGTGGGTAGTTTCGCTAATAATAATATTCCTGATTGGCATCTC
>Ga0114921_10001035_pt1 | contig 12388 bp, 10 predicted proteins | sample BentaG_FD_87016 | JGI IMG/M metagenome (GOLD analysis project Ga0114921, IMG submission 87016) | Deep subsurface microbial communities from South Atlantic Ocean to uncover new lineages of life (NeLLi) - Benguela_00093 metaG | ecosystem: Environmental > Aquatic > Marine > Oceanic > Sediment ...
ATTGTTAGAGGCAGATCTTCCTGCAACAACCTCTGATGGAAATACAACCCAACATTATCCTGTTCTCCCTTGATCTCAAGCTGCTTCAATAAAGAATCCCTATCCACCCTTATTCCCATAGACGAAAGCTCGAACGCACTCTGAAGCAGCGGATACCATACTATGATATCGCCGTTCAGACCTTTCCTGCCGCTTCCTGTTTCCGTTAACCAATCATCATAATCAGCTGCCCTTTTATCATGAGGCCTGCCATCCTTAAGCTCTGCTCCGATTCCTATCACAAAAACGGCCCCCTTTTCCCTGCATATCTCGTTTTCACGCTCCTCGGGCGATAGATCAGGATACATTTCAAAAAGATCTTCGCTATGAATGAATTGGATCTTGTTAGGAAGGAAAGGAACCTGCAGCTTTTCGAACTGTTCACGAGCAGACTTTTCCATTTCTTTAATAACCTTGTAGATCTTCCTCACAATGAACTTGAGGAAATCGAGGTTTCTTTCATCCCTGCTGATTACTCTCTCCCAATCCCACTGGTCCACGTAAACCGAATGAAGATTATCCAGGATCTCATCGGGTCTTATTGCATTCATGTCAGTGTAAAGCCCTTCTCCTTGGGTGAATCCGTAATCTGCCAGGGCAACTCTCTTCCACTTCGAGAGCGCCTGAACTATCTCAGCCTCTTCATTCATGTTCAAGATGTTGAACCTGATAGGCTTTTCCGTTCCAGTGAGGTAATCGTTTATTCCTGTTTTTCTTAAGACTAAAATCGGAGCGGATACTCTAGTCAGGTTCAACTCCTCGGCTAGCCTTTCCTGGAAACTGCTTTTTATGAACGTTATTGCCTTCTGTGTTTCTCTAATATCCAGGGAAGAGCTGTAACCTTCTGGAATTTTTAGATTACATTTCAGCATAGTTAACTCCTTTTCCGTAGAAACTTCTTCTGGCTGGTGAAATGAATTTTTCTGATTTTGAAATATTTATTCTTATCTCATATTTATCATCTCTTTATCTCCAACTTTGCTCCTATATGCTCATTATGAGCATACAATTTTTCTAGTGAAAAATAATGTTCTTTGACATCAAATTGGAAAGGTTTTTCCTTACCCAAAGATAAAATCTTTCCTTTGATTTTCCTTCTTACCAATTGCATTTGGGTATTGATGGAGGAATTAAGTCTTATCCCCTCCCTTGAAAAATTGAAATGATACTGACTTATTTATTTTTTAACCTGTCAATTTCTGACTTTGTCTTTTTTATTTCCTTATCAATTTCAGTTATTCTATAACGGATATAACCCATGCGGTTAAAAATATTTACATATCTATGGGCCGTAATATTTACTCCGTAGAAGTCTTTCTCGAATTCTTTTCTTTCTTTCAGTAGACCTCTAAGGTAGTCTTGAGCTTCATTTAAATTCTTAAAGGGTATCTCTTCTTTATCAATCTTTCTGTCCCTCTTTTCAGAATTTTGGTTTTTTAAAGCAGCGATTCTGGTGATTTTTTTAGGGCTTGATGCCCTCATTATCTCCTTTGCTCCTGATTTCTTTCCCTCAATCTCAAGCTTTTCTCTCTTTTCTGCATTTTTAATGGAACATGGTTGAACGTGAGTATTAAGGATAAAGAGAAAGAGTAAAATGAAGGGAAGGAATCTGAAAAGGATTGTCATATTTCTATAGAATGGTTTTTCTGTGATAAATTTTAGCCGATTAAAGATTTTATTCTGTTCTGTAGCCTTTTCTAGATCTCTCAGCTTACTAAATTTTTGTTTTTAAGAGAGAACCCGCTATTAGAAGAACTAGGCCAATAATGATTAAGGCTCCCATAGATCCAAAGCTTATCGTTTTAGCGACTCTTAAAATTATCCCCATGGCGATCAATATAATGCCGAAAGATTTCATTGCTTGCGCCCCATAGCTCCTTCTATTATCTAAACAGCTGCCATTTTTGTCTTTGAACTGTTGGACTTTTTTGTAAACCTATTCCTTGTTTCTCCTCAGCCTTGATGACTTCTTTGGCCAGAGATAGATAGTCTTGAGCTCCATGACTTTGGGGGGCATACTTAAATATATCCTTGCCAAAGGCTGCACACTCAGCTAAAGCTACATTTTTTCTGATTGTCGTCTTGAACATCCTGTATTTATATTTAAGATAAACTCCGATATCTTCTTTTACCTTTTTATCGAGCTTTCTTCTAGAGTCGTACAAGCAACTTATGACTCCCGTAACCTTTAATTCAGGATTAGAAATCTGCCTTACTTTATTTATTGACTGGAAAAGAATAGGCAATTCTTTTAGCGCTAGATATTCTGTCTGCAACACTATAAAAACTTCACGCGCAAAAGAAAGAGCATTTAAAGTCAAAATTCCAAAAGAGGGAGGGCAATCTATGAGTATGTAATTATAGAGGTTTCCGAAGCCCTTGAAGGCTTCTTTTAATAAAGACTCACATTCATCTGATTTCTCCAGCTCAAGATTTGATAGGATGGGAGCCGAAGGCACCAAAAACAGATTCATGGATACTTCTTTTATTATTCGTTGAATCGAAATACCGTTTGTTGAAGAATCATAAATAGAGTATTTTAAGTTTTCTAAATCTATTCCCGAAGAGATTGTTAAAAGGGCTTGAGGGTCCATATCCACCATTAAAACCCTCTTCCCCAACCTTGATAGACCTGCTCCGAGATTCAAGACAGTTGTTGTCTTCCCCACGCCTCCCTTTTGATTAACTATGGCTATTATTCTCATAATAAATAAAATACCTGTCTTCTAAAGCGAGTAATCTCGGGAATAATGAGGAGAAAGAACCTTTTGGGAAGACAGGCTTAACTTTACTTACTCTTTTTTGAGTCAGCTTGAGTACAAAAAATCTCAAGCTAGCTCAGCAAAGTTCATGCAGGTGAAAATAAAACAGCTGTTCTTGTGTGAATCCCCAATGAAATTTTGAAGTTCCTCCTACTTCACCCAAGGCTTAACGGATTTTAACTGTAATTTTATTGAATGTCAATGCGAAAAAATAAAATTTTTTTTAATTTAAATTTACAACCGTACTGCGCATAGAACATTATTGAATTCATCTCATCTTTCAGTCTTATCCTAGTAGTGATGAGAAGAATTCGCTGGTCCTCTTCATCATCCTTCATTCCGATCACATGTATAAGCTCATGGAATAGGATCGAGGCTAGGGAACCGCACTCTCCTGTAAAGGAAACAGGACGAACATACACACCTTGGGAGCCCCTGGGAGTCCCCCCGTATTGTCTCAACATTTGATATTTTTAAATTTTTAGACGCTTTTATTTGTTGCTTGTTAAAATTCAAGCCCTAAGTTAAATAATTTATTATAGACTAATCTATGATGGCCTGGTTAGCTAACACTCTAAACTTGCCAATAAGGTCCAGGTCTCCCCAGGGATAAATCTGAGCCAGCATGATCCCGATCATTTCTTCTTTTGGATCAACCCAGAAACTCGTGTAAAAGATGCCAAGGTGACTGTATATTCCATTTGAACCGATTGATCCTGAATTGGCAAGATCGGTGATGACCTGAAGACCATAGCCTAAACCAAAGCCTGGAGAAGATAAATCTCCGACCTGATTTATGGTCATGAATTCTATTGATTTCCGGCTAAGTAAGCGGACTCCTTCCAGCTTGCCTCCGTTAAGAAGCATTTGGGCATAGCAGGCATAATCAGAAACGGTTGAACATAGGCCTGCTCCGCCGGAAAAGTATGTCTTTGGACCTTCGTAGGGAAAGCTTGGAGAAAACTTGAATGTTCCCCTCTCAACCATCCCATCAGGATATTTTTTTAGACCTGCAGCTTTTGTCGGCTCATAGAGTGAAGCCAACCGCTCCCTCTTCTCTTCAGGAAGAAAGAAGCAAGCATCTTTCATTCTCAATGGCTTGAAGATTCGCTCTTTGAAGAATTTATCGAGAGTCATCCCTGAAACTACTTCAACCAGATAGCCGAGCACATCAATGCTTAAGCCGTATTCCACAGCTTCTCCAGGATGATGAGCTAAGGGCAGACCAGCCAAAATTTTCATTTTTTCTCCGATTGTGCTGTCTATCGCCACAGCTCCATCAGGCACACCTGCCTTGCGATAGATGGGTAGCAGTTTTGAATCATTAAATGCATAGCCAATACCCGAAGTGTGGGTGAAGAGATGTTTTATTCTAATCGGGCCTTTAGCGGGGACTGTTTCAACTTGCTCAGGGTTATCTTTTAATTTGGAAGCAAGGACCATAGGGTTTTTAAATTCAGGGATATACCTAGAAAGCTGGTCATTCAGCAGGAAATGTCCTTCCTCATGGAGTATCATGGCAGCTGTACAGGTGATTGATTTTGACATGGAGGCAATACGGAATATGGTGTCGTTTCGCATGGGCTTTCCGACTTTGATATCCATCATGCCAAAGCTCTTTAGATAGGCGACCTTGCCCTTCCTGGCTATAAGGGCAACAACACCAGGTATCTTTTTCTGAGTCACATAATCCTTCATCACCTTTTCGATCCGGCTAAGCCGCTCTGCTGACAAGCCTACTTCTTCCGGCTCAGCTGTTGGAAGACCCTGCGCCAAAGAGGAGCTAACAAGAAGTAGAAAGAAAAGAGAAAGTGATAATAATTTTTTGATAAGACGTTTCATGATGCGCCTCCTCTAATTGGAATTAATGAATGAGAAATCCGATGTTGTAACTTTATCTTAATTTTAGCCTTTTTTATTGTTACTTTAATTTCCTTATTGTAATTTATGTATAGAGGATACGTATAGGTCCTTCTGAATCAAAGATTATATTCTGAGATCGATTACCGTGCCTCAGCCTTTCTAACCTCTATTTCTTCTTCCAATTCTATGGCGCCAACAGCCAATTTGACCTTGTAAGTCCCAGGTTTAACGTATTTTGCTTGATCTGTTGTTAAATCCCATACTACCCGGTTTATTCCAGCATCTCCTGTGCTTTTGAGTTTTTTAACAAGATTGCCCGACTCGTCTGTTACCGATAATGTTACTTTCTGTGGTTTGTTCAGATAATAATATACATAACCCTTTATTATCCCTCTTCCTCGCCGGCTCGGGAGTCTAGCCGGGCTTATTTTAAACAGATGCGCTGTTTTAGCCAGGAATTTTTGGTCGCATTTCTGAATGTAGCTCACATCCATTACCCACATTCCCCGTCCATGAGTGGCTATGACCATGATATTTTCGCGCGGATGGATGATGAGGTCATGCACAAAAGTCGCCGGCAGATTATTGGCCAAGACATGCCAAGTATTGCCGCCGTCAATGGATACATACACACCTAGGTCTGTCCCGACATACAGGACATTTTTATTTTTCGGATCTTCCCGGATAACGTTGATGGGTCCGCAGGGAATATTGCTGGAAATATCCTTCCATGTTTTACCGTAGTCGGTCGATTTCCATAAATAGGCAGCAAAGTCGTCATGCCGCTTGCCGTTTTGTGCCATGTAGACGGTCGCCTCGTCATATGCAGAAGCAACAATCCGGGATACCCATTTTTTATAGGGAAGTCCTTTCATGATTTCGGTCCAGGTAATACCGCCGTCCTTGGTTATATGAACTTTTCCATCGTCTGTTCCCACATAGATGAGCCCGAATTTGAGCGGAGATTCTGAGATGGCGAATATGTTTTGATAAGGAATATCGCCCATCTTGTTGGAGTCATTGTAGGTAAGGTCAGGACTGATTCTTTCCCAGGAGTCTCCCCTGTTCATCGATCGGAAAAGATACTGCATGCCGTGGTAGATAATTTGGGGATTGTGTGGAGAAAGAATAAAAGGGGCTACCCATTGACCGCGCAGCAATGGCTCGCCTTTCCCGACTTCGGGTACAATTCTGACAGTTTTCCATTTCCCACTGCTGAAATCTGATCTCTGTATTCTCCCGTAAAAACCCGCTGAATAGACTATATTCGGATCAGTTGGATCGATGGCGTGACTGCATCCCTCGCCGCCAGGAGCGCTCGTAAAGGCCTTTGCCGGGATTTGGTCCCTGCCTTGGCTGAGGTCCACTATTCCCCTGCGGCTTCCGTGGTCCTGTATGGAGCCATACACATGAAATGGCTTATCCATACCATAATTGATATTGAAAAATTGCACTGCTGGAAGGTTGTCATAGAAAGTCCTCCAGGTTTTACCAAAATCGTAAGAAATTGCCACACCGCCGTCATTGACGTTGACCAGATAATCTGAATTATCAGGGTCAATCCACAAGCCGTGATGGTCGCCGTGCATTCCGCGTAGCGGACGAAAAGTTTTTCCTCCATCTACCGATTGATTCAGAGCCAATCCCATAACATAAATGGTGTTTTCATCGTTGGGATCGACACGCATCTGTCCGAAAACCCACCCATAGGTTGCGGAGAGACGTTCCATGTACTGGTTTGATTCGCTCACTCTCCTCCAGCTTTTTCCCTTGTCATCTGTGCGGTATACTTCCGCACCTTTTATGATTGGCTTCTTCGGGCGTCCGTAGGAGTCGAGTTCTCCTGGGGGTGGCTTGTGAGCGATCTCATAGTTATCGATAAATGCATAAAGAACATTTGGATTGCTTCTGGCTATGTCAATACCTATTCTGCCTCTATATCTTGCAGGTGGAAGCCCATTGTTTATCGGCTCCCAGTTTTTTCCGCCGTCTCCTGTCTTATAAATGCCGCTTCCTGAATAGCCTGATTCGTTCCTTGGATCATTCCAGCGTTTTCGGACTCGCTGCCACGTCGCAGCGTAGAGCGTGTTGCTGTCTGATGGGTCCATTACCAGGTCGATGGCTCCTGTCTCTTCGTTAATGTAGAGAGCCTTTTCCCAGGTATTTCCTCCGTCAGTGGTTTTAAACACTCCTCGTTCTTTATTATCAGTCCATTCGTGACCAGAGGCAGCAACATACACAATTTCAGGGTTTTCAGGGTGAATAACGATCCGGGGGATGGTGTGTGTTCCAGCAAGCCCCATGTACTGCCATGTTTTTCCTTCGTCTGTTGATTTATAAACACCTGCTCCTGCCATTGAGCTTCGGAAAATGTTCGCTTCCCCAAGCCCTATCCAGACTATTTTCTGGTTCGATGGCGCGATAGTCACTTCACCAACCGAGGTTGATGGACCATGCTCGAATACAGGCTCCCAGGTCGTTCCTTCGTTTACGGTTTTCCAGACGCCTCCTGAGGCAGTAGCTACGTAGATTGTATAATTTGTTCCTTTAGGAGCCACAACTGCCACATCAGTAGATCTACCGCTTATGTTCGTTGGTCCGAGGAACTGCCAGGGCAGATGTTGAAACATCGACTGCTCTTTCATGGCGGCGTGTTCCTCATACCACTTCAAGCGCAGTTCCGGATCAGTGGATTGGATTATTTTCTGAGCCTGGAGTGGAGCCTTGAGAAAAAAGACCAGCAATAAGATGCCCAGGAAATAAGTTGACTTAAGGTGGGAAAAATTACGCAAAATCATTCTAATTCCTCCTTTTTATTTAAAATCACAAAGAAAAATCCTAAAACAGTGTGCTTCGACTAACTCCACATCTGTTGCTTTCTAATAGTATGCGGCATCCAATCATCAACGGCTTTCTTCAGACAAACCGTCTCGGGAAACAATCTTCTGCTTTTTGATTCAAAACGGAAATCCAGAATCGCTGTTTTTTATGTACAAAATTATCATTCTCGAGACCATAAACATAATGCTACTTGCCAACGCCAAGCAATAGATCGTGAGAAATATTGTATTGATTAATGACATTTTTTTAGAGATTTCTTGGGGAAAGAAGAGGTCGAATATCGTTTTTCCAAACAGCATAAGCATGATGGCGATTCCTATGGCCGAACGGTAGAGATATTCTGTGGCATTTTCCATATCTACAGAATCTAAAGTTATCAATGGGTAAAGCACCCAGGCAGTTGTCAGCCATAAAATGAGGATAAATCCGATTTTTGTGCCTTTCTTGAATCCTGAAGATTTTACTCTTTCCATTTCCTACTCGATATTTCCCTTTTTCCTATCCCTCCATGTAAGTTAGATTCTCATGGCATCGATAATCTCTTTCGTTTGCATTTCTCTTTTTTAACTGCGCAGGATGCTTGATATACAATGAAGAGGTTCCATGTGAAGGACCAGGCGGTTCAGCAGAGAGCTGTAAAGATGGCTGACTGCGATATTTTTCAAAATGACACTTAGGACAGCTCATGCCCTGTTGTCCCTTTTTGTTGGAGTGCAAAAGAATATCTACTTTTCCTGTTCTTAATACATTTCCCTCTACGATTTTTCCTAGCTTGTGGGTTTTTAGGATGATGTCTAAAACTTGGTCCCAGGGCACATCCACTAGGTTGCAGGTGACTTTCCCAGATACTTCTGGATCGAACACAACATTCAACCCGCCAAAAGAGCATAAGTACCTGATGACATCTCTTATATCAGCATCTTTGCATTTGAGGGATACAGGTTCTCCCTTATATTTTGGTTCTTCTACTGCCAGTATAGTTTTAAGTTTTTTTTCTTTTTCCTTTTCATGTATCTCCTCGATAGAACTCTGATGAATATAGCCCGACTTAACTTTTTCTTTCTCATCTGGAGGTAGATTGACTTGATACCATTCTCCTTTCTTGCTTATTAAATCTAAAATTGTTCCCGAGGAAACCTGGGTTATAATCTGGCTTTTATCATCTGGAAGCGAATAAATGTTAGCCATATCTGCTTTTACTTTGATTTTTGTCTCGACTGCTTGAGAAACATTGACGATACACATTAAGAGTACCATCCCGATTATCAGAACTTCTCTTATGTTTTTTAAAAGCTTGTTTAAAATCATCTCTTCATCTTTTTAGTCGAAAGATCGGACCTTTATTACTCTCCACCGGTCCTCTCGCTGTTTGATTATAGAATAATGATTAAGAGGAAAAGAGTCAAATTGAATGGGGTTGTGTCTCAACATTTGAGATTCTAATTATAAAAGTAAACGGATATAATAGTTTTAAAAGAAAAACGACATTTACTTTTCAATCAAAAAAAAGACAATGAAATGCTGCCTGGTCGAACAAGGATTTAAGACAGGAAGTTGCCTAACGCAAACAGAAAACGAAGATAAGAAGGCTTGTGATGTCACTTTGAAACATGAAGGCAATCAGTGGTCCCGTCTGATTAAATCAGCTCATCTTTCTCGGCCAGAGCATTATTTCTCAATCTATCAATCAGGATGCAACCATCACTGCTTAAAGTGTCATTCCTGGGAATTCTCCCAAAGGGTGAACGGAAATTGGGTTTCCGCAGCAGAAATCGGTTTGATAGCCAAAGAATACGAAAAGCAAGTAACAATCTGGGAGAAAAGAGAGAAGGCAACCATGTGGCATGCCACAGATCTGTGCCGGAGTTGCGGGAGCTGTGTGCTTCAGGGAAAGAGTGGATGGCTATGCCCGGGAGTTTTAAAGCCCACGGATATAATCCTCAGCCCCCAGGGATTGGGCCCTGCCAGAAACATAATCGCTTTTACAGGCGGAGATTTATCCTGCTGTGTGGATTTCTATTGCCAGGCCGCCAAGGAAATACAGAAAAACTGTGAGAATATGTTGGTCCTGCTTGAAACAAACGGTTATGGCTTAACTCCCCAGAATTTGGATAGATTAAAAGACTCTGGAGTAGATTCTTTCTGGCTGGATATCAAAGCATATGATAAGAAAATCTACCAAAAGCTGTGTGGGACCACCAATGAATGGATATTACAAGCTCCCTCTGAGATAGTAAAAAGAGGCTTTACCCTGGAAGTTCTCACTCTATTCATCCTGGAATGGGTTGAAGATGACCAGATTGAAAAAATTGCTAAACTCATTTTAAAGTTAGATCCAGATATTCCGTTAACCATCCTTTCCTTCTTTCCGGCCTATAAAATGGAAAAAACAAAGCCTCCTTCGTTCTCTGATATGGCAAGGATATATCACAAGGTAAAAGAAATGGGCTTGAACAAAGTAAAGCTGGGAAATTGTGGAGTATTTGCCAAAAGTAATCAAGATTGGGAATATCTCTTAAAGGAAGTTGGGAAAGAAGGAATTGGATAAGTTTACTTGAATCTGGTCGCGCGGAACGGAGCCAGGTCCACATCCGGAGTTTGCTCACAAGCCAGTTGGGAAACCAGCTTTCCGGTGATTGGCGCCAGCGTTATTCCCAACATGCCGTGCCCGGTGGCAACAATCAGATTACTGTAGCCAGGAAAGCGGTCAATTATCGGCAATCCATCGGGAGTGCATGGGCGAAATCCCTGATTGATTTTGGTGATATCCTTGTTCTCGATTTGCTCAAGATAATCTTTTGCGGCACGTATGATGGCATTCACCCGGCGAAGATTTAGGTTGAAATCCATCCCGGCCAATCCCAAAGTCCCTGCAAGACGCAGCTCATCTTCTAAGGGAGTGACTGCTACTTTGGCCTCACTGAGGTAGAGCGGGAGGCGCGGGCAAGATTTAGAGCATTTCATCGAGATGCTGTAGCCTTTGGCAGGTTGCACCGGCAACCGGAAACCCAGGCTTTTCGCGAGGTCAGGCGCCCAGGCACCTGCAGCCAGCACCACCTGTTTTGGTTGCAAGTTGCCGCGAGTTGTTTGAACATTGGTAACGAGTTGCTGTGATGTTTTGAGCTTGATTACTTCTGTTTGGGTGTAAACAGTAACTCCCTGCTCCTGAAGACGCTTTGCCAGAGTCTGGGAAAACTTTCCTGGATCCAGGTGGGCATCCTCTGGAAAATAGATCCCACCTGAGATTGGAGGATGAAGTGTCGGTTCCTTCTCCAACGCTTCATCAGCGTTCAAGATTTTCAATTTAATATTGTAAGGCTCCAGGAGTCGCGCTTCTTGTTGCGCTTGTTTGAAGCCTTTTTCAGTCTTGTAAGTCAACAACCAGCCATATTGCCGGTAACTGCACTCTAGAGATTGGTCCTCAAGCAGGTCGTTAAATAACTCAATGCTTGCACAGCATAAATCACGCAATACACGAATTCCCCGGTGCATCTGTTCTGGCTTGCAGGCCTTTCGAAATCGCCGCAGCCAACTCAAAAGAGCTATGTTAATCCTCGGCTTAATATAGAAAGGACTCTCAGTTTTGAACATCCCTCTAAGCCCCAGGCTCATCGCACCTGGAGAAGCAAGCGGGATGCAGTGGCTGGGGACGATGAGTCCAGCGTTAGCACCAGAGCATCCGGACGCGATTTCTCCCTGCTCCACAACTGAAACGCTGAGTCCCTGTTCAGCTAAATAATAGGCTGAGCAGACACCGATGGCGCCGCCCCCGATTACCAGTACATCTATATCGTTTTTCATCGGGATTGCTTTAAGTTCTGCTTTATATTATGTCGAACATGAATTGTGTGCATCTCACATGTAGAGAGTCATAGATTCATGGAGTTTTCGAATCATGTTGATGGAGGAGGCATGATGATGGCGCCGCTGGAAAAATCACCGTACACCTCAGCTTTGTCTTGGAGGAATAGAAGTCCCACAAGAGCCCCAGTAGCTGCGTCCAGTTCATGGCTTGATATTTCCTTCTTCAGTCCCTTAATTCCCAGACGCTGAAGCTGTCGTCTTAATTCTTGAAGGTCATTCTTAGCCCGAGGGATTCCCCAGATGTCCTGAGCGCCTCCGGGATAAATCTCCACTGATCGGAATCTCTTTGTTTTAAGCGCTGCCTTAAGCCTTATTCCCCTCTCGGTTAACATCCTCATCGGCCCTAAGGTGATCGGGAAAAAACGTATTTTCTTCCGCCTCAATTCCTCATCGCAGGGACGAAAATGCACGTCATTTCTATCATTGATAGATTTTCTGCCAGGGGGGAGGTGCAGGGGAGCGTCTATGGCCACGAGAGCCGGCTTCTCTTTCTCAGCATACTCCAGGATTTCCTCATCGGAATAGAGGAGAAACGTTGTCCCCTTTAAACCTCTTAGAAGACATATTCCAGTCGGTCGATGTGGAGCTCCGGCCAGGTCCACGCCCAGAACACAGAAATCTTCCATTTGCTTCAGAGCATACATGTTATGTTTTAAGAGACACTTAGAAAACTACTTGCCAGAAGATTGATTGTCAAGTTTCCCCTAAGTGTTTACTTTAATTATGGCAGGCAGGAAGCTAATTGGCTAAATCTTTAGCATATATTACGAATATTCTCAGATTGGGCAGAAAATTAAACCTGCTCTTATGATTTATCTCGTCCCTGGCTCCTAAGCATGGCCAGTAAGCCAGCTCCTGCACCAGTCAGAGCTAGTATTCTTCTTATCAGTGTCAATGTAATTCCAACATCTGCTCCAAGTTTTTCCCTTTTGCCTGAATTTTTTTTATAATTAACTTAAGCGGCTTTGTACGTAATCAATCCAGAAAATCTTTCTCACAACAATTCTCGCTGGGAAATG
>Ga0114921_10001037_pt1 | contig 12381 bp, 13 predicted proteins | sample BentaG_FD_87016 | JGI IMG/M metagenome (GOLD analysis project Ga0114921, IMG submission 87016) | Deep subsurface microbial communities from South Atlantic Ocean to uncover new lineages of life (NeLLi) - Benguela_00093 metaG | ecosystem: Environmental > Aquatic > Marine > Oceanic > Sediment ...
AGTCGTAGCATCAAAAAAATAATCTGCTTTCCCCCCTATTCTGAAGCTTGAATAATCCCTGAGGGAAACATCCTTCTTTAAGTGTTTTTTGACTTTGTCCAGGAAATAACGGGAAAAGTCTTTTTCAGCCATTAGGTTTTATTCATTTTATATTATGTCCAAAAAAATGTCCAAGTATTTGACAAGCTATGGCAATGAGGTCAGGCTTTGCCATGGGGTCAGGCCTTGCCGCTTTGCCATGGGGTCAGGCTTTGCCATTATTGGGCTATTTGGACTGAATTTCCTCCCTTGATCGTTGTTAAACGATAAAGCCTGACTCCAGGACGATGAAGTCTGACTCCAAAGGAACACTAAATTTGGCATATTTTTTGCAGTTATTAAAGAGGTTTTGTGTAATAAATTGAATTGACATTCACACAAAGGCACGATAATATGCTATCCTTTTATATGAGAGGTTAAAATGAAAAAAACAGTAGTCACCACTTTAACCTTAATCCTTTTCATCTCCAGTTCAGCCTTGAGCCAATCCAACGAGGCCCAAGAAGCCTACCTCAAGGCCACTACTGCTCCTTCTCTTAATCAAAAGATTCAGCTCCTCGAAGATTATATCCAAAAATATAAGGGCAAGGGAACTCAGTACGAAAATTATGCCTATGCTCACCTCTGTATCTACAGCTTAAAGGCCAACCAGCTCAATAAAGCCATAGAATACGGAGAAAATGCATTATCCTTAGGCGGATTAGATGATGATTTCAAGTGTCAGGTCTACCTTACACTTTCCATAATCTACACCAAGCTTGGAAAGAATCTGGAAAAAGCCAAGAACTACTCTTTGCAAGTCGTGGAAATAGCACGAGTGAAAAAAGATAATGCTTCTTCCACAACCAGCCCCGAACAGTGGAAAAAACTTTTAGGAGCTGGATACTATACACATGCTCAGGCGCAAGAAAAAGCTAAACAGTTCAAAGGGGCTGTGAGCTCTTACATAAAATCTTATGACTACTTAAAGAATCGTCAAATCGGAAACGACCTGAAAAAAGCAGGCAAGTCTCTCTACGAATTTAAGTTTTACAACGACGCGGAGAGGGCTTTTGGAAAAGCTTATAATATTTTAAAAGATTTTGACAGCTGCTCTTTCTATGCCAAGTCTCTTTACAAAAACAGAAAAAAAGAGGAAGCCCTCACCTATTTCAAAAAATCCTATGGAATGCAAAAAAGGGGGGAAATTGCCTTCAACATCGGAATAATCTTGGCTGGAAAAGCCAAAAAAAAACCCTCTTTTTATGAAGAAGCCATCAGATATTTGCTTGACGCCAGCTTCCTTTCCCCTGCCAACTCTGATAAAGCCATGAAGTTAGCCGAGGGCATATTCTACAACTCCAAGGAAGCTGCGGGCTACAACAAAAAAGTCAAGCAGATCCAGGAGTTAGGAAAAAAATTAGAGGAAATGACCGAGATCTTCAATGAAAATTTCGGGGATAAAAACGAAGAAGATTTGAGCGAAAGCGAGAAAAAAGAGATTGCGTCTTGGCTGGCAGACATCGAGGCCTTACAGGCAAAAATTAAAAAAATTGAGAAAGAACAGAATCTAATTGTTGCCAAATTCAACAATCATCTCGAAGAGGCAAAAAAAAGATTAGGAATTAAATAAATTCCTTCAAGACTTTCATAAATCCTGGTAAAGGTGGCGAAAAAATCTCCCTCTTTCAAAGAAGCAGCCCAAAAAATACAGAAATTAAGCGGGGAAATCAAGTACCACGAAAAAAAATATTACGTCGATAATAACCCTCAGATTTCAGATTACGAGTTCGACCAGTCGGTGAAAAAGCTGGAAGAACTTGAGAGTCAATATCCTGAATTAGTCACTCCTGAATCTCCTACTCAACGAGTCGGAGAGCAACCTCTGGAAGGCTTTGTCTCTGTCGACCACAGCACTCCTATGCTGAGCCTGGATAATTGTTATAGCGTAGAAGAGTTAAGAGAATTTGAAGAGAGAATTCAAAAATTGCTCCCCTCTCAAAAGATAGAATACGTTGCAGAGCTCAAAATCGACGGCCTGGGTATTTCTGCTATCTACAGAGATGGCAAGTTCTTTCAAGCAGTTACTCGAGGTGATGGTTTTAGAGGAGATAAAGTTACAGCAAATGTTAAAACCATCAGAAGTATGCCTCTTGGCATAAGCAATCCCAAGGAAATAGAAGTCAGGGGAGAAATTTATCTTCCTTTCGAGTCCTTCAAAAAAATAAATAAAGAAAGAGAAAAGAATAGCGAGCCTCTCTTCGCAAACCCTCGGAATGCAGCCGCTGGTTCTCTCCGCACTCTCGACCCAAGGGAGGTCTCTTCCCGCCGTCTAGATATATTCCTCTACTACATCTTCATCGAAAACAACGAGATGCCTACCCAGTGGGAAAATCTGAAGATGCTCCGAGAGTTAGGTTTTAAAATTAATCTAAACGTGTGCCATTGTGCCGATTTGGACGAAGTCATTTCTTTTTATGATGAGTGGCGAGGAAAAAGAGATAACCTAGACTATGATGTGGACGGAATAGTTGTTAAAGTAAACTCTACCGAGCAGAGAAACATCCTCGGCGCTACGGCCAAGTTTCCCCGGTGGGCCATCTCTTTCAAATTTCCCGCTAGACAGGCAACAACTAGAATAAAAGATATCACCATCCAGGTAGGACGGACAGGGGCATTGACACCTGTGGCTGTACTCGAACCTGTCCAACTTTCGGGTATAACCATCAGCCGCTCCACTCTACACAACGAGGACGAAATCAAAAGAAAGGATATAAGAATCGGAGATACGGTTCTTATCGAGCGAAGCGGCGATGTCATTCCTAAAGTTGTCTCCGTCATGAAGGAAAGACGCACAGGCAAAGAGAAAAAGGTTGCTTGGCCTTTACGCTGTCCTGTGTGTAACTCTTCGACCTTCAAGCCCGAGGAAGAAGCCATATCCCGCTGCACCAATCCTTCCTGCCCAGCTAAAATTAAAGAATCTATTCTTCATTTCGCATGGCGTCGCGCCATGAATATTGAAGGATTGGGAGAATCGTTGGCCGACCAGCTATTGGAGAAAAAGCTTATCCAGAAAATTCCAGATTTATACTCTCTAAAACATGAGGATTTAGCTAATCTAGAAAGAATGGGGCCTAAAAGTTCCCAAAACTTGCTGGACGAAATTGAAGGAACGAAACAAAGAAACCTAGATCGATTGATTTACGCCTTAGGGATAAGATATGTAGGAGAACGCACAGCTCAGGCTTTGGCCTCTCATTTCAAAGATTTAGATGCTTTAGCCAAAGCTTCCTTAGAAGAGCTTACCCAGATAGAAGATGTAGGACCCAAGGTGGCTGAAAGTGTTGCTTTCTTTTTTAATCAATTTGAAAATATCGAGCTTATAAACAAACTCAAAAAAGCTGGCCTTAATCTTTCTTACCGGGAAAGAGAAAGAAGGGAAGGCATGCCTCTTGCTGGACAAACTTTTGTTTTGACTGGAAAACTCGAAAGCTTATCCCGAGAAGAGGCCGGAAAACTCATCCAAGAGAAAGGAGGGACAGTCACCTCATCTGTAAGCAGCAAAACTGACTATGTAGTGGCGGGAGAGTCTCCAGGCTCAAAATTTCAGAAAGCACAAAGACTCGGCATTCAAACATTAGAGGAGAAAGAATTTCTAAAACTTATCGGGAAAGATTAATTCTTCAATCAAAAAAACCTAATTCACTTCCCCTTTTTCTTCTTGATAAAAGAGAATAGCCCCTTGCCCTTCTTCTCCTCTCCCTCAGAAAGCTCCTTTAATTCCCTGAGAGCAACGTTGTGCTCTGGGTCTATCTCCAAGGCCCTATTAAATTGCTTCTTCGCCCTAGCTTTAAATCCCTCCTCTTTATAAAATAGACCCAATCCGACATAGCATTCTGAGTTCAAGGATTCCAGCTCAATGGCCTTTAAGAAGTCTTGTTCAGCCTTTCTCTTAAAAGTAGATATTTTTGATTCTGTCATAGCAAGCAATAAATAAAATCTTCCTTTGGATGAACTCAGTCTGACCGCCTCTTCTAGAAGAATCACTGCATCTTCGTATCTTTTCATATTGTAAAGAGTCTTTCCCTGGCGGAATTTAATCTCTGCTTTCCTTGATAAATCCTCCTCTACCTCAGGAGCTTCAGCAGATGAGTCATATTCATCTCTTTTCTCCTTGTCTATCAGAGTCTGGAAGGCCTTTGTGATATAGGCAAATACATCATCAACCTTCTTCCTCGATTGTTGATCAAGTTCCCGCTCGAAAGAATCTGGATGATATTTCCGAGCCAGATCAAAATAGCTCTTTTTTATCTCCCCTTCAGAAGCAGATTTGGAAACTTTTAGAATCTCATAATAATCCAGGCCAGAAAGCTGCTCTGCCAAGACTGTCACTTCATCTATTCTTTCCCTGTCCTTATCTGAGGGTGGTTTCTCTGGCTTCTCTACTCTCTCCTCTTTTACCATTCTCGCAGGCGGAGGTTCTGGCTTCTCTACTATTTTTCCTACAGGAGGCTCCTTCGGTTTCTCTATTTTCTTCTCTTTTTCTTTTTCTACCTCAGCTACCTTGACTTTTTTTACCTTAACCTTTTGCTCAGGAATCACCCTGGCTTTCTCTACCTGCTTCACTTTCTTCTTAGCCGGAGGAGTAACTCTTGGCTTTTCTATCTTTTCCTCTGCTTCAATCTCCTCGCCACTGATACCGATCAGATCTAAACAATAAAAAAGATATTGGCTCTTCCAGAACAGATCAGGGCTGTAAGCTGTTGAATTTAAGATTGCTTCAAATGCAGACTTACTATCGATCAAAGTCAAGGTATCTTTCTCTTCTTTTGTCAAAAGATAAGAGTAGCCTTTTTTCTTTTGGAAAGGAACTTTCTTCTCCATGAACTGTTTTATAGCAGGATGATATTTCATCCCCCTTATACCGTTTTCAATCAATAACGGTATACTTATCACCGATTCAAGACTTTGATCAGAGAAATTCATCTTTTCAAAAACAAATTCACCTTTGAAGAGAGGAAAAATGTTCAGTATGATTTCTCTCATCTGGTGAATCCAAGTTTCATACAAGTCCTTCTTGGAAATAAGCCCTTGATCAATAAGAGATTCCTCTAATTTCTGGCGGGGAGTGATAAGGAGGTCTATCTTAGAATAGACCTCTTTTGTTATCTTTCCTAGTTTATACAAAACTGTCCCAAGTTTTTCCTCGGGCTGATTTGTCTTAGCGAAGATCAGATTTCCACCCTGAAAGCAGAGGGTCTTTTTGATATTTCCATGCGTGAACTTAAGCAGACCATTTTTATTTCTGAAATGTATGTTTTTAAGATGATAAGCGATGTGATTCATCATCCTTCTTTTATAGAATATAAACCAAACAACACTGAAATTTCAAATGAATTTTTAGATTCTTCATCTTTCTCAAATTGCAATAGATAAAAAATTATGGTAATTTTGCTGACATGAAGATCGCCTTAGCCCAAATTTCCCCTTATCTAGGAAATGTAAAGAAAAATTTTGAGCTTCATCTTGACTACATCGAAAAGGCAAAAAGAAAAAAGGTGGAACTGCTCGTTTTCCCTGAACTCAGCCTTACTGGTTATACCCTGAAAGACTTAGTCGAGGAGGTAGCCCTAGATACGGAAAACACCCAATACTTTAAAGAATTTAAAGCATTAAGCCGTGAGATATCCTTTGTCCTTGGTTTCATAGAAGAGAAGCAACAGGGATTGTTCTACAATTCAGCTGTTTTCTTCTCTGGGGGAAAGATCCTTCATATACACCGGAAAGTATTCCTCCCAACCGATGGAATGTTCGAGGAAGGTAAATTCTATGCTCAAGGCAAAAACTTCATTACATTTAACACTCCTTTCGGAAATGCGGGAATGATGATCTGTCGGGACTTTCTCCACTATGGAGCTTCTTATCTCCTCTTTGCAGGAGGTGCGGAAATAATCATTGTGATAAGTGCAGCTCCCGGAAGAGGAGTCTCGGAGAAGGAAAGCTATGAAAGCAGTCAGATGTGGGAAATGATGGGAGGCGCCATTTCTCGATTCTCCACAGTCTTTCTCATTTACTGCAACCGGGTGGGTATTGAAGATGGCGCAGTCTTTGCTGGGGGATCTTACATCTTCAGCCCAAGAGGTCGATTAATAGCCAGGGCCTCTTATCTCGAAAAAGAGTTTATCAATCAAGAAATTGATTTAAATGAAATAAGGCAAACCAGAAAAAGATGGCCTTATAAAAGAGATGATAAGCCTGAAATCATCCTCGAAGCTTTAAAAAGGATTGTCAGAGGGTATGAAGATTAGCGCGCCTTTTGTTGAGAATGTCTTAACCCAATTTATAAAGGAAGAATTATCTAAGTTTAATTATAACAAAGCTATCTTGGGTCTTTCTGGAGGTCTTGATTCTTCTGTATGTACTTTCCTCGCACAGAGAGCATTGGGCTCAAGAAATGTCATAGCGCTCATAATGCCCTACAAAAAAACCTATTATCAGGATGTAAAGGATGCAGAAGCTGTGGCCAGGTTTCTCAAGATTAAGTGGAAAATCATCGACATTTCTCCAATGGTGGATGCTTACTTTTCAACTCACCCTACTAAAAATAAAATCCTCAAAGGCAACAAAATGGCAAGAGAAAGGATGTCTATCCTTTACGACTTTTCTGCCCGAGAGAAAGCTATGATCCTTGGAACGAGCAATAAAACTGAGTTGCTCTTGGGATATGGAACAATCCACGGAGACACGGCTTGCGGAATAAATCCCCTTGGGGATTTGTACAAGACTCAAATACAACAGCTTGCTCATCACTTGGGAATTCCTGAAAAGATCCTGAAAAAAAAGCCTAGCGCAGGGCTATGGGTTGGACAAACAGATGAGGGAGAGCTCGGTCTTACTTATGCTGAAATGGATGAAATATTATTTAAGCTGATTGACCAGATGCTTCCAAAAAAAGAAATCATAAAATCAGGACACAAAAGAGTAACAGTAGAAAAAATTATTTCCCTCATAAAAAATTCTGAATTCAAAAGAAAAATGCCCCCTATTCCTAAACTCTCCGCCCGAACTGTTGGTCATGATTTCCTCTATCCTTACGATTGGGATAAATAGCTTAAATAAATATTTAGTTATCACAAGAGGTATTAGCTGAAATTCTTATCTGCCATGCAGAAGCAATTACTTCCATGAAGGACGAATCTTTAAAACTCAAACAAGATGGTACACTATATATCGTAGCTACCCCTATCGGCAACCTGGAAGATTTAACTTTCAGAGCCCTTAGAATTCTAGGAGAAGTAGACTTTATTGCCTGTGAAGACACTCGTCAAACAAGAAAGCTGCTCCATAAATACAAAATCAAGAAAAGGCTGATAAGTTACTTCCAGCCCAAGGAAAATCAAAAAATTCCCGGAATAATAAACCTCCTCAAAAAGGGAAAAGATGTGGCCTTGGTTTCTGATGCGGGAACCCCTGGACTCTCAGATCCTGGATATCGATTGATCAGAGACGCCCTAAAGGAGGAAATCCAGATCGTTCCTATCCCAGGCGCTTCTGCAGTAACCGCAGCCTTAACTGCTTCTGGCCTTCCAACTCACAGATTTCTTTTCATAGGTTTTCCTCCTCCCAAAAAAGAAAAAATAAAAAAACTGCTTCATTCAGTAAAAGATGAGAAGTCAACCCTTGTCTTTTACCTCCCATCTCGAAAAATCTCCCTCTTTCTCGAAATCATGCAGGAAGTAATGGGAGATAGAGAAGTGGTAATTGCCAGGGAGATGACCAAATTCCATGAAGAATTCATTAGGGGTTCTGCCCGGGAATTGATTAACAAACTGAAAGAGAAAACTCTTAAAGGAGAAATGACTGTCCTCATAAGAGGCGCAAAAAAGATAAAATCACAGCTGAACACGAAAGTGGAATTCTGAAAATCACCATGCCCAAGAAGCCCGAATTGAAGCCTCGTAAGGTAAAGATTCTAAAAACGAACAAACCCAAAAAATAAGGGATGAAATTTAGATATCTTATCTTCAATGTTATGAAGCGGTCAGGGTGGATGGTGGAGAAAACCGTATGGAGGCGGAGTGGGCATGGTTCCTAGCCGAAAGGGCGAGGAGAGCGAAGCCGGAATCCGAGCAGTCTTTGCCTCGCTGGGGCAAAGCTGCGTGTTTTCGAACCATTCACCCTGAGCGCTCTCTTTGTCTTCATCACGGGAAAAAAGATGCTTTCTTATTCAGAAACTAGGTAGGGTTCATGCTTGGGCCAAAGTCAGTGCTTTGACTTCCTTTGCGCCGGCTTTCCTTAAAACTCGACTGCACTCCCTTATTGTTGCCCCTGTAGTGTAGACATCATCTACTAACAAAACAACTTTCCCCTTTATTCGTTCTCCATTCTTCACACGATATGCTCCGGAGACGTTTTTTCTCCGGTCATCAGCATCTAAGGAAGTCTGAGGTGGAATATTTTTAATCTTGACCAATACTTCTTGGTCCATCTCAATCCCCTTTAGTCTGGCTAACTCCCTGGCTATGACCTGAGACTGATTGAAACCTCGCTGTCTTTTTCTCTTCCTATGGAGGGGAACAGGCACTACAACCTCAATTTTCCACCAGAGGTCTTTCTCTCTGCTTAATACGCGATTGGCAAAACGAGCAAGCTCCTTCCCCAACACTCCAAAATGACGGTACTTAAAGAGAAGAATAATGTCCTTTAGACTTCCCTTGTAATTTCCACAGGAGCGATGCAGGGAAAAGGGAGGTCTTTTTTGAATACAACTTGGACAGAAATGAGACTCTCCTGCTCCCTGGAAAAAACGTCCGCAGCATAAACAATGAAATTGGCGCTGAATTTTGACCTTCTCCCAACACGCCCGGCAGACAACCTTTTCCTGGGTGGATTCAAGGAGTGATGAACATAACAGACAGAAAGAAGGGAAAAATATTAATTCCCCTAGTTTACCAAAATTTAGGAGTATTCTCTGGAGAGAAGAAATCAAATAGACCCTTCCTCTTCCTTTTCCTGACAATTGATGCAATAAGGAGTCCATGGAACTGCATCCAGCCTTTTTTTACTAATTTTATGACCGCACATCTGGCAAACTCCGTATTCGCATTTTTCTATTCTCTTCAAAGCTCCATCTATCAAGAATAGCTGTTCGCGTTCTGTATCAGAAAGACTCAAAAGGAACTCCTTGGTGTAAGAACTCTCGGCTTTGTCAACCACATCCTGGGCAATGCCTGTCTCTACTTCCATGCTTTCGGTATAAGCTTCGCTCAATTTCTCTACCATTTCTTCTTTCTTTTTTAAAAGCTCAATTTTGTATTTTTCTTTTTCTTTTTTTTTCAATATTATCCCCTTTTACTTGGCATATTGCTTCCCACCCAAGAGAGTTAAAGCCCGATAGATTTGCTCTAAAAGAACGATTCGGCTTAACTCATGAGAGAAAGTCATCTTCGAAAGAGAAAGAAGGAAATCTGCTTTCTCTAAGGTTTTCTTAGATAAACCCAGGAATCCTCCCACTACAAAAGCAATCCCACGAGACGAACGGGAAGCAACATCATCTAAAAAGCGTGCAAACTCAAGAGAACTCATTTCTTTACCGCCATCAAATAAACAGATAATATAAACATCTCTAAGGTGTTTTTCAAGTCCTTTAGCCTCAATTTCCTTGATTCTATCAGTATTCTTCTCATTTATACCTTTGGCTTCCTTTGTCTGGATGATTTCGGCAGATGCCATATGCTTGATTCTCTCTAAATAAAATTCCTGTAAATTCCTTATTTCTCTGTTTTTTGTCTTTCCTGGCCATAATATTCTTATTCTCATTAAAAGATTCAGAAAACTCTACTTATAAAAAATAGTCTATAAAAAATAATGACAATGACATAAAATGTCAACATTTTTTCTCACTTTTTTTTAATTTTTTATACAGAAGGTGTACAAAGTAAACCTTTGCCTGGAATTCGAGAAGATTATTGATCATTCTAAAAAACTTAGTAGGAAAATTTGTGGGCATCACCCCATAACTTTTCTAAGGAATAGTACTCCCGTGCACTCTTGGAAAAGACATGGACTATGAAACTTCCATAATCCATCAGTATCCATTCACCGAGTTCCTTACCCTCTACATGAAGAGGTCTTAAATCTTTCTTTTTTAATTCCTCCTCTATGTTTCGGTAGATAGCAAGGTTTTGGCGGCTGGAATTTCCCTCCGTAATGATAAAGAAATCCGTGAAAGAAGCAATCCCCCTTAAATCAAGGACAATGAGATTTTCCCCTTTTTTTGCTTGACTGGCTTTTACGGAAGTCTTCACACCAGAGGGAAGGCGCCTCTTGTCTATCTTGATGGGCTTTTTTTCAGTCAATTTTGCTCTTTATAAAGTTTATTTTCTTTTATGTATGCCTCTACAGCATCTGGAACCATACCTTTCAGTGAACTTCCTTTTTTCGCTCTATTCCGAATCTCAGTGGAGGCGATATCTAGGGCACTTATGGGTAATAGAAATATCTGGAAAGAAGAAAGTAAGCTTTCTCTTATTTCGCTCGACTCGTCTGACTCTGGAATTTCATACATCCTATCCCGGTACTTACCCTTTATTTCCTTAGCTTCCTCTAAACGATACCCTGGTCGGCTGACCACAATAAAAAAGCACAGCTGGAGAAGTTCCTCATATTCTCTCCATGTTTCTATCTCTAAAAAAGAATCTACTCCAAGAATGAAAAATATCCAAGCTTCGGGAAACATTTTTTCTATCTTATTCACTGTTAGGATAGAATAGGATTTTCCTTTAGCCTCGATTTCTACCGAAGAAGGAAGGAACTGAGGGTAAGAAGAACAGGCAATTTTGACCATTTCAAGACGGGCAAAAGGAGGGGCAATTTCAACTGAATTTTTATGGGGAGGAATGTAGGAAGGTATAAAAAGAACTTTATCCAAAAGAAATCTTTTCTGAACAATCTCGGCAGCTCTCAAATGGCCCAAATGAATGGGATTGAAAGTTCCTCCGAAAAGTCCGATTCTCATCTTTTTCATACAGTTAGTTCAACCTCTCGGCCTCAGTGTCCAGAATCTGGTCCATGGCAAAAACCAGTTCCTTTATTCCTTTTTTTTCTTTGGCAGAAATGGCAAAAAAGGGCAGGTTTTCCTTTTGGGCCAGATTTCTTACTTCTTCCAGTTTCTTTGTTTCCTTACCCAAAAGATCTATTTTATTGGCGACCAAAATTTGCGGTCTTTTAATCAGCTCGGGATTGAAAGCCTTGAGTTCTTTCAAAACAGTTTGATAATCATTTCGAGGATCTCTACCTGAATGAGGAGAAACATCGATAAGGTGGATTAAAATTTTCGTCCTCTCCACATGTTTTAAAAATTTGACTCCCAATCCGTGACCGAGATGGGCTCCTTCTATCAGGCCAGGGATATCTGCCACCACAAAGCTCTTAAATTCATTAATATCCACTACTCCTAAAGAGGGAACAAGTGTTGTGAAAGGATAAGCAGCAATGACCGGCCTGGCTGCTGAAATTTTTGAAATCAGAGTGGATTTTCCCACGTTTGGAAAACCAATCAACCCTGCATCGGCAATGAGCTTTAGCTCCAGGATATATTCTTTCTCTTCTCCTGGTTTACCTGCCTCCCTCTCCCTGGGGGCCCGGTTGGTAGAAGAGGCAAAAGAGGCGTTTCCTCTTCCTCCTTTCCCCCCTTTAGCAGCTAAAAACTTATATTCTGGTCGGAGAAAGTCGAATAATACCTCTTTCTTATCCTTCTCCCTAACAATGGTTCCTACAGGAACGCGAAGGAGAAGGTCATCACCTCTTTTCCCCTGACGATTTCCACCCTGGCCATGAACTCCTTTGGTAGCTTTATTTATGGGATGATATCTGAAATAGGATAGAGAATTAAGCTTTCTGCCAGAGACTAGGCAAATGCTTCCCCCCTCGCCTCCGTAACCTCCATCAGGTCCACCTCGAGGGACTCCTTTTTCCCTTCGAAAACTAACACAGCCATCACCCCCCCTCCCTGCTTTGAGGATAACTGTGATTTGGTCAACAAACATACTTAGTGGAGTTTGAACCTCCTAAGCGGAAATGACAGAGACATACTTAGCCTTCTTCCCTTTAGCTTCAAATTGAACTATCCCAGAAATCCGGGCAAAAAGAGTGTCATCCTTGCCTCTTCCGACATTTAAGCCAGGCTTAAAAGGGGTTCCCCTCTGTCGGACAAGGATTGAACCTGCAGTGACATATTGCCCGCCGAAGCGTTTGACGCCAAGCCTTTTTGAACGGCTATCTCTTCCATTTCTGGCACTTCCACCTGACTTTTTATGGGCCATTCTACTCCTCCTTCACATTTCTAAGATTTCTTGGCTTTAG
>Ga0114921_10001038_pt1 | contig 12381 bp, 11 predicted proteins | sample BentaG_FD_87016 | JGI IMG/M metagenome (GOLD analysis project Ga0114921, IMG submission 87016) | Deep subsurface microbial communities from South Atlantic Ocean to uncover new lineages of life (NeLLi) - Benguela_00093 metaG | ecosystem: Environmental > Aquatic > Marine > Oceanic > Sediment ...
ATCCTGACGCTGGAGAGAGCGATGGTGGAAAGGAGGATGGCCCTCACGACCATCGATGAAGATCTAAAGGAGGCTCTCAAGGAGAAGGAGGTGCTTGTGCCCATAGGGGGAGAGGTCTTCCTCTACGCGGCGACATCCTCCCTCGACCGGGTGCTGGTCAACATCGGCGCCAACGTCTTCATGGTGAAGAGGAAAGAGGAAGCACGGGGGCTGCTCCAAGGCAAGTTGGAGACCTTCCAGAGGGCGCATCAGGAGAGAACCGCCCTCCTCCGAGACCTGCGAGGGAGGCATGACGGAATTGCGGCAGCCCTCATGGAGTACCAGGCGCGAGCTCAGAGACAAGGCTAGTCATGTTCGAGAGATTCAGACGACAACTGAACGGCCTCATCAAACATCTTTCCGAAAAGGAACTCAACGAAGGGGATCTGAATAGCCGGCTCCACGAACTGGAGCTTCTATTGGTTCAGAACGACGTGGCCATTGAGACAGCCGAGAGGATAGCAAGGGGGCTCCGGGACACCCTCATTGGTTTGAGGGTCTCGAGATGGAAGGGAGCAGAAGAGACGATCCGCGGTGGCTTGAAGAAGGCATTGCTAGAGGTTTTCGCGGGGGTTGAACCCTTCTACCTTGACAGAATCCTTGAGGGAAAGCCCGAGAACGAGCCCTTGGTAGTGGTCTTCGTTGGCATAAACGGCGTGGGGAAGTCGACAACTATCGCCAAGATCGCCCACCGCTTCAAGAGGGACGGGCACAAGGTCGTACTTGCCTGCTCTGACACCTACAGAGCGGGCGCCATCGAGCAGTTGGAGATCCACTCTAGTCGTCTCGGGCTCAAGATGATCAAGCAGCGGTATGGAGCCGACCCCGCCGCGGTGGCCTACGACGCCGTAGACCACGCCAAGGCTAGGGGCGTTGAGGTTGTCCTGATTGACACCGCCGGAAGACAGCACATCGATGTTAACCTCATGAACGAACTCAAGAAGGTCGTAAAGGTGGCGGAGCCTGACGCCGTTGTCCTTGTAGTGGACTCCTTGACGGGAAACGACGGCATCCGCCAGGCGGAGGAGTTCCTGCGGTACACCGGCTTCGACGCGGTGGTCATGACGAAGATGGATGCGGATGCGAGGGGTGGCATCGCCATATCAGTCGCGGACAGGACATCCAAGCCAATCATATTCGTGGGGACGGGACAAGACTATGACGACTTGGAGCCCTTCGACTACGAGGCATACGTCAATGCCCTGCTCGGAGGACTCTCTTGAGGAAGGATTTCCTGACTCTGAACGACTTTTCCCAGAAGGACATTCGGGACCTCCTAGACTTGGCCTCAGACATGAAGGAGAAGCCCAGCACGTATCGTTCTGTCCTACCAGACAAGATGCTTGCCATGGTCTTCCAGAAGCCATCCACGCGCACTAGGGTCTCCTTTGAAGTGGCCATGGCTGGGATGGCCGGCCACGCCATCTACCTCGGTGGGGATCAGCTCCAACTAGGCCGAGGGGAGACCATCGAGGACACCGGACGCGTCCTGAGCCGATACGTCCACGGCATCATGGCGAGGGTGTACGACCATAGAGACCTGGAAAGATTCGCCGCGTCCTCCACGGTTCCCGTCATCAACGGTCTGTCGGACCTGTACCACCCGGCTCAGGTCCTGTCGGACCTCTTCACCATCCGTGAGAAGAGGGGACGTCTCGAGGGAGTCAGCCTGGCGTACATAGGCGATGGCAACAACGTCTGCAACTCCCTCCTCCTTGGAACCACCAAGGTCGGAGTGGACATATCCGTGGCCTCGCCCCCTGGATTCGCTCCTCGAAAAAATATTGTGGAGATGGCGAAGCAGAACGCGGACGAAAGCGGGTCAAGGATCACAATCATGGAGGAGCCTCGAAAGGCCGCCCTGGGGGTCGACATCATCTACACCGATGTCTTCGTTTCGATGGGGATGGAGAAGGAGAGGGAAAGGCGACTCGGGGCTTTCCTGCCTCGGTACAGGGTCGACGCGGATCTCATGGACATCGCTGGGGAGGGGAGCCTGTTCATGCACTGCCTGCCCGCCCATCGAGGGGAGGAGGTCTCGAGTAGCGTCATCGACGGGGAGCAGTCCGTAGTATGGGATCAAGCTGAGAACAGACTCCACACTCAGAAAGCCCTCCTCTACACGCTCCTAAGAAACGGAGCATGACCACCCTCATTCTTGCGAGCACGACCGACGCCGCCAGTCGCAACATCGCTGTTGAACTTCTGGAGAAGCTTGACCTCCAAAAGGACTCCACGAAGCAGGGATGGTTCGACGCTAGCGGCGTTCACCTCCGGCTGCTTGACCACGACCTCATCGGGCTCGGACAGCATGAGATTGGGGATCCGTACGAGGTCGTCATATTCCTCTCCAGACACAAGAGCGCTCGACACGAGAAGTCCCTGACTGTCCATGCAACAGGAAACTTCGGCGAGGACGTCTCTCTGGGTGGCAACCCCGCGGAGCTCGGTCTGGCCGCCCCAGCTGAGATGCAACGGGTGCTGATCCATCTCAAAGACCTCGTCGAGGAGAGGGGTTCGCCCTACCAGGTCTCCTACGAGGCCACCCATCATGGCCCAACGAATCTCTCGTCAAGAAGCTTCTTCGTGGAGATAGGCTCAACGTCAAGGGAATGGAAAGACCGAGAAGCGGCGGACATAGTAGCGGAGGCCGTCTCCAGATCTATGTCAACACGAACGCAGGCTGTTCCCTTCGTGGGGATTGGAGGAGGCCACTACGCGCCGAAGATAACGTCCTTCTCACTGGAGCAACCGTACGCAGCGGGTCACATCATCCCCAAGCACACGGCGAAGAACATCGGACACGAGTTGATTCTAGAAGCCCTAGAGAAGTCGGATGGAACGAGGATGGCCGTGTTGGAGAAGAAGGGGCTGGACGCCGAGACCAAGGCCAAGATCCGGGGGATTCTTGATCTCCGGGCCGTGGAGTATCTCTGGATCTAGCCGTGACTTGCAGGAATCACTACATTTAAGCATTAGGAATGGATAGTTCGTTGCACCCGGCCAGAGATCCTACACCCAGATCGACCTGGAGCGCATGTATCAAGGAAGGTAAAGAGGAATGAAGAGACCCGAAGGCTTCCGGAAGTATACGAGGGTTATGCAAATGGCAACGAAGCCCAACTTCGAAGAATTCTGGCTATTTGCGAAGCTCACGATCCTCGGCGTGGGCATCCTCGGGTTGATCGCTTTCATAATCAGGCTCTTGGTGACGTATCTTCTGGTTCCGTTAACGCAGTAGTCCGAAGAGGTTGACCAGTGGATGACCGACACTAGGTTTTACGCCGTCAAGGTAACCTCCGGCCAGGAGGAGAACGTGATGGGAGTCGCCTCCCTCAGGATAAGGGCGCAGGGCTTCCCCATCAAGTCACTGCTGGCACCGCCTCGGCTTAGGGGAACCATCATAGTCGAGGCGACCGACTTCGGCGCGGTCAACATGGCTCTTTCCGGCATTCGACACGTCAAGCGGGTGTTGTATGGAGCCATCGAGGAGGACGAGATCTCCAACCTCATAACGGTAGAGAAGAAGGTCGTAGAGTTCAACGCGGGAGACGCGGTAGAGGTTGTGTCTGGTCCATTCAAAGACATGAAGGGGACGGTCGTCAGAGCGGAGAAGGAGAAGAAGGAGGTCTTGATAGAGTTCTTGGAGGCATCCTTTCCTCTACCGGTCACCATCACGACCGATATGCTGAAGAAGAGTAAAGACCAGAATAGGCGGGGGAGCCGGTGGCAAAGCAGACAATACGGGTTGTGATCTCAGGCGGTACCGCCACGGGTGGCCCACCCCTTGGACCAGCACTGGGCCCCCTCGGGGTAAACGTTCTAAGCGTGGTTACCAGGATAAACGAGATCACGTCTGAGTACGGAGGAATGAAGGTCCCGGTGAAAGTTGTTGTGGACACCGAGACCAAAGGGTTCGAAGTCGAGGTCGGAATCCCCACAGCCGCTGCTCTTGTGGCTAGAGAAGCGGGGATCGAGAAGGGATCACAGCTGCCTGGCAGGGAGTTTGTCGGAAACGTCCGCTTCGAACAGGTTATGAAAATAGCCAAGATGGTCAACCAGAAGATCGAGCTGCACGATCTCAAGCCAGTGATTCTTCAGGTGGTAGGAACATGCAGGAGCATGGGGGTCACCGTGGACGGCAAGCCGCCGGGAGAAGTCTCGCAACTGATTGCTGAGGGTGCATACCCTGAGCAGACAGGATTGGACTAGAGATGTCTGGCGAAACTACCGTGACGAAGAAGGAACTCACCGCGGCGCTGGAAAAGACGCTCGGAGACAGAGGCGAGAGGAACTTCACGGAAAGCGTTGAAGTTGTCATCACCACAGAAGGATTCGATGTATCCAAGCCTGAGAACAGAATACGGCAAACCATAGTGTTGCCAAACCCAACTCCCAAGACCAGGAAGGTGTGCATCTTCGCCGAGGGGGCTATCAAGGATACCGCCGAGAAGGCTGGGGCGGACCGAGTCATTGACACTCGTGAGCTGGATTCCGTAGCGCAGAACCGGAAGGAAGTGAAGAGAATCGGCAAAGCATACGATTTCTTCCTAGCTGAGGCGCGACTCATGGGCAAAGTAGGCAAGATCATGGGGTTCACCTTGGGTCCCAAGGGGAAGGCGCCTGCGGTCATCACCCGCAACATGGACCTCACAAAGGAGATAGGAGACCTGAAGAGAGCCGTGCGGCTCTATCTCAGGAACAGGCCGGAGGCAGCTTGTGCCATAGGCCAGGCTAGCATGACCCCTGACAAGTTGGCCGAAAACGCGTCGAAGATCATTTCTTCGTTCAGAGAGACGCTCGGGAAAAGGGGCCGCCTAGGACACATCTACGTTAAGACAACGATGGGTAAGCCGGTTAGGGTGGCTTAGGAATGTCCAAGGCTGAGACCGTCAGAGTTCCCCCGGAGGAGAAGGTGCTGGAGCGAGAGAAGCTGGCTCAGTTGCTGAGATCCCACCGGTCCCTCCTCCTCATCGACCTGCACAAGTCCAGCACTAAGCTGCTAAGCAAGGTCCGGAGAAGAGCCGGCGAGCTGAAGATAAACGTGCGAGGGACTAAGAACACGCTCCTAATGCTGGCCTTGAAGGACACCTACTCTCACCTCCATGACGAGATGCACAGCTACTTGACTGGTCCACGCCTCTACATCTTCTCCAGCGAGGAACCCATCCCGATCGCTCTCAAGCTGAGCCGGATGGAGGTGCCTGTCAAAGCGAAGACTGGAGCCAAGGCAACGTCTGACATCATCGTGGAACAAGGCAACACGGGCTTCCCGCCGGGACCCGTCATCAGCGTCTTCTCCAACGCAAAGATCCCGACCAAGATCATCTCCGGAGCCATCCACATCACCAAGACGGTCACCGCGGTCAAGGAGGGTGACGCTGTCTCGCCGCAACTGGCAGAGGTCCTCAACAAACTAGGGATGACGCCCATCACGGCCAAACTCCGCTTCGTCTGCGGATGCGACCTCGAAGAGGGAGAGTTCTACAAAGCAGATATTCTCGTCCCCGACCTAGCCAAGATAGAAAGCGATGTGTTGCAAGCCTATGGAGAGGCTCTCCAGCTAGCTGTCGCCTTGGCCTATCCTTCCAAGAGATCCCTCCCCATCCTTCTGACAAGAGCGCGCACGGACGCTCAGACCCTAGCCTTGGGGATCAGCTACGTCACGCCACAAACCATAGAAGACCTGATTCGGAAAGCGTCTTGGAGCGCGGCTACGCTGGCTTCTAAAGTAGACGCGACGAAGACTCCGCAGAAAGCTTCGTAGAGTTCCGACGAGTTATCCGAAGAGGCTGCCCAGCCCCTCGAAGGCCTCCTCCTCAACCGCCTCTTCCTCCTTCTCTTCCTCTTCGGCGGGTTTTGCCTCCTCCGCTACTGGAGGCGCAGCAGCTGTAAGAAGAGCGGTTGACGATTTCAGGACTTCTTCAACGTCTACCTCGGAGACGGCTGCGGAGAGGGATTTTATCTGCGCGGAGTCGGGCTTCTCTCCAGCCGCTTTGATAACCTTCGTCAGATTGGCCGGGGAGACGTCCTTTCCCGCTGAATGGAGAAGAAGGGCCGCGTAGATGTACTTCACTCAGATCACCTCAGCAAATCAGCGATTTTGCTAACCATACATAGGCAGGGGGATTTAAGGCTTCGAAGCTCTCGGGTTGCACGTGTTCCTGTGCTCTCCCCCTTCAGCCAACGGTCAGGGTCGACACTCGCACTGGGGTTCTGAAAGAAGTTCGGCCCAGCTTAAAACGCGCTGAACTTCCTTAGGCTGATGTCGGAGAAACAGAACGCTAGGAGACAGCACAGCTCGAATGACCCCTTCAGAGTTCCAGGTTCCTGAGGATGAGTTCCGAACGGAGTTTTTCGTCCAGAACGACTTCACCCGACTGAGATGCGAGAGCTGTGGCTCCCATTTCTGGACCCAGGACCCGGATCTCCGATTCTGCGGAGACTCTCCGTGCGTCGAATATCTCTTCATCGGAGACCCGCCAACGACCCGTAGATACAGCCTCTCCGAGATGAGAGATGCCTTTCTGGATTTCTTTCGGGGGGAAGGCCACGACCTGGTTGAGCCGTATCCCGTTGTCGCCAGATGGAGAGACGATCTTCTCGTCACCATAGCCGGCATCGTTGATTTCCAGCCCTATGTGACGGATGGCATAGCCGACCCGCCGGCAAACCCTCTGGTTGTCAGCCAGCCCTGTCTTAGGTTTGAAGACCTGGAGAACGTCGGTTTCACCCAGGGAAGACACCTTACTATCTTCGAGATGGGAGGACATTTCGCCTTCAACTTTCCCGACAAGCCTGAGATCTACTGGAAAGACAGAACCATAGAGCTCCACCACCGGTTCGTGACGCATGAGCTAGGCGTCCCCAGTGACCAGGTTGTGTACAAGGAACACTTTTGGTCCGGAGGAGGGAACGCCGGGCCCGATGTTGAGGGTAGTATCCTGGGCTTGGAGGCCTCTACCTTGGTCTTCATGCAGTACAAGGTTAGGAATGGCTCCCTCATTCCCTCGCCGGTTAGAACCGTGGACACTGGGTACGGTATCGACAGGTTCTCCTGGCTCTCCCAGGGGACGCCCTCGGCCTTCGAAGTGATCTACGAGGGCTTGGCCGAAACAGTACTCAAGTGGGCTGATGTGGAAGCGGACGAAGAGGTCCTCCTAGAGAACGCTAGGCTTTCGGGGTTCTACCTGAAGGCCCAACCCGAGGAGAGCGGGGCGGCGAGACGTAGGGCGGCTGAGAGGGTGGGCCTCCCCGTGGACGAGTTTGAGAGGATTGTCCGTCCCTATGAAGATCTGTATGGAGTTCTTGACAACAGCAAGGCCCTGGTCTTCCTGCTGTCGGAAGGCGCTGTGCCCTCCAACGTCCAAGAAGGCTACCTCTCCAGGCTTCTTTTCAGAAGGCTCTACCGGGTCATGATGACGCATGGGATACAAGATAGGCTGGAGGATCTCATCGAAGGACAGATAGACCTATGGGGAAGGCCCTTTGAGACCGTGCGGGAGATGAGGGACGGTATTCTTGACATGATCCGAGTGGAGAAGGGCAAGTACCTGGAAACGTTGCGCAGAGGGAAAGCGCTGGTTCGCAGGTTGATAAAGAAAGAGGGGACTGCAAGCCTCGGACTTGACACCTTGATAGAGCTGTATGACTCCCACGGTCTTCACCCCGAGATAGTGGCGGAGATCGCAGAGGGAGACGGCGTCCGGGCGGAGGTACCTGTGGACTTCTTTTCTCGGGTAGCTCAGCGACACCAAGAGCGGAGGCCGCCGGAGGAGGCCGCGGAGAAGACGCGACTCGAAAAGGAGCCGGAGGTGAAGAAGTTGTTCTATGAGGATCCCTACCTTGCGGAGTTTGAAGCCAAGGTCTCACACGTCGAAGGGAATCATGTTGTACTCGACCGAACTGCCTTCTACCCTGAAGGGGGCGGGCAGCTAGGCGACTCCGGTATTCTAGAGTTTGATGGAAAGCATGTCCGCGTGAAGGACACCCAGACTGTCGGCAGAAGCATCGTCCACTTGGTTGAGGGTTCTCCTCCGCGGGTTGGTCAGCTCGTCAGGGGAAGGATAGACTGGGATCGGAGATACTCGTTGATGAGGAATCACGATGCGGTGCACATCATCCTGGGTTCAGCCAGAAACGTCTTGGGGAAGCATGTGTGGCAGGCTGGGTCCGAGGTCACACCTGAACACGCGAGGCTTGACGTAACACACTACGAGAGGATCACGCCGGAGGAGCTCAGCCGAATAGAGACGCTGGCGAACGAACAGATAGCTCATGGAAGAAGCATCAACTCATACTTTCTTGAAAGGAGCGAGGCGGAGCGGCGGTACGGAACCAGCATCTATCAGGGAGGAGCCGTGCCGGGCAAGACCTTGAGGATCATCGAGGTGGAGGGTTGGGACGTTGAGGCCTGCGGGGGAACCCACACATCCAGTGCGAGGGAGCTGATGATGATCAAGATTCTCTCAGGCGACCGCGTCCAAGAGGGAGTCGAGAGACTAGTCTTTACCGCCGGGATGGAGGCGGTGAGGGCCGTTCAGGAGATGGACCGGAAGCTCTCCGCCATAACCGAGTCAATCGGATCATCGAGGGAGAGAGTCGTACAGGACACGACCAAGCTTAGAGAAGAGCACTCATGGACCAGGGACAAGCTAAAGAAGCTGAAGAACCGGTACATCGAACTCCTCTCGGAAAAGCTGGCTGGAAAGGCGCAGGTGATGGGGGTCGCGAAGGTAGTGATCTGGTCGACGGACGAGGAGGATATGCAGGACCTCATCGACCTCGGGGAGAGACTGGTCAAACGGGATGATGGAGTTCTCTACGTAGGAAACACACCGGAGAAGGGCACCAACTGCGTCATCTTCTGCGGACCAGAACTGGTCAAGATCGGATTCAGTGCTCTGGAGATCGCTCAGCTCATCGCTAACAAGGCTGGGGGAGGATCCTCCGGGGACGAAACATTCGCCCGTGCTGGGGGGAAGTCTCGTGTAGATATCCAAGAGGTTGTGGAGCAGTATGCCACCGCGAAGAGCTAGGACCTTCAGATTCAAGAAAATCGAGGAGAGATGGAGAAAGCGCTGGGAGAGAGAAGGTATCTTCCAGGCTGACAGGAAAGAAGGCGGGGAGAAGTACTTCGTAACCTTCCCTTTCTGCTACATGAACGGCCCCCTCCACCTTGGGCAAGGCTTCACAGGCTCTCGGCTCGACGTGATAGCTCGGTACAAGAGGGCTAGGGGATACAACGTACTCTTCCCCTGGGCATGGCACTGGACCGGTGAGGCCGTGATGGGAACCTCCGACCGGATCAAGAAGGGAGACCAAGAACTGAGGAGAGTTCTCAGGGAGGTTGACCATGTTCCCGACAAGGAGATCGACAAGTTCGTGAACCCGGAGATGCTCGTCCGCTATTACACAGAACAAAACAGGGAGGCCGTCAAGCTCATGGGGTTCTCGGTTGATTGGCGGCGAGAGTTCCACACGTCAAGTCTCCACCCCGCCTACACGAAGTATGTTGAGTGGCAGATCCGGAGATTGGCCGACAGGGGCTACATCGCAAAGGGATCTCATCCCGTTGTTTGGTGCCCCGCCTGTGAGAGCCCGACGGGAGACCACGACAGGTTGGAGGGGCAGGGAGTCAGGCCTGAGGAATATGTTCTTGTCAAGTTCGGTCTCGATGGAGCTTGGCTCGTAGCCGGAACCTTCAGACCTGAGACGGTCTTTGGAGCTACCAACGTATGGGTCAACCCGGAGGTGGAGTACGCCAAAGTGCAGGTTGACGAGGAGCAATGGATCGTGGCAAGCGAGGCCGTAGAGAAACTCACCCACCAGTTTGACCGTGTAAAGGTAGGAGCCAGGTTCAAGGGAAAGGAGCTCATCGGGCGTAGTGTAGTGGGGCCTCTCGCCGAGAGAGAGTTGCCGATTCTGCCAGCGACCTTCGTTGATCCATCTCTGGTCAGCGGCGTCGTCTACAGCGTCCCGTCGCACGCTCCGGTGGACTGGCTAGCTCTCCGAGACCTCCGAAACGACCGGGCCCTCCTACGCGAGTTTGGACTGAGTTCTACGGACATCGAATCACTCGAACCTGTGTCCATAATAGACCTCCCAGGCTATGGAGAGCACCCCGCCATAGCGGTCTGCGAACGCCTAGGTGTCGTAGACCAGAGCGATCCCAAGGCTGAGGAAGCGACCGAGATCGTCTACTCTAGGGAGTTTCACACGGGCGTAATGAAGGACAACTGCCTCGAGTTCTCTGGGTTGCCCGTGAGAGAGGCCAAGGAGCGAGTAAGGGAGAAACTGCTTTCCAAGAACTTGGCGGCCACCCTCTACGACCTCCCCGATAGAGTGATATGCAAGAGTAGCGACCGTTGCATCGTGAAGGTGATCGAGGATCAGTGGTTCCTGAGGTACTCTGACGAACAGTGGAAGGCGGATGCGAGAGATGCCATATCGACTATGGCTTTCTATCCCCCGGAACTGAGGGAGCTGTTTCTTCACTATGTGGACTGGTACAGGGATTGGGCTTGCACCCGACGGACGGGTCTCGGCACACCCTTCCCCTACGATAGGAATTGGATCGTGGAAACCCTCACGGACTCCACAGTCTACATGGCTTTCTACCTTATCGCCAGACACTACAACGAAGGAAAGATCCCAGCCGAAAACCTAAGCGACGAGTTTTTCGACTACGTGACCAAGGGCACAGGTGACGCTCAGGAGATTTCCCGCAGCAGCGGCGTCTCCTCGGACATTCTGGAGGAGATCAGGCATGACTTCATTTACTGGTATCCCGTTGACCTCAGAGGCTCTGCAAAGGATCTCATAGGAAACCACCTCACCTTCTACATCTTCCACCACACCGCGCTCTTCCCGAGAGAACTCTGGCCTCGAGGCATCACAGTCAACGGATACCTCCAGCTCGAAGGGAACCCGATGTCCAAATCTAAGGGATGGTTCATCCCCATGCGAGACGCCATAGAAACGTATGGGGCGGACGCGACGAGGCTCACCCTACTTCTAGGCGGGGAGGACCTCGATGACCCGGACTGGCGGCGGAGGAATGCGGAAGCTGTATCCGCGAGAGTGAAGGCACTCTACGGTATGGTGCAGAGGGGGTTGGCGGACTCGGAAGCCGCTCCGGTAGGAGCCTTTGAGAGGATTCTTCTCTCCAAGCTTCAGCGGAGGATCGAATCCATCACGGAGAACCTAGACGTCATGAAGACGGCTTCCGCGGCCAGGATCGTCTTCTACTACATGTACAACGACCTCAGGGAGTACCTCAGCCTCACAGAGAGGGGGGAGAAAGACACCCTCGCCCGGTATGTGCAGACGTGGGCGAGGCTCCTTCAACCCTTCGCTCCCTTCCTTGCCGAGGAGATCTGGCACAGCATCGGCCGCAGGGAAAGCCTCATTTCCAGTGAGGAGTGGCCTAGGGTGAAGCTCGACCTAGTCTCTCCCAAGGACGAGGCCGTGGAGAGCTATCTCAAAAAGGTGGTTGATGACGCAAAGGAGATTCTCAAGGCGCTGCCTCAGACCCCCAGTTCGATGACTCTCTACGTCGCAGCCCCATGGAAGTGGAGGGTCACCCAACTCGTCCTCGCGGGAGTCTCGGAAGGAGCGGAGATGGGTTCTGTAATATCGAGGGCGTTGAAAGAGGTGAGCGATGTGGAGCCCAAGGAGATCTCGAGGCTCGTCCAAGAACTGTACCGAGTACCCAAACCAGAGCTGCAAGTCCTCGAGGAAAACCTAAGGCACATAACGGACGAGACGGAGGAGAGGGAGCTGATGGAGACCCTAGGCCAAGCATTCGTGCACACTCGCACAGGTATCCCCATTCGGGTCTCGGTGGAGGACCCCCACGCGTCGGATCCGGCCAGAAAGGCCCACCGGTCCATGCCCCTTCGGCCCGGGATGTTCTTTGAGTGACCTATGAAGCTCGTGAGGGCGGAACCACAGGCCATGGAAGCCGCGAAGGACATGCGGTTCCTCCTCAGCAGGGGATACACAAGGAAGAATTCCCTGTCCATCGTCTCCAGCCGGTACAGCGTCACCGAAAGCGAGAAGAGAATAATCTTCAGAGGCGTCTACGATGGCGCCACCGCCGAGGAACACAGGAGAAAGTGCCTCCCCGCAGATAGCTTGACGGGCAAGGAGCTTGGGGTCGACTGGTTCAACGTCCTGATCACGGTGGACAGTGGTCTCAGCGGAGAAGTCGTCGTGGACAGCGACGACGGGTTTCTCAGAGACATCAGGGGATTGCACGGGGAGCATCCCACGGGAGAAAGGCTGGAGAGGGCCACCGATACTATCATCCGTGGCATAGCGGAACTTCAGCCCTCCCAG
>Ga0114921_10001039_pt1 | contig 12374 bp, 12 predicted proteins | sample BentaG_FD_87016 | JGI IMG/M metagenome (GOLD analysis project Ga0114921, IMG submission 87016) | Deep subsurface microbial communities from South Atlantic Ocean to uncover new lineages of life (NeLLi) - Benguela_00093 metaG | ecosystem: Environmental > Aquatic > Marine > Oceanic > Sediment ...
CCGGGATAGCTTTATATGAAGATCTTTATTACAAAAGGCCCAATCTCTTCTTGCGCTCATTTCTTCGTTATTTTAGTTCGGGATTTTCTGATAAAGAGAATATTGTTTACAGCAGGGGAAGAGTGAACTGGGGGATGAATTCTTCATATAGGTTCCCCTTTGGTCTTTCTGTCCTTTCAGGAGCAGGGTTTGGAGGGATGTTGGATGAAAAACTGGAGTATCTGTTTTCGGGAGGGCTATCTTTTTATATGCCGGGAAGGATCTCATTTGATTTTACCAATAATCTTATGGGTGGAGGATACAGGAATTGGGGATATAGGCGTTATCTCAGACTGAATGTACCTTTCAAGCGCCATCAATTTCTAGTCAATTATGAAAAGAGTAGCATTAATAGGGAAAGGGAATCCTTCGGTTTAGAAGGACAGTTCTATCTTTCAAGTAGGAGCAGGCTGGATCTTTCCTTTGAAAGGATGAGTCTTTATGGATGGGATATCTCCTTTGGCGGAATGCTTTCTCCCTTCAGGAATCTCAAGACAAACTGGAGATTCCAGTATCGAGAAGACCGTCTCTACTATAATACCTCTCTTTCCTGGATTGGTTGGGGGAATTGGATTGGTAGATTCGGTATAGCCGGGAATACGGAGACTAATTCAAAACAATATCGACTTGAAATAACGAAAAGCGGTACTCTGAAGGAATTTGGCATCGGTGGGGTTACGGGTTTGGTCTGGCAGGATGAAAATGGAGATAGGATAAGACAGGAGGGAGAACCTCCAGTCAGGGATATTGAGGTAATCCTTGATGAAGAGAGGAGGACGAAGGTTGATGAGAGGGGCAGGTATAAATTCAGACTGATCCCGAAGGGAAAACATACCATAAAACTTGATATCAAAGGAGTTCCCGCCTTTTTAGGTACGGAAAGGGTTGAGAAAAGTTTTACAAGTGGCTTCTTTGATGTACAGGTAATAGATTTTCCTATCTACGGACTTTCCTCTATTCAGGGTAGAGTCTACTACGATAAAAATCATAATTTAAAATGGGATCCCGATGAAGGAGGCGTGCCCAACGTAAGGGTAACAGTAAAGATAAAGAAGTTCGAGAAGTATACTTACACCTGGCAAGACGGTAAATATCTTATTAGCAACCTTGTACCCGGAGCCTATACCGTTACTGCTTCCCTTCTTCCTCCTGGCTATGAATTAAGTCCTAAGGGGCTGGTTTTATATATCGAACTCACTCCCGGAACAAAGATAAAAGGACTAAATTTTGGGGTGGCTACCCCGAAGAAAGAGGTAGAAATAAAAAGGTTCTGAACTTCCTCTTACCCTTTAGGCTTCCAACCCAGATTCATATTACCTTTTTAGCCTCAGTTACACATAAAGCATACAAGATTTTAAAGCGCATCTGCGCTCGGTCCGGTTACTGACCAATCCAGGTTCCTGTATCATCTGGGTCCCCATTGGGAAATAAAAAGGGGCCAAGACGCTGTGGTTTAGCTTTATCGAAGGTCTAAAATGTCATTTAAATCAATTCTCTCATTTTTTGAACATCTAAATCTAGGCGAAAAGCCCACCGATATATTGCAAACACAATTATCTCACCATTATTAACTTCTTGGATGAATTGTAATCCCCTACCACAATCCTATAGAAATACGAACCGCTTGGAACTTTTTCTCCTTTTTCATTTCTTCTATCCCAAATAACTGTATATTCACCGGGTTCCCTTTTGCCCTCGACAAGAATCCTCACTAATTGACCTGCTAAATTATATATTTTGAGCGATACTTCCCCTTTTTCCTGAAGGATATAGCGGATTCTTGTGGTAGAAATAGTAGGATTAGGATAGTTTTGAAAAAGCATAGATTTATATTCTTTTTGAGATGGCCCATTCAGTCCACTACCTGTGTATTGGTAAAGATGCCATTGTATAATATCCAAAATTCCTTTACACCCTTAAAGAGTATTTCATATACGCCATCCTCATTAATATCTATCAATCGGGGGCTCAAAAGTGGGTGATACCAACCGCCGTAGCTGTCTGCACCATCCTCAATATAATTCCACTTCTCAGATTCCCATTCTAAGTTTCCTGTAGTTCCATCAATTACAAGTATCCTATCGGAAAGAAAAACAACTTCTTTTGTTGCATCTCCATCAGTATCTTCACATCCAATAAAAAGATATGCTTCAGTGTCCCACGTCTCTTGGTATTGAGCGCTTACTGGATAAACCATAAATCCAAAAATTCCAACCATGATTAGTATACGGAATAAGTTTTTAAACACTTTAACCTCCTTATTTTTGCTTATTTTACAACAATATTTCTTCATAGGCAAGCTTTTCACCTAAATTTGTTGGAAGGACGTAAATTATAAAATTAACTTACTATTACAATATTTTCATTCTCCCCCCTTTTATAAAATATAAACAGATAAATCAGACAAGTCAAAAAACCCTTATTTTCAATTCCTTTCTCCAAAATTCAGAAACATTAATAACTTCCCAAAATATAAGGTTTAAAAATGATTTTATAGTAATTACACACGCTCAAAGAAAACTTGACATCATTTATATTTTTGTTATATTACAAAAGCAATGTTTGAAAATAGGATAATTTCATTAGAATCTAGATTCGTAAAGTTGGCACAAATTTGGCACAAACAAAATATAATGCTTTATAAGTTATTGTGGGCCCGTAGCTCAGTTGGTTAGAGCGCCTGACTCATAATCAGTAGGTCGCGGGTTCGAAGCCTGCCGGGCCCATAATAAAAGAAAATAGGAGGATTATTATAATAGGGCGGATAGCTCAGACGGTCAGAGCACCGGTCTCACATACCGGAGGTCAGAGGTTCAAATCCTCTTTCGCCCAAAAGTGCACGAGAGTGCACTTTTTTTATATTCTGGAGGATATATGGAAATCCAGGAAAAAATGAAGACACTTATGGAGCTGTATGAAAAGGATAAAGAGTTAATTAAAATACAAAATTTAGAGAAGGAAGTTCCCGAAGAAATCACTAGATTAGATGAAGAATTAAATGAACTAAGTGAAAAATTAGAAGAAGAGGAAAAATCTTCAGAAGAGATTGATACGAGAAGGTTGGATTTGGAACGTGAAGTGGAAGAACAGAGATTAAATCTTAAGAATTTCAGAAAGAGAAAAATGGAGGTACATACTAATAAGGAATTTCTGACATTAAAAAGTGAGATTGAACATACAGAGAAAAAGATAATAGAGTTAGAAGACGAATTAATCGATGTTTACCTTGAAAAAGAAGAGCAGGAGAAGAAAACAGACGAAGCCAGTTGTATTTACAACAATAAAAAAGAAGAAATAGAAAAAATAAAGGAATCACTCAATAAGAAGCTTGCTGATTCAAAGGAAGGTTTATTAATTAAGGAGGACGAAAGAAAAAGAATTGCAGCAAGACTGCAGGATGAAATACTTCTTAAAAAATATGATAGATTAAAAGAATCCAGAGGAAGTGCAGTCTCTATTATAGAAAATGAAATTTGCCCGGAATGCCATTCCACCATACCTCCTCAATTATTTGCTGAAGTCCGTAGGGGCGATAAAATAATTACCTGCCACTCGTGTGGTAGAATATTGCTTTATAAGTGGATAGAGTGATCAAAATCTATACCGACGGTTCTAGTCGTGGCAATCCAGGTCCTGCAGGAATTGGTATTTTAATAATAGATGATAAAGGTAATGAGGTTAAAAGAATATCTGAATATATAGGTGAAACGACAAATAATATCGCTGAATACAGTTCACTCCTACGAGCAGTTATTGAATGTGAAAAAAGAAAAATATATTCAGTTGAATTCTTCACAGATAGCGAGTTGTTGGTAAATCAACTCAACAAAGTATATAAGATTAAAAATGAAGGATTAAAGCCCTTATATGTAAAATTGTTGAGTAAGCTAATGAATTTTAGGGATTGGAGTATTAAACATATTCCAAGGGAAGAAAACAAAATAGCTGATTTCCTTGCAAATCAGGCACTTGATAAAAAAAGTCGGTGATTTAAAATCAGCGATTTTAATTGAATATAAAATATTTTAATAAATTATTCTTCTAAATTTTCTATTTATCTTAAAAATACCTGAAATGGTATTGAAAACATCAATCACATAATTTACTATTCACTGATATTAGGTATTTAATTTTCAAAAATACACTTTACTACCTTTTTTAAATGGTTATCGCTTAAGATATACTTACCAACATCCTATTAAATAATTAGATTTTTCTCTTAAACTTACCATCCTAATTTCACACTTGACTTATTGATATATCATTTATATATTTTACAAAAGGAAAATGGGGGAACAATATGAAAATAAGCTTTATTAAGCAGTTGATTAATATCGTGGAAATGAGCAATATTAGTGAAATTGAGATAACAAGATTTTTTACAAAGATTAGGATTTCTAAAACTTCCCTAAGAGAACCAAATGAAGAATTAATTTCTATATCAAAAAAACCCAATAGAGAATCTGAAAAGTCGGTAAAGATTGAAGAAGTAAAAAAAGAAAAAAAGAAAGAGAAAAAGAAAGAAAAGGAGGACAATATCCATACTATTACTTCACCAATGGTTGGAACTTTCTATATAGCTCCAGCCCCTGATGCACCTCCATATATTGAAACCGGGGATCGTATTAAGAAGGGTGATGTAGTGTGTATAATTGAAGCTATGAAAATAATGAATGAGATTGAGTCTGATGTGTCTGGTGAAGTTGTTGATGTTTTAGTAACCAACGAAGAACCCGTGGAATATAATCAGGGATTATTCATTATAAGGAAAACTTAAAGAATGGATTTACGAGAAGTAATAAATAAAATGATTGAAGCCGATGCATCGGACCTTCATTTAAAGGTTGCCATTCCTCCTACAATAAGCATAAATGGGGAACTTTCTCCTTTAAAAATGGACCCTTTAAACAAGGAGGAACTCCGTCGTGCTGCTTCCTCTCTAATGACCAAAGAACAACAAAACCGATTTGTTGAAGAAAAAGAAGCTGATTTTGGTATAGGAATTCCAGGGCTCGCTAGATTCCGCGTTAACATCTATATTCAGAGAGGAACTATTGCCATTGCAATTAGACCGATACCCAAAGATATAAAAACCACTGAAGAACTCAATCTTCCTTCTATACTTGAAGATCTGGCTCTCACTATAAGGGGGCTTATCCTTATAACAGGAACCACCGGGTCAGGAAAATCAACAGCTCTGGCATCAATGATAGAGCACATTAACAATAATAAAAGAAAACATATAATAACCATAGAGGACCCTATTGAATTTCTTTTCACAGACAGACAATCAACTATCTCTCAAAGAGAAATTGGAACCGACACAAAGAGCTTTTCTTCATCACTTAGGTACGTCCTGCGTCAGGATCCAGATATTATTATGATAGGAGAGATAAGAGATATCGAAACAATGGAAGTGGCTTTGAAAGCCGCTGACACAGGACATCTTATATTCTCTACCCTTCATACTTTAAATGCTTCAGAGACTGTAAACAGAATTATTAGTTTCTTCCCTCCCTATCAGCATCTACACATTAGAATATTACTGGCAAGCGTATTAAAAGGTATCATTTCACTTAGACTTCTCCCGAGAAAGGATGGCACTGGAAGGATCCCCGCCACGGAAATTCTCGTATCTACTCCAACAATAAGGGAGTACCTGCTGGATGAAATAAAAACAATGTTGATACCTGAAGCAGTTAGTGATGGTCAACAGTACAATATGCACTCATTCGATCAAAATATTATGTCACTATATAAGGACGGTATTATAGATCTCCAAACCGCCCTGGATAATTCAACTAATCCTGACGAATTTAAAATGAGATTGAGGGGCATTGAGCAATCTTCAGCCCGATGGTAAGAAATGGAAAAGATCCTTATAGCCAACAGAGGAGAAATAGCACTGAGGGTAATACGGGCTGCAAAGGATCAAGGTATCAAAACTGTAGCAATTTTCTCAGAAGTAGATAGTGATTCTCTTCATGTTAGATTTGCAGACGAATCTGTCTGTATTGGAGGTTCCTCACCAGAGGAAAGTTATCTTAATATACCAAGAATCATAGCAGCAGCAGAAATAACCGGAGCAGACGCAATCCATCCTGGATATGGATTTCTTGCTGAAAATCCCTCATTTGCTGAAGCCTGCGAAGATAATAACTTTATTTTCATTGGTCCAACATCAGAGATTATTAAAAAAATGGGAGATAAAGTAGAAGCAAGAAAAGTAATGAAAAAAGCAAATGTTCCGGTAACACCGGGAAGTAATGGTGTTGTAGCAAATATTGATGAAGCACTGAAAATCGCTCTGAAAATAAAGTACCCGGTAATCATAAAAGCTGCAAGTGGCGGAGGGGGAAGGGGACTACGAATTGCAGGAAACGAACTTGAACTTAAAACCGGATTTGTAATGGCAAAATCGGAAGCTCAGGCTGCATTTGGAGATAACAGGTTATATATAGAGAAATACCTACTAAATCCACGACATATAGAAATCCAAATATTATCAGATTCCCATGGCAATGTAGTACATTTAGGAGAAAGAGAATGTTCAATACAAAGAAGGCATCAGAAATTGGTAGAAGAAGCTCCCTCAACTGCTATCGATAAGAAACTTAGAGAAAAAATGGGAAAAGCTGCAATTTCCGGGACCCAGCAATTGGGTTACACATCTGCCGGAACCTTTGAGTTCTTAGTTACTAAAGATGGTGATTTCTATTTCATGGAAATGAATACAAGGATCCAGGTAGAACATACAGTAACTGAAGAAGTAACAGGCATTGACATTGTATCCGAACAGATCAAAATTGCTCAAGGGAACTGTATATCTGTACACAAGCAGGACCAAATCCATTTAGAGGGACATGCAATAGAGGTCCGAATCAATGCTGAAGACCATACAAGGGGTTTTATCCCCAAACCTGGTACAATAAACGCTCTACACTTCCCTGGGGGTCCAGGTATACGAATAGATAGTCATATATACCAGGGATACACCATACCCCCCAATTATGATTCACTCCTCCTTAAACTGGTCTCCTATGGAATTGATAGAGAGCAAAGTCGAAAAAGGTTACTCAGAGCATTAGACGAATTTGTCATTCGTGGAGTTCCAACTACTATACCATTATACAAAGAAATACTCACCCATCCTGATTTTATCAATGGAAAGATAAGTACAAATTTTATAGAAAATCTTGAATATTGACTTTAGGATAATTGGGATAACAGAGAGAAGGTACTGTGGAGATAGGGTAGTTGAAAGTGTTAGAGCAGCAGCAAAAGGAGGAATACGGACAATACAACTCCGGGAAAAAGGACTTTCGGATATTGATTTTTTTAAAACGGCTCTCACCTTAACAAAATTAAAAGAAGAAATGGATATAAATATTTTCATCAATGATCGTTATGACATCGCCGAAGCTGCATCCTGCGATGGAGTTCATCTTGGAAATGAAGATTTACCGTTATACGCTGTTAGAAAATTTTACAAAGGCTGCATTGGGAAAACTGTAAAAAGTAAAGATGAGGCAATAAAAGCGCAAACTGAAGGGGCTGATTACATCGCGATTGGTCCTTTCTATAATTCCAACACAAAACCCCAAAAGATATTATTGCAAAAAGATATTTTACCGGAAATTAAAGATGCTATATCAATACCTATTATAGTAATTGGTGGTATTACTCCTCTGAATGCTTCTATACTTTTTGAAATGGGAGCAGATGGAATAGCTGTATCTGAATCCCTCTTCAAGGGAAATGTAGTAAAAAATGCAAAAAAACTAATTGATGTGACGAGTAAATATGGCGGTAATTAAGTTTGCATCTCGTGAGGTAATATGCAAAATAGTATATTACGGACCCGGACGTTCTGGTAAGACAACCAGTATAAAATATTTATATTCCCGTATACCGAATAATAGAAAATCAGATATGATTTCACTTGCAACTAGAGAGGATAGAACCCTATTTTTTGACTTCCTACCTTTGGAATTAGGAAATTTCAAAGGTTTTAAGGCTAGACTCCAAATTTATACGGTTCCAGGGCAGGTAATCTATGACTCTACGAGGAAACTGGTCTTACGTGGTGCAGATGGAGTTGTATTTGTTGCAGATTCTCAAGAAGAAAGATTCGATGATAACAGGTGGAGCTGGGAAAATATGATGGAAAACCTTGAAGAAAACAGTATAGTTATAGGTGATTTACCAATTGTATTTGAATATAATAAGCGTGACTTAGAGTACATAACCCCAATTGAAAAACTTGACACTCAACTAAATTATGATGATTTTCCTTTCTTTCCCACAATTGCAACACAAGGAAAAGGAGTCATTCCAGCATTTAAAACTATTGGAGTATTGGTTTTAAAAAGAATTAAAGATCGTCTAGGAGAAAAATAATGTCTGAAATAATATTTGGAAACTTCAATGCTGAAGCAATAAAGGCAATAAAACAATCTCTAAAGTCAAAGGAAATCAATCCTCTCTACATCCATGGACCTTATGGTTCAGGGAAATCCTTCCTTGTCCAAAAAATGGAAGAAGAATATAAAGGTAAATCCATAACTATTGAAGCAACAAAATTTGAACCATCCCTTATAAATGAGTATCTTGATTATGATTTATTTATACTATCAGATTTAGAACTTCTCCCTCTAAGATCCCCAATTCCAGAAACTATTTTTGATATCCTGAGTTACTATATTGAGAAAAAGAAACAGATTGTATTCACATCAGACAGACCACCCTACGCTCTTAAGCTCTCAGAAAGGATTATATCAAGAATTGAGCGCGGTGTAACTGTCAAAATTAAACCATTTGATAAAACCTCAAGAGAAAAAGTAATAAAGACACTTGGTAAAGACCTGCCACCAAAAATTATAAATAATCTTATAGACGAAGATATCGAGACAATTAGTCAAGCAATTGGAGCAATAAAAAAGGCAAGGGTCCTGGGTTATGTAGTTAAAAGGAAAGAAGAGAGAGAAAAAACAAAACAATTATTGTCAAAGAAAACAATGGGAGAATTTGATAATTTCGTAAATGATATCAGAGAAACTTTTTCTGAAACAATTGATAGATCCGCAAAAGAGCACAAACTTCGTGAGGAATACAGTTCAAAGATGTATGTCTGGAAGATGAAGGGATTCAACACTGATTGTATAAAAAAAGTTATAGATGGGCCTATTGATAAGCTAACAAGTGAGTTTGTATCATTTACTATGGATATACAACGACTTATTGAACTACAGAGGCAATATGGTGCGGTTAATATAAAGAATTTATTAAATATGGGAATCCTCTCAAAAGAAGAGATTAAAGACATAGAAAAAGCGCTATTTAATCCAGATAAAACAGATTGGTTAAGCATAAGAATAAGTGAACTTGAAAACCAGGAAGAGGAACTTCTTAAAAAGCCCGCTGAGGTTGAAATTAAAGAAGCCAAAAAGGAAACGTCGAGTGTCAATATTGATAAGCTAACAGAGGAACTTAAAATAGATTTAAACGCCAATAGTTTCCGGTTTCTAAAAGAATTTTAAAATGTCAATTAAAGGTTCACTAAATGATATTTCTATAGCTGATATATTGCAGATGCTATCACTCGGTAATAAAACTGGTGAACTTTCAATAACTAAAGAGGAAAATCTTGTGAATCTATATGTAGAATCAGGAATACTAAAAGGTGTGCTCTGGATGAATAGAGCCAATAAATTGGGCAAAATACTCGTTGAAAAGGGATATATTGACGATGAAACCCTTAATAAGGTCCTCTCATTCCAGGAAACCCAACCTGAAATCCCTCTTGGGGAATTGTTGCTAGACTTAGATCTTATAGATAAAGAAACCATTGTTAAAAATATAAAAAAACAAACAAGGGATACGATAATTGAGTTATCTGAATGGGATAGTGGGCAGTTTGTGTTTGAAAGCGGAATAGAATCAAAAATTAAAGGCGTTCCAGTTTCAATAAAAATAGATGATTTACTTCTTGAATCCGCTGCCCTTCAGGACGAGTTAAAAGCCTCCTCCCTACTGGATAAGGAGAGTATTCTGATTAGAGCTCAAATTTCTGATTCTGAACTTTCTCTTGATGAAAACGAAATGAAGGTGTTTGAAAAGATTGATGGTAAAAGGTCACTTTATACAATTTTGACATCACTACCTATGGATGAATTTAGAGTACTTCAGATAATATCTAAATTATTAGATGAAGGAATTATTAAAAAAACTGAGCTGGATAAAGAAACTTTAGAAAAAGCAAAATTAAAAAGTCACGAACATAGAAATTTGGGAGTCGCTTTTCTGCATATAGGAATGTATGAAGAAGCTTTGAGAGAATTCAACCATATCCTTGGACTTGAACCAGATGACAAAGAAGCCCTATTCTACAAGGGTATAATAGTATATGAATCGGGAGATACCAAAGAGGCAAAAGAAATTTTTGATTCAATCCCATCTGGAGAGGAAAACGCTGCTGTACTAAATAACCTTTCAGTAATTATGGAACTTGAAGGAGACCTGAATACCGCAATAAAATATATAGAGAAAGCAAAAGCTATAGAGGGAGAAAACCCAGTAATTTCACTAAATAAGGCTATCCTTTTAATTAAACAGAACAAACTGGAGGAAGCAAAGAAAATTATTGAAAACATAGAGCAAAAAACTTCTTTCACTCAATTTTATTATTCTTACGTTTTAACCAAGCTTGGTAATTTAGAAGAAGCTCTATCGGAGCTTAAAGGTGGTCTTAATATGGATCCTAAGTTTGGAGAGTATTACTTTAATTTAGGAAAAATTTATGAAGCTATGAATGATGAAAAGAAAGCAGAAGAAGTGTATAAAAAGGGATTAAAAGTTGATAGCAGTTCAATCATCTTATCAAAGGCTTTAATTTCGTTTTACTACCGTAATAAAACATTTGATGTGTGTGAAAGAAAAATTGATTCATTAATATCATCTGGTGTTGAAGATTGGGACCTCTATTTCAAAAAGGGTAATATACTGTTCCAAAAGGGAAAAGGAAAGGAAGCTATAGACACATGGGAAAAAGCTCTCAAACTAAATCCGGATAACGAAACAATAAAAAGTACTATTGAAACAGCAAAAGAACATGAAAAGAAATCAAGATCAGGATTTTAAACGCATTGTTAGTATAATTAATAAGGTAACGGATTTTAATCTAGACCATTATAAAATAAAGCCACTACGAAGAAGAATTCACTCTCGTATGAGGCGTCTGGGTATTGACAATTATGAGGATTATACGAATTATCTGGCAACAAACAAAGACGAGGTAACAATCCTTGAAGAAGCTCTCACAATAAATCTTACCCGATTTTTTAGAAATAAAGCAGTGTTTGAATATATAAAAGATGAAATACTTCCATCTTTAAATAATCCCTCAATATGGAGTGCTGGTTGTGCCAGTGGTGCAGAACCTTTTACACTTGCAATCCTTTGCCATGAACAAAATTTGAATTGTTCAATAGTCGGCACAGATATTGACACAGAATCCATTAAAAAGGCTAGAGAAGGTATCTATGACATTTTTTCCATGAAAGAAGTAGAACCGGATATTCAGAATAAATATTTCAAGAAGGTTGGGAAGAATTATAAAATAATAGACAAAATCAAAGAAAGAGTTAAATTTCAGCAGTTAGACCTTAAAGACATTAGCTTTGGAAGTGGGTTTGATTTAATTATATGTAGAAATGTCTTAATTTATTTATCAAGAGAATTCCAGGAGCAAACGTTATTATGTTTTCATAAGGCACTTAAACCCGGGGGTTACCTTATTCTCGGAAAGGTAGAGTCCCTGGTTGGGCAGGCAAAAGAACTCTTTAACACGCTTAATCTAAAAAACAGGATTTATGATAAAAGGTAATAAAATAATAGTAAAAACCGGAGAATATTCAGTTTCGGATAATTGCAATGTACTAATAACACATGGATTAGGTTCATGTGTCGCTGTTACTATTCACGATGAAGAAAATAAAATTGGAGGGATGCTACATTACTTACTACCTGAAAGCCCTAATAAAGAGAAAAAATCTAAATATGCAGATACAGGTTTAGAATTACTTCTTGTAAGATTATTGGAGTTAGGCGCTAATAGAGAAAAATTAAGAGCAAAATTATTTGGTGGTGCAGTGATGTTTGGTGATTTTATAAAGGATAAGAGTAAATCAGTTGGAGGTAGAAACATCAAAAAGGCTCGTGAAGTCTTGGGAGGTTATGGTATCCCGATAATAGGAGAAGACGTAGGAGGCAACTATGGTCGCTCAGTTGAATTTGATATAGCAACTGGAATAGCAAAAATAAATTCCTATATAAAA
>Ga0114921_10001041_pt1 | contig 12364 bp, 5 predicted proteins | sample BentaG_FD_87016 | JGI IMG/M metagenome (GOLD analysis project Ga0114921, IMG submission 87016) | Deep subsurface microbial communities from South Atlantic Ocean to uncover new lineages of life (NeLLi) - Benguela_00093 metaG | ecosystem: Environmental > Aquatic > Marine > Oceanic > Sediment ...
AGCGCAACGCAGTCCCGCTCAAGCGGGATTTACGAAGCCATCAAGTTTTAATTCCATATTAAGGCAGATAAACGTAATTTTGGCAATTCTTTTTTACGATACGCATCGTAACCCCCCTTCCTCAAGGGGTGAATCCATTATCTGGCTCCAATAAAGGGGGATTTTTTAAGATTCGCCCTTTATTCATTTGCGTTGGCGCACCTGAACCGATACCTCGCTCCAACGAACACTCGATTTCAATCCGGTACCATCATCCACGCGTAATTTGACTGTATATTGGCCCGGCTTCTCAAAACTATGTCTCACTTTTGGGCCCTTTGCACTTTTGCCGTCCCCAAAGTCCCAGAGAAAAGAAAGCGGATCGCCATCAGGATCATACGACCCGGTTGCATCAAAGAAAACGGGAATGCGGGCTCTGCCAAAAACCGTTTCAAGATCACCCTCGATGACAGCAACAGGCGGAGCATTCACACGGATAGTTGCAACGTCCGCGGCAGAATCGCATTTTGTTCCCGAGTTATCGGTAACGACCAGCCGGACCAGGTATTTTCCAGGAGCTTCGAAACCATGGCTTACCTGCATCCCTTTTGCATGACTACCATCACCGAAGTCCCATTGATAAGAATCTATGGATCCATCGCGGTCTTTGGCTGTTGATCCGTCGAACATGACCTTTTCTCCAGGAGATACGATCCGATCCGATCCGGCGTCGGCAACAGGCGGATCGTTGACAATAACAGAGGTTGAAGTTTGAGAACGGCTGTTGTTCACCGAACTCCCATCGTCCACATTCAGGGTGACCGTATATCTACCAGGAGAACCATATGTATGGTTAATGTCCATTCCGCTCTTCTCATGGCTTCCATCCCCAAAATTCCAGGTATAGTTAACAATCTTACCGTCAGGGTCAAATGACCCCTTGCCGCTCAGCAATACCTTATCCCCGGCACAGACCGATCCTCCACCTGAAATTACAGGCCTTGGAGCCTCATTTACGGCGATAACCAGCGTATCGGTGTCGCTGTTATTGGAAAGATCTGTGTTGTCAATGACCTGCAATGTAACCGTATACCGGCCGGCAGTTTTATATTGATGTCTGACCTGTACGCCTGTACCGGTTTGACCATCACCAAAGTCCCAGGCATATGAAGATATTATACCGTCGGGATCTCTGGATGAAGCGCCGTTGAAAGTAACAACCTGATTCACCCCAACCAGTCGATCCTTCATTTTTCGTCTTAACACTCCATTCGAGTCCGCCTTTGCAACAGGAGATTCATTAATTGTAATCTGTTTCTGCCTGGAGGTCTTATTGCAATCTGTTTCGGTATCCGTGACGACGGTCAATTTGATAATGTGGTTTCCGGATTTGGCGAAAGCATGCTCTATAGTCTCTCCCTTACCATGAGTCCCATCTCCAAAGTCCCATTTATACTCAATGATCTGAGCTGTGCCGCCTGTGGATTGTTTAGCTTCAAAGCGTACGGGTTTTCCTATTTCCGCAATTATCGGGCATGTAAATTTCGCAACCGGCGCCTCAAAGACCGTAACAGTCATTTCATCGGTGTCGGTATTATTACAGTTACCGATAAGATCTCCGGTAATGGTTAGATTTGTCCGGTAAGTACCGGCCCGGGTGTAAGTATGGGTTGGAGTCGGGCCGCCTCCCACGGTTCCGTCGCCGAAGTCCCACCTGAAGTTGTTTACCAAACCATCCACATCTCTCGAGCCGGTGCCATTAAATTGAACGGTCGTTCCTGCGCAGGCTTTTTGATCCGGTCCGGCATCGGCCACGGGAGATTCGGCAACAGTCACTACAATTTGATCGGTACTCGTGCTGCCCTCCTTCAATCCCGAATCATCCATGACTGTAAGCGCAACCATATATACCCCGCCGGTTTTATAGGCTTTAACCGGATTAACACCTTCAGCGGTTGAGCCGTCACCGAAGTCCCACTGGTATTTCATCAGTCCGCCCTCCGGGTCGGTGGAACCACTTCCGTCAAAGATGACAGGTTTTCCGGCACAAACCGTCTTGTTTTTACCGGCCACAGCAATCGGGGCATCGTTGATCTTTACCGCAATCGAGGAATTCGATCGGGAATTTTCAAGACCGGTTCCGTCATCCACGATCAGAATAACCGGATAGTTACCTCCCTTGGCATAGGTGTGAGAAACCTTCTCCCCTTTATGGGTTGGTGTTCCGTCTCCAAAATCCCATATGTAAGTTAATGGATCGCCATCGGCATCAGTGGAGACCGATCCGTCCAGCAGAACCGTTCTTTTAGCGGTGAGGATGTCCTTACCGCAATTTGCCTCTGGCCTGTGATTGACCCTGATAGTGATCTTGTTCTGAGCCGTAGAGTTTCCAACAAGATGATTGTCAACAACCGTCAGGGTTGCCGTATAGACACCGGGAGTTGAAAAGGCGCGCCGGACTTTGACGGAATTACTTGAAGCCTTTCCATCACTGAAATCCCAATGAAAAGAGGTAATCTTTCCATCTGGATCATATGATCGGCTCCCGTCAAAATAAATTTTCTTTTTAGGTGCGACAACAAAATCCGATCCGGCAATCGCCACGGGTGGTTGGTTGATAACGATGGATGCTTCATCAAACCCCACGGCAGCTTCGTGCCCCGAATTGTCCCGAACGGTTAATAAGACGTTGTATGTGCCCGGTTTAGAATAGTTGTGGGATACCTTGCATCCAGTTTGGATTGTACCGTCTCCGAAATCCCATATGTATTCGGTGATCTTACCGTCCGGATCAATGGAAGCGGAACCGTCAAAAATAAACATTTGTTCCGGTACACCAACGCGGTCTTGTCCTGCGTCTGCTATGGGGAAGTGGTTCACCGCAACTGTCATTTCATCGGATGCGCTGTTTGTGGATGTCCCTGAATCGTCGGTAACAGTCAGACGGACGGTGTAGGTGCCGGGATTTTGATAAACATGAACCGGTGAAGGCCCGGTAGCTGACTCACCGTCTCCGAAATCCCAAAAATATTTTATGATTACACCATCCGGGTCAAGAGAGCCGGTTGAATTGAACTGCAACTCACCGGTTGTACCCAATTGGTCAGGGCCCGCCTTGGCAATCGGCGGGCTGTTAATTATTACAAGAGCCTTATCCTGATTCGTGGCTGATGAGGACTCGGAATTGTCCGTTACGGTCAAGGTAGCCCGGTATTTTCCGGGACGCTCATAGGTATGGGAAACCATCTTCGCCTGGTCTGTCACTTTTTGTTGTGTGCCGTCGCCGAAATCCCACTTGAACTCGATAAGCCTTCCATCCCGGTCCAAAGATTTGGAAGCGTCAAAAACAATCGCTTCTCCAGCGGAACCTTTATGATCTCTGCCTGCATCCGCAACCGGAGGGTCATTGACGAAAACCTTCAGCGTGTCCGAAGCAGTACGGTTTTTAACGCCTGAATCGTCGACAACCTTCAGTGTCACCTTGTATATACCCGGCTTTTTATAGGCATGGGTTATATCGACACCGCTTTTTCGGGTCCAGTCGCCCAGATTCCATTCATAGGCAATGATTTCACCGTCGCTGTCACTGCTGCCGGCGCCGCTGAAAACCATCGGTTCGTCTACGGAGGCGATCCGATCTTTACCGATATCGGCAGTTGGAGCTGCATTGATCAAAACCTTGCACTGGTCCATGGCAAAATTGCAAGGGGTGCCGGAATTATCTTCCACGCGCAAGGTGGCTGTGTAAAGGCCCGGTTTTTTGAAATCATGGCCGACATTTGAGCCCCGGGCTTTATATCCGTCTCCAAAACTCCAATCATAACGAACCACTTTCCCATCTTGATCCATCGATCCAGAACCGTCAAAGTTCAGTTTTTCTCCCGGAGCAGCAACCAGATCCGGACCGGCGTTAGCTGTCGGTGGATGATTGACCGTCACGGCAAACCGTTCAATCAAACTGTTAAAGATCTGACCGGAATCATCTTTAATAATTACGCTCGCCTGATACTGACCCGGTGATTCATACCGGTGGGTGACCGGCGTGCCCTGCCCACGGGTTCCGTCGCCAAAATCCCAGAAAAATGACAGGACGTCTCCCTCCCGGTCAACCGTACGGGAACCGTCAAAAAGAAACATGTTGCAGTCAGCAAGCTGCCTGAGATCAATTCGAGGATCAGGACGCAAGTTCGGTTTCTGGAGATAGATGGTAAGCTGAATGGGGAGCAGGTTACCCTGATTGTCGGTCACGTACAAGGTTCCATCGTTGGGCATTTCCCGTCCCCCTTCAAACCGGATTGCACATATACGGCCGACTTCATTTTCTTCGAGCCGAACATTTCCTTTGGCCCATTCGTCCTGGCCGGAAGAGGGGACCTTGATATTTGTTCGGAAAGCCGTGTCCACTCCGATTTTTGCACTGGACAGATCAAAATTGTGCACGGTGATTTCATGAACCTCTTTTGGCACAAAAAAGCGCATTTCTGAAAATACACCGGTACGCGGTAAACGGATGGTTGGTGCATAGGTAAAAATCTCAACCTCAGGAGGAATATTATTGCTGAGCGGATCACGGGTTGCGGTCACCAGAAAAGTATTGCCGTCGTTTCCGTTTTTTCCCTCGACGACCAGTTTGAAATATCGAAATTTACCGATCTTTTCGCCGTCTTCAGGATTCACAACGGCAAGTGTATGCCATTTATTGTCGCGTAAGGGATCCTCTCCAAATTCCTCGTCAGCAATGAGAACACCGGAAAGTAAATCCGGTTTAGCCGGCGTAGGTTTTTTTATCCCAGGTGTTGAGTATGCGCCTTTCCCCCCGAACAATCGGAAGCGGGTACGGGTATCCCATTTCCACCTGAATTGTTCGTCCCTCTCACCACCGCAATCCGCGTCGAAAATACGAACATACAACTTATCGCTCATATCTTCAGGCGTCCGGATAAAAATAACCTGCAAAAAGTCATCATCACCTTCAACCGTCCCGGCATCTGTGCCATAGGTAATCAGGAATGCAAGTTCCCGTTCAGTTGCCAGGGACGAAACAGCCCCTAAACAAATTAAAAGAACCAGGGCTATTAACAGAACACGATTGAAAATTCTTAAAAATGTTTGTTTCACTTTATAATCCTTCCGATATCTTGTTATCAGTTAAAATTATATTCCTTGCTATTGCCCAAATAATCCGACAAAGTTACATTTTTTAGTTTTTTTCTACCTTCAACACCCTCCGGGATAGGGAAAATTCCGACATAACTTCCTTTTGGATCTGAAAGTATCATGTGGCCGGTATGGCTATATTTTCCGATCTGGACCGCAAAAGGCGCGATCTTTACGAATCCTGTTGAATCTTTAGCCCACACCTGCAATCTTGCTTGTCTTTTCCCTTTCTCCTTTAATAAAGATAACTCGTATTTTATAAATTCGGGAGCATCCGGATCGAATAAGACTTCTTTTTCTATCTTGGAAACATTTCCCGCCGGATCACGGGCTACAAATTGAAGACTGTTTGCACCCGGTCTCAGTTCTATCTCCTCGCTGAATTGACCCTCTTGTATAGGAACGGTTCGTTCATTCAGGGCAAGACTTATCGCACCCTCGACCTTTCCTGCCACCGGTATTCTCTTTTGCCTTGTGGCGGCAGGTATTTCTTCATCAAAATGTATGATGGGAGGTTTATCATCAATTTCAACAGTAAACTGTTCCTGTCTCACCTTTCCGGAACGTGAGGCAACTTTAATGCTGAACTTTTGCCGCAGCTCTGTTATCTGAATATTAATCCGAAACCGGCCCTCAGCATCTGAAGTGGTCGTTGCCGGGAGAGAATCATTATCCGGTTTAACGGTGACTGCACTATGAGGCTCTGTATTTCCGGCCAGAGCAAAAGATCGCTGTCCCACAAGGAAATGGTTGGGTCTGATATGGTAGAGCGAAGGGTCAAAAACCAAATCGATTTTGCTGGTCGGGAAAAAGCTAACACTCCGTTTGAGTTCGGTAACGTTTCCCGCCGAGTCAGTGGCTTTTACAATAATTATGTTATTTCCTTCCGACAGTGTCTGCCGAAATCGGAACTCTCCGCCGCCGGTGATTTCGACAGGTTGATCCTGTATTTTAAGTAAAGCGCCGTCTTCAATGACACCCATTATTTCCACAATGTTTTTCGAAAGGACTTCACCTTCGTTCGGAGATTGAACAACAAGGAACGGTGGATTATCATCGTCCATGACTCGAACCAGTCTGACCTCGCTGGGTTGCCCTGGCAGCCGGTTCGAAGAAACAGCTTTGACCCGCCAATAGAAAGTTCCGCTACCAAGTTGTTTAGGAAACATTCCGGTTGTATTGCGGATCTCCTCACTCTTTATGACTTTTGCAAAGGAAGTGTTTCGGGAAAATTCCAGCAAGTAAAGATCTGCGCCCTTTACCTTTTCCCAGGTAAAAGGCGTATTGATATTAAGTTGTTCAAAACTGTTTTCAGGTTTGAGTAATCGAGGACTGGGGAGAAGTTCTTGTGGAAGCAATGGTTTTTGATTTTTGTGAATGATGGTTCCCTGGTTTTTAGCCAGAATGACTTTGCTTCCAGAGGATGAAATTTCCAGTTCACCATCATAGTTGGCAAACCGAGTGCCCTGCTTGTCGCGGCCGACCCAAAAGTGCTGGGAATTGATTTTCGTTTTAACTCCCGGGATATCCAGTTGGAAACGTTCATCCTTTTTGCCGCCGGAAAGAAGTGCAAGGACATCACCTTTTATTAAACTAACCTTGACTTCTCCAGTGTTTTCCAGGAGATTCATCCGCATCTTCCGTATCAAGGCCTGAGCATTTTCATCAAGCTGTAGTCGGCTATCGTCCCGGAAAAGAATTTCAGCAAAAGATTGAGACAGTGTTCGGACTTTTTCACCTTCCTGAAGAATATCATACCGGGAGACATCATTCCACAGATTGTCATATGATTTTTTACTATGGACTTGGCCTTTGAGATTCTGCACTACGGCTTCTGCAGGTACGTCCTGGTTCGCAATACTGATTTTAATAGCTTTTTTGGCTTCTGCTGCTGCTGATTTTGCCAGTTTTATGGAGGTAGAAAATTCACCGGATTTCCGTTTTTCAAGGGCGGCATCTCGGAAGTGTATTGCACTGGCAGTGATTTCCGGTGCGAAGATCTTAGCACCAGCCTTGGTCGCCTGCTGGATCAGCGTCTTTGAAGTTTCAAGTTCTTTGTTTGCCTTGAATAAAGCCCCGGCAGGGATTAAAAGACTCATTCCAGGCTGGACTTCATGAGGTGATTTCAGGTTGTTGGCGCGAAGTACGTTTTCCCATTGATCAGGGTCATGAAGATATTCTTTTGCTATATCCCGTATATTTTGATTTTCTCTTACCTTTACGGTTATTACTTCACTTCCCTGGCTTTTGGCGGGGTATACAAGGCCGTAAAACGAAAGGATCAAGCTGGCGATAAAATATATAAGTACCGGCCTGTAATAAAAGATATTCATATACTTAATAGATTGATAACCACTTGTTTTCACAAAGAGTCATAGTAAGGAAAAGACCGGAGCGTGTCAAGCGCTAACCAGAATTTCCCATGAAGAATTTTTCCGGATTTTTAACAAATTTAAGAATGTTTATAAATTCAACCTGTTAGATTATTACCTCATTCAAGGGGATCATTATTCCATTTACAATGCAAAAGGCCGATTCTCTGGTTGACATAAAATTATCATTTTGCCATAGTTCCTCGATTAAAAAGCAAGCTCGACTTTATCATGAGTCGACGGCTCCTGCTCCAGGAAAGGTAGGACGAAACGATGATCAGGGCAGATCTTTACGAAAAAAGCATCCATATGGAGTCCTATGTCTCTTCCAGTGACTGTAGGGCCTGCGGGTTTCATAGTCGGGCTGAGTTCCTGGACAGCCTTCGTGCCGGACGACTCAAGCCTTCACAGTGCAAGATGGCAAGGATGCGTTTCCTTTCCCTACTCTGGGCGGCAAGGCCCAATGAGATCCTACCCGAAGTGGAGGTTCTCCAGCTCCCTAATCCCGGCCCCACCGGGCTTTTCCAGATCAACCAGCCGGAAAAAAATTCACCGATCCTTGTGTCGGGCAACTCAAAGCTAACCGTTGAGGTTCTTACTGCGGTGCTCTCCACGACCTTGAGCCCGTTCTGGTACCTGGTTGTGGACACGGATGGACATACCGTGGACATGGCCATGGTCTACGAGGCCCTGACAGCCGAACGGGTTGTGCAGATACTAATCCGAGAGGAAGCAGATCAAATCGCTCCGGAATCAACCCTTTTCCTGCCGGGCTTTGCGGCACCGATACGTGACAATCTGGCTGAGCAAAGCGGTCGGCCTGTGACGGTCGGCCCTGTATGTGCTGCTGAACTTCCTCTGTTTTTTGGAAAAAAGCACTGGAAGGTGGCTTGACACAGATCCACAGTTGCCTCTCGTTTGACCAGTCTAATCTTTGAAAAGCAACCTTTAATTGAACGTAAACCAGGAATTCATGAACCGTTTTTCGGCTGCCAAGTTTTACCCCCACACAGTCCCTTTATGTTTCCTTCGGTCAAAGTATGGGGGTAATAGAGGTTAGCCCGAATTTCTCATGAAGAACATCAAACAGAATGGAAAAATAACTGGCTCATGAGAAATCCGGATTAGGACAACAGCCCGTTATCATTTCAACATAAATGTAACGGTGACTACGACATTTCTTCCCCCTGTCGGTGTCGGGAAACGCAGCATTTTGAGTTCTTGAGCCATGCACCGTTCTAATTCCCTGTCTTTCTTTGCGCCTTTATCCATATTAACTTTCGTCACCCGGCCTGCTGGATCTATATTCATTTTGAATACAACCTTACCTTTTAGGTCGGGTCTTTTTCCCAGCACTTGCCTGTAGCACAGGTTGAATGAGCGGATATGTTTTTTCAGCAGTTCCTGAATAGATTTTTCTGACAAACCTTCAGTTACGGTAACTTTTTTCAATTCCATATGGTTTGTCTTGCGGGTGGAGGCGTCCATTTCCGGCTCACAAGCCAAACGGTCTTCCTTTTTATACTCGATGCTTTCTTCCAGCACCTTGTTTTTAAAGCCTGTTACCGAAGGTGCGGCTGCAAAGGATGAAACGGCTTTTCTGGCGAAAGATCTATTTCCCCCCACCGCGTAGTCGGAGACGCCCTGGGGCAATGGAAGAGGCTGTTTGATTGTTACAGCATGCCCGTCCTTCAGGCGGATCTGAGTATCCACGGCAACAAACGAGGTGTAGGCGGTCAACAGGTTATAGGACAGGCCCAGGTTGGTCACCGTTCTGATCCTTTCGTCCTGAGGCTTGAGCCTGTTGTAGTCTGACAGGAGTGCAATCCGGTGCCGTGCCCACAGGTAGCGCAGGGCCGAGTTTGTCTTTAAAGGCTTTATCTTAGAGACATCCATTTTTTTCAAAAAGGAGTGTTCTCCGGTGAACCCTCGTAAAGAGACGCTGCCCTGAGGTCTGCCGCGCCATTTGCCGAACACAATGACGGGTCGGTCAGCCAATACGTCGGGGGTACTGGGTGGTTCCACATCGTAAACCTCGAACCGGCCAAAGTCGACCTTGATTCCTGTTAACACGGGGGACTCAATGAGTTTCCTGAATCTGTTCGCTTGTTTGTGTGCTTCTTCAGGTTTTGTAATGACAAAGGGTTCTCCCATTCCCACCCTTGCCATTCCTTCGATCAAATTGCGGTTGACGCTTGATCCGATTCCGAATGTAAACATATTGGCATGGCCGAGAGTGTTCCGGATCAGGTCAAAGGCCTCCTCTTCAACGGAGACATATCCATCGGTGGCAATGACAACGCTTCTGGAGCATCCTTCGGTTTTTGGCAGAGAAAGAGCTCTTTTAAGGGCCGGTAAAAGCCTGGTGCCTCCTCCTCCGCGCTGTCGCTCAATTGTATTTACGGCACGCAGGATGTTGTCCGGTGTAGCAGGCAAGGATCGTTCCGACATCAGGTGCGAACCTCCGGCAAACAACAGCACATTGAATCTGTCTGTTGGACGAAGGTTGCCGATTAAGTCCTTAAGAAGCTTCTTGGATATATTCAGGGGGAAACCGTGCATGGACCCTGACACATCAACGATGAATATATACTCGCGCGGCGGGATTTGGCTCTCAACGACCTTTTTGGGAGGTTGCAGCATGAGCAGGAAAAAGTTTTCCTCTTTTCCCTCAAAAAGAAGGATTCCTGTTTCGATTTTGCCGCCTGCAAGCCGATATTTCAAAATGAAATCACGGTTGCCTCCATGTTGCTCGGATTGATCGAGGTCTGCTGTGGCGAAAGCAGGACTTTTGTAGTTAATCCCAATCTTATGTGAAGGGCAGGTGATGTCCTGGATCGGGAGACCTGCCGCGATATCCACGGAAATATTAAAGGTATATGTGGGGGATTCTCCCTGGTGAAGATAGGGATTCGCTGTCCATGCATCAGACGGACCGGATTCATCGGCAGGTTCGTCCACATAGCGGGGCCCAACAACCGTCGGATAGACGAACTCGTAAACAGCGTCTGTGGGAACCAGCAGTTCGGTATACTTTAGTTCCACCTTGATTACATCCGAGGGCAAGATGTTGGCCACATTCATCTGGAAGACATTGGGCCTGTGCTGTTCCAGAAGGGATGCGCTCTTCCCTGCCTGCTTTGCCTGATCGTATTCACGTCGTGCCTGTTCACGCTCGCGGATATTTGCCGTGATGGTTCGCTCTCCTATTGTCATTTTCATCCCGTAAACAGCAGCCCTTGTGGACGCCGGAAAGACATAGATGGCTTCCAATGGCTTATTGCCTTCGTTTTTATAGACCTGTGTTACTTTGACGTCGACGATGACGCCTGAAATATTCACTTCAGCCCATGTAGATTTCAGGGGGAGTCGGTCCACGTCGGGGTCATGGCTCTTTACCAGGAAGTACGGGGATAATGTTTTGTCGGAATTTGTTTCCGGCTGTGCGTACGAAGCTTTTCCCACCATCATAAACACAGCCAGAATAACCAGTCCCAAAATTCTTTTCTTGTGTTTCATTTTTCTAACCTCCTTTGTTTATTTTGTTGTCCTTTGATTCCATTAGACAAGGAGGTGAGAAAAAAGTTCCCAAAAAAGTAACATTTTACTTCTTTGAAACAAATCGATTTCAAACAAGCTTCAGGTATTATTTGCAAAAAACTAAATTAATAACAAAAAATTTGAATCACTCAGAAGATTTGAACCTGATGCGGACCCGGATGGTTTCCCGGTCTTTATCAGATAGGGCGGGCGGGGGGTTCTGGAGCGCGACCAGGCGGGTTAATTTTTCACAAAATGTTTCGTATTGCTTGGCAGGAATCTCCGCATGAATCGATTTTAATCGTTCTGTTTGCTTATCATATTCCACGGTCAAGACCTTGCCATCTACAAATCCTATGAGATTTTTCACCCTGTGAAGAAGGTTTGCAGCAGGAGCTATCTGCCCGGCCGTGACTTTTCTTTCAAAAGATGACTTAAAAGTTTTCCCTTTTTCATCCGCTATTACGTCTCTTTCAAGGGATGAATCAGCATCCATGGCCACACCAGCTTCATAAGCTCTGTCAATGAATCCTGTTTTGAGCAAAAGGACCAGTTCAATGGGCTCACTTTCCCAAAAATCCTGTTTTACCTTTACCTTATCAAGAACAGGTAAGGGTGGGGCAAATTCACTTTCGGGTGCCGGCTTAACAGGTTTTACCATAGATTTCCGGGCCATCATTATATGTTTGCTGTCTGATAGTTTTTCCGGGGCCGCTTCAAGTACCTGGGCGGGTCTTTTGGTTTCCTTTTTAAATACCGGTTTCAAACGACCCACGGCAGGTTCTTCGGCGGCCTTTTCGTATGTGGCGACTTTAGGAATCTGCGCAATTTTTTCTGTCTGTTGAATATTCAAGACAGCAATAACAAGAATGGCCATTGTCGCGGCTGCTGCCAGTTCCAACGGGATCTTAATGTGGAAGGGCACAAATAACTTCCGTATTATCCTGGATAACCTGAAACGAGGCTCCAAACGTTCATGGATTTTTTCCAGGAAATCTGCCGGAGCCTTAACCGGTTCCAAAGAGGCCAGTTCTTCCACCATGGCGCTTAATGAAGCTAACTCTTCCTTACAGACCTTGCAGATCGAAACATGATTTTTAACCGCTGCACCGACTTGCGCATCCAAAGAGCCATCAATATATTCGGATAAAAGTTCCTTAACCCTGGCACATTCCATTTTTATATTTTTCCTCTTAGCTTGTTCCTGAGCTCCAGCCTTCCCCTGGCAAGTCTTGACTTGACGGTGCCGAGGTTCAAACCGCTTATATCTGCAATCTCATCATATGACAGCCCCTGGATGTCACGCAAAACAACCA
>Ga0114921_10001042_pt1 | contig 12362 bp, 7 predicted proteins | sample BentaG_FD_87016 | JGI IMG/M metagenome (GOLD analysis project Ga0114921, IMG submission 87016) | Deep subsurface microbial communities from South Atlantic Ocean to uncover new lineages of life (NeLLi) - Benguela_00093 metaG | ecosystem: Environmental > Aquatic > Marine > Oceanic > Sediment ...
GTCGGTATCATTCCATGGAAAAACAATTGTATTTTCTACTATAAATTGAGGTATACCGGCACAATCGGCTATAGGAGTTGGTCTATCATCTCTTCCGGCCGTTCGCCCACCAATACTATTTATTAAGACATAGTCATGTTGGCCATTGTATCCCCCTTCAGGTTTTGCTATCTTATCCTTCTTCGTCCAAGCTCGAGCTGCTCTAAGAGCAAACATTGTAGCTTCCGAGCCTGTGTTTGTAAGCCTAAGCATTTCCAAATGAGGCATAAATTGCTGCATTTTCTTTGCTAATTTGACTCCTAATTCATTAAATAGGAGAGTACATGTCCCACGCTCTATCTGTTTTTTAACAGCTTCTACAACCACCTGGGGGCTGTGGCCCAGAATGTTTGGAAAACCGCCTAAAAGCAGGTCAATATATTCATTTCCATCGATATCAACAATCTTCGCACCTATCCCTTTCTCTACATAGATAGGGTAAGGTTCAAGATATGCTGCACGCCCGGCCACTCCACCAGGCATAATTTCTTTTGCCTCTTTCCACAGTGCCCTTGATTTTTTTGTCCTCGACTCAAAAAGATCTAAAATTTTTTTAAATCCCACTTTTTCTCTCCTTTCCTAATTTTTTTTATTTTTTGTTAACCCTAACTTTTAGAACTTTTTTTACGGCATCTTTCCACCCTTTCTTAGAAAAATGTTTAATGTGTGGTATATGCCTCATCCTAAATTTCCAGTCTCTTTACTTTAATATGTATGCAGGGAGATGTATGGCTAACTGAGTAAATACCATAACAAAGATCATCCCCAGCAATTGAATTGGTGCAAAAACAGACTGTCCTGATTTTTTATTATGCAGATTCATCTTTCATCTCTATTAATTCAATTAATACATTGTTTGTTTCCTCTTGATTTATAAATGCAATTAGAGAACTCCGAGACCCAAGGAGGGGCCTCCAATCTTTATGGTATATTGGGGACAGGCTAATCCCTTTCTTTTTCATCTCTGCTAACAAGGTCTCTAAACCTCTAACTCTATATGCTATATGATTGAAACCCTCTCCATGCTTTTCTAAAAATTCAGCAATGACCCCTGCTCCAGGTTCAGAAGGCTCCAACATCTCTATTAATACTCCCCCGATTGAAATAAAAGCCACTCGGACAAAATGTTCTTTTACAGTTTCAATATGCTGTGCCTCAATTCCAAATAAGGCTTTCCATTTATTCAAAGTTTCATCTATACTTTTCACTGCTATCCCAATGTGATCGACTTTCTTAATAACTATCCCTTCCAACTGATCCGGCAAAGATTTAATGTCCATAATTGATCACCTCTTTCCTATCAAAAATTTCGCGCCTGCCTCTATCTCTCTGCAGAGATTTAAATTTTCATTTCACCGTTTTCCAGCACGCACAATTTATCTAACCATACTGTAGACTTAGTTAGTAGTAAGTCTTTATGGATTTGGCTAAAAGTCTCACCCCCAATATCATTGTTTCGCCCCACTGCTATGTGAATAGTCCCAGCTAACCCATAATCCGACAATCCTCCCATTAGATCCTTCGGTGCGATATGACTTGTACCAATGCCTAATTCGGCCGCACAGTTAGATGCGTTCTCATCCGTAGCTAACAATTTCTTAAACCTCACCACATATTCATCAGGGCCTGAAACTTCTGCTACTCTCCCACTCTTAACAGCCAATCTTAGGGGCTCTCTTAATAGAAAGTTCCAGCCTTGTACCGAAGCGTCAACTACTAGTATGCCTTCAGTCGAGCCCTCCACGGGTGAGATAGCTGCTTCAGCATAATCTGGAACAACACTTACTACGTCCCATAGAGGATGAAGGGGTAGTCCATTTCTTCCCTTGAGACTCATCCTAATGTCAGTTCCGTAAGGCGAGGTGATCCTTGCCTTATCAGCCCGCGAGGCTATTTCAGCTAAACGCTCAGTCCTTTTCTTTATCCTGTTCAAATCATCAACAGAGATATCTCTCGCGAAGTAATCTTCAGAGATATCCGTATACGCTATAACGAACTTTATCCCTTTTTCCCTAGCTCTTTTGGCAGCGTCAGTGTGACAGAGATCATATGTTTCAGCCACATTCAAGATTATGTCGGCTGCCTGCATAGCTTCTGCTATTGACCTAGGTGGCTCATGACCGTGATGTGTGCGCGACTGAATAATAGCTATAGCTGGCTCCGCGCCTGCCGAGTCACAAAGCTCAGCAACCTGTTGGCTAATTTTGATAGACCGAGCATAATCATCCGTAACTATTAATATATGTTGGCTAAGCGTAACTTTCATACAATCTTTAACGATCAATTCCAATGCTTTCATTCTTCTGAACATATATCCACCTCCTTTAAGCATCTCTTTGTGTTTAAAAGGTTAACTAGGTTCTTTGTCCCCTCTTACCGGAAAAATGATACACTCAGTTTCTCTATTATAGTACCGAGATGTCGCTGTGATCCTTTGCACCATTATTTTGTCTTTAGGCTCAACTCCTAGAATAGACTGTCCTATTTTATCTAAAGGCACTATTTGTGGATGCATAGCAGGATCAACAGTGAGCCATGCGCGAAGGGGACAAATATTTTTACCTATCAATTCTAAAAGGTCATTATCCTCAGCCTGAAGGACTTCAGCCGTTTTGGGTGAAAGGCGGCATATTCGATGCTCTCCTCGCACCCCTGCATAGGGGTACTCTTCTGAATGAACAACCTCTAGCCAGACACGCTCGGTGAGTATCTTCTGCCTTAACCTCTCTGTTTGTTGCTCATCAACAGACAAGTCATTTTCTAAAACGACGCCATAATATTCATAGGCCTGCTCCTTTGATACATAACCTTCCTTTACGTCTTCCCTCACTTTTTCGGGATCCCTGTCTAAGGGATCACCATAGCCTCCCCCTCCAGCGAGTTTAAGGATCAATAAATCCCCCTTGCGAACAGGAAAGCCTGTTTCTTTTGCAGGTATCCTGAAATCTCGCACTTCTTGTTCCCCTTTTCTCAGAAAGCCTGCCCTTTGCGGATAACCCCAAAATCCACCGGCCAATCCCCAAGGAGGGATGACTCCACGCTCTCCTAACATGCCAAAAATCCCATCAGCCAAGCACCTTACATTACGGGTAATTGTCAATCCTCCCCTGGCCTTCCCTGGCCCGCCAGAGTCAATTGCAAATTCGGTCTTCTCTATCAACAATGGAGCCTCCGCCTCAATTTGCTCCAAAGTCCGAATAGCCCGTATTGCCGAGCCAAAATCCACATCACCAGTAGCCGATGCTCCATCTAAATCTTTGAGCGCACCACATCCACCCGCGGGGAGTTCATAATATAGGGCTGTTCCGCCCGTCTGAGCGATCGGGAATCCACAGGACACAGGCCCTGAGCACCCGTGGGAGGCTGCACAGACTAAATCAGGTACAGTTTGGGAAAGCGCGCCCATAACTACCGAAAGAGCCCTTTTTCTGATCTCACCGTGGGCTCCTATTGGCACATCCGGCTTAGGGTTCACAATGGTGCCCTCAGGAAGGATGAATTTAACAGGGCGGAAACAACCCCCATTTACTGGACTGGCCGGATCAAAGACTGCTTTCAGGGCTATCAAAGCCCCACCTTGAGTCACCGCGTAACCCGCATTTACTGTACCCGGTACCTGGGGTGAGGAGCCTGTAAAATCCACAATTATATCACTGCCCTTGACAGTAACCTTAACCCGGACAATGACAGGATCAAACTTTCCATCCTCAAAGAACTCCTGATAGTCCTCATAATAATATTCACCATCGGGGATTGATGATATTCCCTCTCTCATCCTGGCCTCGCCGAGGTCAAGCATTTCCTTGATGCATCGCCGAATCTTTTCTGCTCCGTACCTCTCTGCCAATTCCAGAACCAAACCTTCACCTCTATGACACCCGGCAACAAAGGAGAAAAAATCCCCACGAACATTATCAGGGTTGCGCATGTTCGCATAGAATAATTTCAGGACCTCCTCATTAAATTTCCCATTCTCGCAGATTTTCATCGGCGGTATACGTATCCCCTCTTGATAAACATTCGTATTTAGACCGGAGTAACTGCCAGGCTGTGATCCCCCCACGTCGGGCCAGTGTGCTCTGATAACACTGTAGACAAGGGGCTCTCCCTTAAAATAAACCGGCAAAAAGGTGGTTACATCGTTAAGATGAGTCCCCCCTCGATAACCGTCATTATGGATGCCAATGTCACCAGGCCCTAATGTCCCCAAATCCTTTATGCACGTTTCGATAGACCGTGGTGTTGGAAGCACGTGTCCCGGGTGATCCTCCCCCTGGGCAACGACGTTTCCCTCCATGTCAAAGATGGCACAGGAAAAATCCTCCATAAAGGCAATGACAGGAGAATAAGCGCATCGTATTATATTAGTACGCATCTCACGCGCTATTTGAATAAACCCCTCATTCACCACAGCCAAAGTAATGGGATCAACTTTTCTAGCTTCCTTTTCCATAGCTATTCCTCCACCTCCAGAATTAAGGTGCCTATATCGTCAACTCGAGCTGTCCAACCTGGCTGAAGTACGGTTGTGGATCCCAGCTCCTCGAAAATGGCCGGACCACGAAAGTGGGAGCCTGCTGGCACATTATCCCGATGGTAAACTGGCGTCTCTATAAATCGGCCCTCAAACCGCACCGGCCTCCTTTCAGATGGGGCATTGGCAGGTTCTTTACCTTTTGTTAACGGCTTTTCCAGCATTGCCTTCGGCTTTGAACCGGAGGCATTAACGATAAGATCAGTTATCATCACCGGCTCAGAGAATGCGAACTGATACACTTCCTGATGGTTCTTATAGAATACCTTTTCCAGGTCTTCGATGGAGGTTGTCAGCGGTATCTCTAAGGTAAAATGCTGCCCAGGGTACCTCATTGCCAGCCTTTCCTCGAAATGTATATTTTCCTGACTAAAACCCTCCTTAATCAGTTGTTCTTTCCCCCTTCCCTCCAGTTCCCTGAACATAGAGCGGAGGTCCTCAATATTAGTGTCTGATGTCATTATCCTTACCGGCTTTAGATGCTGATGGATCACTTCACACTGCAACATCCCAACTGCACAGAAGTTTCCCGGTCCTAAAGGGATTACTACCCTGGGAATACCGAGCTCAGAAGCAACCTGAGTCCCAAACATAGGACCAGCCCCTCCAAAAGCCATTAGTGTAAAGTCCCGCACATCGTGCCCTCTACCAGTGGAGACTACCTTAATTCCGCCGACCATTGTAGTTACTGCCAGCTTAACAATCGCTTCAGCCATTTGGTATTCATCTTTTACCTTTAAAGACTTGGCTATTCTGGAAATAGCCGCTCTGGCCAATTCCGGGTATAAAGTAACCTCCCCACCAAGCTGGCGCTTGGCATTAACCCAAGCAAGTAACAAAACAGCATCGGTAATCGTCGCTTCAATGCCTCCTGTTCCATAGCAAGCTGGCCCAGGTACAGCCCCCATGCTCTGAGGGCCCAGTCGAAACGCCCCGACACTGTCAACCCAAGCAACAGTGCCACCACCGGAACCAATTGTAACTATGTCCAACTGAGGTGATACGTTAGGGTACCCGCTAATGGCGTCATCTCTAATAATATTGGGCCGATATGATCTAATCAGAGAAATATCCGCGCTTGTTCCTCCCGTGTCACAGGAAATCACATTTTCATATCCAAGGAGTTTGGCTAGATAGCTACTTGCTACTACACCAGCAGCTGGCCCTGAGTTGATTGTAAGGACAGGGGATTGTTGAGCCACCTCCGCTCCAATCGTTCCGCCTGTCGCACTCATTATCCAGAAAGGCTTATCATAACCCCCCCCTCTCAATACATTATGTATTGATCCAATGTAAGGACTCATCAAAGGGCCAATATAGCTATTCAGAACCGTCGTGGAAAATCTTTCGAACTCCCGTGCATATCTACTCACCTTTGAGGATATTGAAACGAACAGATTAGGCAAAATTCTCCGAACGAGTTCTTCAGCTTTCCTCTCACTCTCATCCTGCACGTATGAATGCAAAAAGCACACAGCTACTGCTTCCGCATCGGTCTTGGCAATGCGATACAAGACCTCCTTGAGCTCCTCTGTATCAAGGGACTGCGCGATTTCTCCATTAACTAGCACTCGCTCAGTTACCCCGTAGCGCCATGATCTTTTCACCAAGGGTTCTGCTCTTCTTCCCTTGATGTCATATAGTATTCCACGGACTCCTGAATCCGCTTCCAGTATGTCCCTCATACCGGTAGTCGTAATCATAGCTACCCGAGCCCCTTTTTTTTGAATTATGGCATTGGTCCCAATGGTTGTGCCATGAGTAAAGTCTGACAAAGACTTTAAATTAACGCGCAAGTTGCTCATTCCTTTTTGTGCTCCCACAAAGGGGCTCTCCGGAGTAGTAGTTATTTTGGTAATCTCCGTTGTTTTCAGGTCTTCGTTATAGAGAACCAAATCTGTAAAAGTCCCCCCAATATCTATCCCAATCCGATACATAATTTTATCCTTCCCAAACATACAATACTATTTTCCGCCAAAATCTCCTTAGGCTTGTGCTCTCCCAATCGCATGAATTTTTATTTATAGTGTTTGCTAATTCTCTTCTGCCATGTCGAGTATGGTAGCCCTTGAGGGATTGATACCTGCATTACCGAATGCAATGTCCGGTTTTCCATGAGTGGAAAAGGCTCTTTTTAATCAAGACCTTGACCCGATCAACATTATGAACATAACTTTGATGATGGGCCGCCCTTCCCCTTCTACTGAAGGCCCTTGGTGCTTCTCCGGCAAACATGAGAAATGTGGCCCGGCCGATATAAGTCCCTGGTCCAGTTATAACAGCTACCTTTCCTCGCGGTCACATGAATTCTGTACATTCTCTAAAAAACCTATTCAACTAATTCTGATGGTCTCGTAAGAAGTCCCATTTCCCCTCCCCTGGTGGGAGGGGATTAAGGGGAGGGGGATGTAAGTACTTGAAATGCTATGTTATTCACCCTCACCCCAACCCTCTCCCATCGAGGGAGAGGGGGTTTTTCGACTTTTTACGGAGCCAATCAATTCTGATCCTCTCCAAAAATGTCTTCATATGTGATTACAAGAACCGCCGCAAAGGATAAATCCCTAGGGGCTGGTCATTTTTTTGATATGACCCCCTCTTCCTTAAGTTTTTCGATTTCAACTAGGGAAAGATCCAGTTGCTTCATTAGAATATCTTCAGTGTGCTCTCCTAGATCAGGTGATGCCTTTTCAATTTGACAGGGCGTGCGGGAAAATTTCATAGGGGTTCCAACGACCTTCAGCTTTCCTGCACGAGGATGCTCAACATCCAAAACCATTTCACGTGCTATCACCTGCGGGTCTTTGACTGCCTGTTCTATAGTATTGACCGGGCTGACAATCAAACCGGCTTCTCCGAGAATAAAAAGCCACTCATCCCTCCCTTTGGTTCGGAATACCTCAGAGAGAATCGCTTCTAAGATTGAGTGATTTTTGGCTCGATCTAGTCCTGTCCTAAAACGTTCATCTTCTGCCAAATCCTCTCGTCCAATCACCTCGCATAGTCTTTTCCATTCCTTATCTCTCCAAGCGACAACGACTATTTCATCTGTTTTTGTTGCAAAGATCTGGAAAACTGAGAGTGTTGGATGTCTTGCTCCCATAGGTTTCGGAACTTCCCCAGTAGCAAAGTATCGAGCGCATGCATTCTCACATAGTGCTACCTGGCTATCCAGCATTGCCACATCAATATACTGGCCACATCCACTATGTTCTCGTTCGTAAGTGGCAGCCAGTGTTGCAATAACAGCGAAAAGAGCAGCGCCAATATCTCCTATTGAATACCCTACCCGTACAGGAGTACGGTCGGGCTCACCAGTTATACTCACGGTCCCCCCCATTGCCTGGGCTACCATGTCAAAGGCTGGCTTAAGCGCGTAAGGACCATACTGCCCGAAGCCAGAAATAGAAACATAGATGAGACGAGGATTTAGCTCTTTAACTACTTCATATTCAAGCCCCATCTTCTTCATTATGCCCGGACGGAAGTTTTCAACAAGAATATCCACCTGTTGGACGAGCTTTCTAATGATCTCCACGGCCTTTGCGTGTCTGACATTCAAGGTAAAACTTTTCTTTCCCCTGTTTACGCTAAGAAAATAAGCACTAAGATCCTTGACGAAAGGTTGGTTACCGCGGGCCATATCTCCCTTCTCGGGGTCCTCTATCTTAATGACATCTGCACCAAGATCAGCTAATAACATAGCTGCAAAGGGACCTGCGAGCATCCTTCCAAAACTCAAAACCTTTATTCCTTCTAATGGTCCCGGCATATGAAACCTCCTTCAGGGATTAATTTCACACTAAAATTCATGGTCTCGTAAAAAGTCCCATTTCCCCTCCCCTGGTGGGAGGGGATTAATAAGCCCAAGGCTTATTAAGGGGAGGGGGATGTAAGTACCTGAAATGCTGCCTTATTCACCCTCACCCCAACCCTCTCCCATCGAGGGAGAGAGGGTTTTTCGACTTTTTACGAAGCCATCAAAATTAAGAGACATTACTAATCAAAATACATGCTTCTTTATAATTCTTTAATTTATATTTCAAGCAAAAAAAATAGTGCGTTAATTTAATAACTGAACTTGTGCATTTTTAAGTCACAGGAGTATATTAACAAACCCACAAAAAGGATTTTGCTTTTTTGCCATGATCTCCCTTAGGATGAGTCATGGCCACATCAACTACCAGGTCTTCGTTTTACACTCAGCCACAGTAATGCTTTCAAAGGGGGCTGCAACCAGGAGATGAGCAGTAAGATGGAAACTCTCTTTACTTGGGATATGAGCCCTCCGTTTGAGATCTTTAATGCTTAGATGCATTCTTATACAGTTTTCAATTCCACATTAGATCCCTGGTGCAAGGGGTGTTGATTGGGTGTTCTCGGAGGATGAGACTTACAGAGGTATATTACCATGCTTTTTCCATGTTGCTTCCTCTGTTTGCTTATTCTTTAACAGGTCTAAGGCACAAATAAGGCAGCGGCGTGTATCTGCCGGCCGAATAATGCCGTCTATCAATTGCTTTGACGCTGCATAATAAGGTGAGATAATAGTTTCCCTATATTCCCTGGTTTTTTCTTGACGAACCTTTTCTGGGTCATCCGCTTTTGCGATTTCTTCCTTATACAGGATGGCTACCGCAGCCTTTTCGCCTACCATGGCCAATTCCGCAGTGGGCCAAACAAGGAGTAAGTCTGCACCGGTTTCATGGCAACACATAGCCGGAATGGCCCCGCCATAGTACTTGCGAAGCACACAGGTTATCTTGGGCACGGTAGCTTCGGAAAAGGCGTAGAGCATCTTGGCACCATGCCGTATGATTCCCTTTTTCTCCTGATCTACTCCGGGCAAATAACCTGGCACATCGGCCAAAACGATCAATGGGATATTGAAGCAATCACAAAACCGAATAAACCGGGCGGCTTTGTCCGCTGCATTGATATCGATAGTTCCACCTAAATATTGTGGCTGATTAGCCACCACACCCACAACCTGGCCATCCAGGCGTCCAAAGCCAATGATCATGTTTTGAGCAAATAGAGGCTGAATCTCAAAGAATTCCGAGTGGTCCATAATTTCCCGAATTACCAAACGCATATCGTAGGTCTTTTGAGGTTCTACATGCACAATCTCAGTAAGAATATCATTGGAGCGGAGTGGGTCATCTTTTCCTGGAATCGCTGGCGGGCTTTCCCTATTGTTTTGAGGGAGATAGGACAAGAGTTTTCGAATCAGCTCTAAGCAGTGGTTATCATCTTTGGCCACCAGGTGAATCACCCCTGATTTCCGCGAGTGAGTCCTAGTTCCTCCCAACTCCTCGAAGGTAACCTCTTCTCCAGTAACCTCCTTTACTACTGCTGGCCCAGTAATAAACATCTGAGCAGTTTTTTCAACCTGAATAACGAAGTCCATAAGGGCTGGAGAATATACACCGACACCGGTGGAAGCACCCATAACCGCAGCGATTTGGGGAACCACCCCAGAGCAGCGAGTATTTTCGCGAAACATTTGACCCGCCCCAGGTTCATTTTGCATGCCGTCCTGGAGCCGCCCTCCTCCTGACTCGTAAAGTCCAATTACGGGAGCGCCGACCTTGCGAGCCATTCGGAGTATGTAATTGATTTTTTCTCCGTGAGCACGCCCTGTTGAGCCACCAAAAACCGTTACATCTTGTGAAAAAACAAAAACACGCCGGCCTTCGATGGTAGCAAACCCAGTAACCACCCCGTCTCCCAGGATCTTTTTTTTCTGCATATCGAACTCAAAGGTCTGGGTTTCGGCCAGCATGTTAATTTCCACGAATGATCCTGGATCCACTAAGGCATCTACCCGTTCATGGCAGAGCAGTTTCCCTCTTGCCTTTTGAACTTTTTGCTTTTCAAGGCCTCCGCCCAGCTTAGCCCGTTCTTCTTTTTCTTTAAGCTCGGCGAGTAATTCTCTCCATGTTTTCCACGTTTTCACAGATTTTCCTCCTACGGATAAAATTTTTTTATCAAAACCAGCTTACCTTTACTTTTTCTAAAATCCACGTCAAACGAGGATAAGGGCTGATCAGGGCATCACCAGCCATAATAAAGAGCCTTTCCTGATTCCGCATATACCGTGATGCAAAAACAATTTCATTGATAGCATAACCAAAAGAAGTAATGCGATCAACAATTTTTTATTAAATAAGGATGCTACTGCATTTTATGTTTTATTATGATTTTTAATACCCCGTCCGCTTGCGGTGGGGTTGCCGATTAAAATAGGGTCCAGGGCTTGCCCTGGGGTTTAATACATTTTATTGAAGCTAAGTAGAATGAGAAATGGGGCTATTGGAATAGCCAATCGATATTTTTAAAGGGTCTGTGGCTGTCTGTTGAAATAAATATGATTGGTAATAAAGCTATTGGTCTGATTAGTTACTTTATTTTATTATTATCATTTTTTGTTGACAATTAATACCGATTCTGATATTTTTTTAAGAAAATATATTTAGGAGATGAAGAAGAGATTTGTTAAGTCCGGTTAAAAAAATACGGCTGGCGGATATGGTTTTTGAGCAAATCAAAAATTATATCGTCACCCACGAGGCCCTTCCAGGAGCTTGCTTGGGTAGTGAGAGGGAGATGTGCAGAGCATTAAATGTAAGCAGATCGGTTTTACGGGAGTCCCTATCTAGCTTAAAAGCTCAAGGTTTCGTAAGGGTTGAATCAAAAGGAGTCTTTGTTGAGTCAATTTCTCCAAAAGCTATTAAAGAGCCTATCGAACAAGTGTTAAATGAAGACGATAGCAAAATTTTTGAATTGAATGAGGTGAGGAGAATTTTGGAAAGTGGAATGGCCGCTTTGGCCATTCAAAGGGCTACTCCTGAAGACATAAAAAAGATAAAAAGGTCCTTAACTTACCTTGAAAAGGCCTATGAAAATCAAAAATTAGGCGATAAAGAAAACGTTGAATTTCATTTATCCTTGGCTAAAAGTTGTCATAATAGCATTTATATGCATGTTCTTTATGCCCTTTTGAATCTCTTACAGAAGGCAGCATTCATTGGTCGATCACGACTTTTAAAAAATCCAGAAAATGCTGAAATTATCATGGAGCACCACCGAGAGATATTTAAGGCCTTTATTGCCAAGGATCCAGACAGGGTGAGCAAGGCTATTATTGACCACCTGTTGTGGAGTGACAAAGGACTCCGTCGTTTGTCTCAGGAGGAAGAGAAAGAAAAGTGAAATCAAATTCTTTGTGCACTGATCTAACGGAGGAAAAGTTAGCCCAACACAAGAGAGAGCATGGGGCCCATGTGGCGGATGAGTTCTTAGACGCCCTGGAAATTGCTCAGAAAAGTCGCATCTGACGATTCTTATTTAGGTATGGGGAATACGTCTATTCAAAGATTAATTTTTGGAAAGGGAGAGCTATGCTTAGCAAAGAAGATTATTTGAATTACTTAAGAAAAAAGGAAGCTAATGTTTATGTGTTAGGTGAAAAAGTTGAAGACTGCTCTGAAAACCCAGTTTTAAAACCAACTGTTGCAATATTAAGTAAATGTCTGGAGTTAGCTGCGGATCCAAAACATAGTGATATCATGACAGGGACATCTCATCTTACCGGAAAGAAAGTCAACCGATTCAACCACTTAACAATGTCAAAAGAAGATCTATTGAAAAGATTGGAGCATGTAGCTTTCTTGCAAACTAAAACGGGCAGTGGCGCAATGAGATGTGCAGGTTGTAACGCCTTATGTGTACTTTACAGCATAACTTATGAAATGGATAAAAAACTTGGGACAGACTATCACGAAAA